>Ga0310691_10001320_pt1 | contig 38196 bp, 36 predicted proteins | sample 176DNAGHGlowgp2_FD_203887 | JGI IMG/M metagenome (GOLD analysis project Ga0310691, IMG submission 203887) | Sheep rumen microbial communities from Palmerston North, Manawatu-Wanganui, New Zealand - 1766 DNA GHGlow gp2 (v2) (version 2) | ecosystem: Host-associated > Mammals > Digestive system >... | reverse complement strand
TCTCAGCGCCGTCGATAACGCCCTGCTGCATGCCGGTGTAGATGTCGCCGTAGCCCATAACGGTGGCGGAGCCGCCGAAGGCGTTCATCATGTCAATGGCCATCTGGGAGTCCATGGTGCGGATCTTCAGGCCCTTGAGGTCGGAGGGAGTGCGGATGGGGGTCTTCGCGGTGTAGAAGCAGCGGGTGCCGGACTCGAGCCAGGCAAGGCCGATGAAGCCGTCGTTCTCAGTCAGGTTGTAGAGGTCCTGGCCGATCTCGCCGTTCATGACGTTGTAGAGGTGATCCTTGCTGTTGAAGACGTAGGGGACGGAGACGCAGTTCCACGCGGAGTTGAAGTTTGCAAGCGTGCCGGCGGAGACCTTGGTCATCTCCAGCTGGCCGGCCTGGATCTGGGACACGCAGTCGGCTTCGGAGCCGAGGGTGCCGCCGGGCATGACATCGATCTGGATCTCGCCGTTGGTGGCTGCATCGACAGCCTCGGCCCAGGCGACGAGAGCGACGTTGATGGCGTGGTCCTCAGCCATGTTGTGGGCGAGGGTCAGGTACACAGTGCCCTTGGCGCTGGCGGTGACAGGCATGGCGGCGCACAGGGCGACGATCATAACCAGGCACATAACGGCTGCAAGAATTCTCTTCATGTTCTTTCCTCCAAAGTGTTTTTTATTTCCGTATCAGGAACTCCTGATATTGGATACAAATGGATACCGTAATCATAATATACCAGTTTTATCGCAGGGGGACAAGCACGAGCCTCTGCATTGCATCACAAAAAAACAGCTTCGATTTTAGACAAAACGCACAATGTACAGTGAAAATAGCGGTCTGAGGTGCTTGCTTTTTTTAATCTCATGTATATAATATCAAATATACACGCAAAAAAACACCTGTATTTGTGACGGGAAATTTGCAAATTGTGATATGTGAAAAGGGGGCTTCGTATGCCGTACCATCGCGTGGAATCTGTGGTCGATCAGCACCTGACCCAGGACATGGCAAACTACCAGCTCAGCCGCAGCCTGGTCTCGGTCGGCTACTATGTGAATGTGGAGACGCGATCCTCCATTGCACACTCCCATCCGTATTATGAATTGATCCTTGTGCGCCGGGGCGTGTGTGAGTATCTCTCCGGCGGCGCACGCTTCCTTCTGCATCCGGACGAGCTGCTGTTCATTTCCCCCGGTACGGTGCATACCATGATCTGCCCTGAAGATTCGGAGAGCTATGAACGGCTGATCCTCCAGATCAACGCCGATTTTATGACGCAGGTGCTGGAGCTGTACCGGCTGGACGGGAGCAGGCTCCCGCCGCTGTATATCCTGCGGGCCGAATCCGTGTGCCGCTGGGGCCTGCGGGAGCTGGTGGAGCGCATTAACGCTTCCGCCTCGGTCACGGACGCGGAACTTCGCGAACAGCTTTATCGCTGCCAGATCGGCGAACTGATGCTCACCGTCAAGCATATCGCCCGCGCATCCAAATCTGTCGTGCCTGACGCCTCCAGTACGCTTGTTTCGGGCGTGACGGCATACATTCAGGAGCATTTCCGGGACCCGGAACTCAATGTGGCGGGCATTGCCCAGCACTTTTACGTCAGCCGCGAACATTTGTCCCGTACCTTCAAGAACTACACCAGTGAGAGCATCAGCCATTACATCACGGACCTGCGCATGCAGGAGTTCCGCTATGGACTTGTGACAGGCAAGAGCGTGCTGGACGCCTGTATGGAGAGCGGCTTTTCCGACTATTCGAGCTTTGTGAAGTCCTTCCGTAAGCTCTACGGCATCACCCCCATGGAATACCGGGAGCAGCTCAAAAACGCCATGAACCGCGCACCGCTGGCGCAGGCGGCGGAATAAAGAATCCCCCTCAGGACACGCTGTCCCTGAGGGGGAAAACATTTCTCCGTTTTTTACTTTTTGCCGCGCATATCCTTGAAGGCCTGGCGCAGATCGTAGATGCTCATGCTGAGGAAGGATTTTTCTGCCTGCCATTTGAGGCCGGTCTTTTCCTCCAAGAATTTTGCAAAGGCCATGAGATCCGCGGGCTTGACCGAATCCTTTTCCATCATGCACACAGAATTGCGGTTCAGAAACAGGTAGAGGTACTGCTTGTCCTCCACGAGGTGCGTGAGCTTTTTGTAGGAAATGTCCATACTCCCCTCGCCGGAGAGGTGGACCTTGTCCTGTCCAAAGTTGTAATTCATGTCCGGCAGCTTGGCTTTGCGCTCACTCAGCACCCGGTCGGCCCGGACGGCGGCGGGGAAATCCCGGCTCACCAGCAGCCACGCGCCGATGAGAAGCAGCAGCGCCTTGCCCCACATGGGCAGTCCTGCCGCCACCGCGCCGACCACCAGCGCAAAGCCGATGAGCAGCCGCGCGATCATGCGAGGTTTTTCATAGACATAGTATTGCATCTTATAAAGCTGTTCGACGGTTTTTTCCGTGTGCGAGATCTTCGCGCGATAGAAAGAATCTGCCATGTCCACCCTCCGTCAGGTCTGTTTTTCGAGTTGTTTTGATCTTTTGATCTGTTTTATAATGATCATCGCATAACGAAATCAATCGAGGATTCGATTGATTTCGCCGCCGAACGACAAGTTTGGCGGCGAATGATTCAAAAAATCATTCGCGCGATGCTCATTGCAATGAATATATGGCGCCGCTGCCATGCTGCGGCGCTGAGCCGCAAAGCGGCTCGGCGGAACGCCTTGCGGCGTTTCGCCATCATATAGTCATTATAATATATAATAAAAGAAAAGCTGTCAATAAGATTCAGAACCGCATATATGCTCCCATCAATACGCTGAATCATTTCGCTGCACTTACTTGAGGAATTTTTGCATCTTTCCGCAAAAATTCCTCAAGATTTTCTTGCGAGCATGTGACAAATATGGTATGCTTTCAGCGAGAGGTAGGAAAAATATGTTCCAACCCGCAAAAATTTCTTGAGGTGATGTCAATGCTGATTCAGAGACAGCAGTATCTGGAGAAGTTGATCAAAAAGCAGAACAATGGAAGAGTAAAGATCATTACCGGTCTTCGGCGCTGCGGAAAGTCTTTTCTGTTATTCGAGCTGTATGCAAATTACCTGCGGGAGCAGGGTGTGGAAGAGGATCAGCTCATCACTCTTGCGCTGGATGAGCTGCCCAACGCCAGATACCGCAATCCGATGGAGCTGGACAAGTTCATCCGGGAGAGAATCCGTGATCCGAAAAAAACGTACTATGTGATGATCGACGAAATTCAATTTGTCTCCGAGATCCAAAACCCTTATGTGGATGATCCCAAAGCGAAGCTGGGCTTTATCGACGTGGTGCTCGGCCTGATGAAAATACGAAACGCGGATATCTATGTGACCGGCAGCAATTCGCAGATGCTTTCCTCGGATATTCTGACGCAGTTTCGTGACCGCGGAGATGAGATCCGGGTAAATCCGCTGTCTTTTGCGGAGTTCTGCCAGGTTTACGCCGGCGACAAGCGCCATGCCTGGCGGGATTACTGCACCTACGGCGGGATGCCGCTGGTGCTTTCCATGGACAGCCACGAGGAGAAAAGCAAGTATCTGCGGAATCTGTTTGAAAAGACTTATCTGCGGGATATTGTGGAGCGCCACACCATCCTGAATCAGACAGATGTTCTGGACGATCTTTTGAATATTCTGGCCTCGTCTATCGGCTCCCTGACGAATCCAAACAAGCTCTCCAACACATTTGCCAGTGAAAAGCAGCTTCGGATCTCTCCGGATACCATCGAACGCTATCTGTCCTATTTCATGGACGCGTTTCTTCTGCAGCGTGCAGAGCGTTATGATGTGAAAGGCAGGAAATATATCAAGACGCCGCTGAAATACTATTTCTCGGATGTGGGTCTTCGCAATGCCCGCCTTGGATTTCGCCAGCAGGAGGAGACGCATATCATGGAGAATGTCCTGTTCAACGATCTGCTGCGCCGTGGCTTTGATGTGGATGTGGGCGTGGTAGAGATCAACACGACCGAGCCGGGCGGCAAAAAGGTCCGCAAACAACTGGAGGTAGACTTCGTCGTGAACCGGGGAACGCAGCGGTATTATATTCAATCGGCTTTGTCGGTGGCTGATTCCGAGAAGAGAAAGCAGGAGACCGAATCCCTGAAGCGCATCCCGGATTCTTTTAAGAAGATCGTTGTCGTTCGGGACGACATTATCCCCTGGCACGATGAAGACGGAATCCTGTACATCGGTGTCGAGCACTTTCTGCTGGATGAGAATGCGATTGATGGGTGACAAAACAGCATAAGCACCCGAGGGCAGGAGCTGCGGCTCCTGCCCTCGGGTGCTTACCACTATATATTGTGTTGACTGCTTACACCACCAGCCACATGAACCGTTCCAGATTGTCTTGTCCATATGTACGGTGGACTTTGATACGCCGAATTTCTTTGCGGCGGCGCGGACGGTGGTCCTGTTCTCGATGATATACACGGCCAGATCGCAGGCCCGTTCCTCTAAGCTTTCTCGCACTCACACCACTCCCCTGCGCGGCGTAAAACCGCCGCACGTTCTCTGGGTAATGTATATGTGTAAGCCGGGGCGCTTTAGCACTGCCTGCACAATGGGTACGGGCAGGGGACAATGGGATAAGACAGCAGTCATTGCGTATTTCCGGAAACGAACACCGCCTTCCCTATACAGTTTGACTGAACCCGCGGCTGCAGGTTCGGTCAAAAACTGCGATTTCAATCAGGCGTAAAGCTCCGCAAGTGTGCCGTCCGCGCCGATGGCGCCGATCTTGCGGGCAAGATCGGTAAGCTCCGCCTCGAGAGCGTCGGAGTAATCGTTGCCGGTGACTTTCCGCTCCTCGATCAGTCTTGCCTCGATCTCGCCGGGCATGAAGATCTCCTTCACTCCGGTGGCAGTACGGCTGTTTTTGAGCATGGAAGCATAGAGCGACGCATGCTCCTTGAAGCGCTCCACATTGATGAAATGCGCAATATCCAGCAGGATCACGGCAAAGCCGGTTTCCTCGGGCCGCATATCCTCGACGAAGGGGATCTCGGGGCTGGTGAGGGCGTCGGACAGGACGCCGCCGAACATGTCGACGAACACCGCGAGGCCATACCCCTTGTGTCCGCCCATGGGGCGCACGCAGTAGGCTTTATGCGGATCGGTGGTCGGGTTGCCGTCATAGTCGTTGGCCCAGTCAGGCGGCATCTCCTTGTTCTCGCGGCGATAGGCCTGGACCTTGCCGATGGCGACACCGCTGGTGGAGACGTCGATCACGATGGGGCGGTTCGGGTTTGTGGTGGGGCAGCCGAGGATGATGGGGTTGGTGCCGATCAGTCTGTCCGCACCGCCGAAGGGAGCCTGGCAGGGGTAGGTGTTGCTCACGACGATGCCGATCACATTGTCGTCCGCCATGCGGTGGCCGTAGTAGCCGCCGCAGCCGATGTTCGCGCTGTTGCGGGCAACGCCTGCGGCAACACCGAATTTGCGGGCGCGCTCCAGCACCGCGTCATACACCTTGTTTACCGCCACGATGCCCGAGCCGCCGCCGCAGTCATAGACGAGGGAGGCGTCTGCATCCTTGACGCAGCGGAAATCGGGCCGCGCCACCAGGGCCCCCGCCATATACTGCCGCAGATAGATGCACAGACGGGACAGGCCATGGGAATAAGTACCGGTAAAGTCAGAGTGGGTAACAACGGCAGCGAGGGACCGGGCATCCTCCTCGGGGACGTTTACCGCCGCGAGCAGGCGCTTGATAAGGGTGATCTGCTGGTCATAGGAAAGATGCATCATGATAAGTTCCTCCAGTATAGTTTATTTGCCGTTTACGACGTTTGTCGGGCTGCCTTCCATAAAGGTGCGTATGTTCTGTACGGTGCAGTCCAGAATACGCTGCCGCGCCTCCTTCGGGGCCCAGCTGATGTGCGGCGTGATGAAACAGTTTTTCGCAGAAAGCAGCGGATTGTCGCTGCGGATCGGCTCGGTGGAGACGACGTCCAATCCCGCTGCGGCGATCTTGCCGCTGTTGAGCGCGTCCGCCAGATCCTGTTCCACGACGAGCGGGCCGCGGCTGTTGTTGATGAGAATGACGCCGTCCTTCATTTTGGCGATCGTATCGCGGTTGATGATGCCCTTGGTATCGGGAAACAGCGGGCAGTGCAGGGCGATCACGTCCGACTCACGCAGGAGCGTGTCAAGGTCCGTGTATTCGGCAATTTCGCGGCCGGCATCGGTCTCGCGGCTTCCGGTCGCGAGGATGCGCATCCCCAGCGCTTTGGCGATGCGGCCGGTGGTCTGGCCGATCCTGCCGAAGCCGATGATGCCCATGGTCTTCCCCGCAAGCTCGATGAGGGGATAGTCCCAGAAGGTCCAGTCGGGCGCGCTTTCCCAGCGTCCTGCATGGACCGCTTCGGAGTGGTGCGCAACATGCGCGCAGATCTCCAGCAGCAGCGCAATGGCAAACTGCCCGACAGAGGCGGTGCCGTAGGCGGGGACATTGGAAACCGGAATGCCCTTTTCCGCGGCGTACTGCACGTCCACCACATTGTAGCCCGTCGCAAGCACAGTGATATATCGGAGCTTCGGGCAGGCGTCGATCACCTCGCGCCCGATGGGACATTTATTGGTAACGGCAACTTCCGCATCGCCGATGCGGCGCACGATCTCCGCCGTATCATCCGGTGTGCGGTCATAGATCGTCAGTTCTCCGCACGCTGCCAGCGTGTCCCAGCTCAGATCGCCGGGGTTTTCCGTATAGCCGTCAAGAATCACGATTTTCATAAACAAGCCTCCTTACCAAAAACTGTCCCGGACAAAGGCCCGGGACAGTCATTTCCTGTTCTTATTTCCAATAACGGATCTCAAGCTGCAGCATGTGCTGCTTCATCATTTCATAGGCTGCTTCCGCATCGCCGTCAAGAACGGCTTTGCCGATCTGGACGTGCTCATCATAGTTCCCCTGACGATAGAATTCCGACTCTATGGTGCGTTCCTGGATCATGTGCCACATTTTCTGTTCCATGGCCTTCCAGATCATCTCATACAGCACCACAAAGAGCTGGTTGCCGCTTGCCCGGGCAAGGCAGAGGTGGAAGTTCTCATCCGTTTTTTCGGTATAGACCTCCTGCTCAGCCTCATGATGAAAGCGGTCCAGAATCTCGGTCAGACGCGTGCGCTCCAAATCGCTGATGTTCTTCGCCGCCTCGCGCGCGACCTCCGGCTCGAGAATCTGCCGCACACGAATGATTTCCTGCGGGTCGACTTCATGCACCCAGTCATTGTTGACAACGTTGATCTGCTTGACATAGACCCCCGCTCCCTGCACGGATTCCACCAGCCCGCTCAATTCAAGCGCGCTGAGCGCCTCCCGGACAGGCACGCGGCTGACGCTGAACATCTGGCAGAGCTCTTTTTCGCTGGGGAGTTTATCCCCGACGGAGAACTTGCCCTTCATGATGGCGTCACGGATCTGCTTATAAATCTGTATGTATAGTTTATTGTTCGATACCGGGCTGAAGCCTTGCATATTCTCTCTCCCCGTCAACAGCTTCACAAATGAAATACTTTGCTAATCTAACACCGGGACTCTTTTCTGTCAATGTTTTTCAGCGGCTTCAGCGTATTTCTCAATTTGATGTCGATCAGCCGAGCGTGCCGGGCAGCCATGTGACAAGGCCGGGCACATAGGTGATCAGGAACAGCACCAGTATCAGCGGCACAAGGAACGGCAGGATCGCTTTATACATCTTTTCAATGGAGATATGTGCAGTCTTGGCGCAGATGAAGAGGCTCGTGCCCACAGGCGGCGTGCACAGGCCGATCATCAGGTTCAGCACCAGCACCACACCGAGATGCAGGGGGTCGATGCCGTAAACCGCCATCAGCGGTACAAGGAAGGGCAGCGTGATGGTCATGGCGGCCAGCGCCTCCATAAACATACCGATGAGCAGGAAGGCGATATTCACGATCAGCAGTACCACATACTTGTTGTCCGTGATCGAAACCAGCGCGCTGCTGAGCGCCTGCGTCATGCCGAGCATGGTGACAAGCCACGAGAAAGACGCCGCGCCGCAGATGAGGCAGAGGATGCCGGCGCTGTCGCGGGCCGTCTCGATGAGAGCCTTGTAAACGTCCTTCCAGGTGAGCTCCTTATAGACCAGCACGGAGAGGATGAAGGCATAGGTCGCCGCGATGCAGGCCGCCTCCGTGGGGCTGAAGATGCCGGTCCAGATGCCGCCGATGATGATGACCGGCGTCAGCAGCGACAGCAGGGCGTCCTTGGTGGAATTGCCGACCTCTTTCCAGCTGAACTTCTTGACCGGGTAGTTCCGCTTCTTCGCCATGAAGAAGACCAGAATACTCGTTGCGACCGCGAGCAGCAGGCCGGGGACCACGCCGCCGATAAACAGTGCGCCGACAGAGACCTCCGCCATCATGCCATAGACCACCATGGGGATGCTGGGCGGAATGATGGGGCCGATGGTGGCGGACGCGGCGGTGACCGCGGCGGAGAACTCCGGATCGAAGCCGTCCTTGATCATGGCGTCGACTTCGATCTGGCCGAGTCCGCCGGCGTCAGCGACTGCGGAGCCGCTCATGCCGGAGAAGACAATGGACGCGACCACATTCGCGTGGCCGAGTCCGCCGGGGATCGAGCCGACCCAGGCCGAGCAGGCGCGGAAGATCTTTCGCGTGACGCCGCCGGTATTCATGAGTTTGGCGGCCAGAATGAAGAACGGGATCGCAAGCAGGGTATAACCGCTTGCATTGCCGATGAGGCGGTGGAAGATGGCCGTGACGGTGAAGTTGCCCGTCACCACCACGGTGAAAATGGCGGAGATGGAGAGGGAGAACGCTATGGGCACGCCCAGTATCATCAGCACCAGAAATCCGCCGACCAGCAGCAGAACATATCCTGCAAAGCTCATGCAGCCGCCTCCTTTTTATTCGCCGTGGGGGCGTCCTCCGGCTTCCGGTTGAGGATCAGGTCGATCAGATGCACGACGGAGAAGCCGCAGCCGATCGGGAAGCAAAGATAGTAAACGCCCTTGCGGATTGCAATCGTCTTGTAAAAGGTTTTCCATGTGGTCTGGATAATGGAAAGACTGCAGACAAAGCCGGTGATCAAAAAAGCGATCAGAAGCAGATCGATCACGTCCATATAGATTCTCCAGGCCTTCGGGCTGAGCTTGTCGCTGACGAAGGTCAGGCGCAGATGCTCCTGCTTGTGGAAGGTCATCGGCATGCCGATGAAAATCGCCCAGCAGAGGCCGACCAGCGTCAGCTCATACTGCCAGGTGACGGGGTTGTTGAAGATAAAGCGCATGATGACCGAGTAAACGATGATCAGGCAAAGACCGGCCAGAATCGTCGCGCAGACGACGCCGGAGATCGTGTCCAGAAATTTGCTCAGCTTGTGGATGAAAGCCTTCATGCTCTCTGTCACACCTCTTTCTTAAAAAGGGGAGGCACGGCACGCGCCGTGCCTCCCCCAGATCATGTCAGGGTCTATTAAGTTTCTTACTTGAGGGCGTTGATGCGGGCGACCAGATCCTCTGCCCAATCGTTGGCAGCGTAGAAGTCAGCGTAAACGCTCTGTGCCTGCTCGATGAAGGGGGCAGTGTCGGGATAGCCGACTTCCATGCCGGCCGCTTCGAGCTCGGCGAGGTAGGTGGCCTCGTTGTCGCGGATAGCCTTGCGATGCTCGGCGCCGAACTCCTTGGCGCACTCAAGCAGGATCTCCTGAATGTCGGCGGGCAGCTTGTTCCAGGTGCTGAGGCTGAAGATCATGTCCTTGGGCTGGTACTGGTAGTTCACCATGGTCAGGTACTTCTGGACGTCCTGGAAGTTGTTGGCGTAGATATTGGAGACGGGGTTCTCCTGGCCGTCAAAGGTGCCCTGCTGCAGGGCGAGGTACAGTTCGGAGAAGGCGAAGGGGGAAGCGCTGGCGCCGTAAGCGGCGAAAATGGCCATGGTCATCTTGTCCTCAGGGGTGCGGAACTTGAGGCCGGCGAGATCCTCGGGCTTCTCAATGGGGCGCTTGGAGTTGGTGAACTGGCGCAGGCCGTTTTCCCAGTAGGCAAGCTGGATCATGTTGTGGTCCTCGAGACCCTCCAGCAGTTCCTGGCCGATCTCACCGTCGAGCACTTTGTACACATGGTCATAGTCAGAGAAGAGGAAGGGAAGGCTCAGCGCGGCAAACTTGGGGCAGAAGGAGGCCTGCTGGCCGGAGGGGAGCATCATGGCGTCGAGGTTACCCATTTCGACCATCTCGATCATCTCTGCGTTGCTGCCGAGCTGCTCGGCGGCGAAGATCTGGATCTTCACGCGGCCGTCGGTGCGCTCGTTGACGGCCTGGGCAAAATGCTCAAGGGAGATGTGGATCAGGTTCTGGGTCGTGTCGCTGTGGCCGATGCTGATGGTATAGGTCTTGTCGGCGGCAAAAGCCGAGGTGGACAGAGACGCAAACATCACAACGACAAGGATGATTGCCAGGAACTTTTTCATGTTGTTTCCTCCTATAAATTTTGTTTTATTCGATCCGGTTTTCCGGTATCTTACTTCAAAAGGGCTTCCGCCTGCGCGATGATATTTCCAACTGTCACGCCGTTCATTTCGAGCAGGCGCTCATAAGGTGCGGACTGGCCGTACTGATCCTGAATGCCGAGGCGCTTGACCTTCCCCCTGCCCATCTCGGCCGCGACCTCGCATACGGCGCTGCCGAGGCCGTTTATGATATTGTGGTCCTCCACGGTGACGATCCTGCCGATCTCCTCAACACAGGCGCGCACGGCAGCCTCGTCGAGGGGCTTGATGGTATGCATGTCGAGGACGCGGGCGCCGATGCCCTTTGCTTCAAGCTGCTCGGCAGCCGCAAGAGCCAGACGCACGGTGTCGCCGTTTGCGATGATGGCCACATCCTTGCCTTCCCGCAGACGCTTGGCCTTGCCGATCTCGAAGGTCTCCGTTTCGTCGTAGATGACAGGGATGGCGTCACGGGTAAAGCGCAGGTACACAGGTCCGTCATACGCGGCGGCCGCCTTCACCAGCGCCTTGGCGGCATAGTAGTCTGCGGGCATGATGACGGTCATGTTGGGGAGGGTGCGCATGATGCCCATGTCCTCGATGGCCTGGTGGCTCGCCCCGTCGTTTGCGGGGGTGACACCGCCGTGGGAGCAGGCGATCTTCACGTTCAGATGGGGATAGCAGATTTCCTGACGGATCATCTCGCAGATGCGCATGCTGCCGAAGGCCGCATAGGTCACCACGAAGGGGATCTTGCCGCAGGTGGCAAGGCCCGCCGCGACGCCCGCGCCGTTCTGCTCGGCAATGCCCACGTTCAGGTACTGCGCCGGGAGCTCCTTGCGAAAGGCGCCGGTCTTGCAGCTTTTGCCGATATCGATATCGACCACCAGCACGTCCGGGTTTTCTCTGCCGACCTCCACGATGGCCTCGCCAAAGCCGTCGCGTGTCGCGATCTTTTTCGTCTCCATGCTCAGGCCTCCTCTTTGATATAGAGCGCGTTCAGCTCTTCCATCGCCTGCCGGTACTGCTCGTCATTGGGTGCGGTGCCATGCCAGGAGCAGACATTCTCCATGTAGCTGACGCCCTTGCCCTTGACGGTCTTGCCGATGATGGCCTTGGGCAGGCCGTTCTTTGCAGCCAGGGCCTGGTCCATGACGTCGACGAGCTGGTCCATGTCGTTGCCGTCGCACTCATAGACCTCAAAGCCGAAGGCTTTAAACTTCCCGGCGAGGCTCACGGGCGGCATGATCTCCTCACAGGTACCGTCGAGCTGGAGATTGTTCCAGTCCACAAAGACGACGAGGTTGTCGAGCTCATACTTGTGCGCGGTGCCGCAGGCCTCCCAGATCTCGCCCTCATTGCACTCGCCGTCGCCGACGGCGCAGAAGACGCGATAGTCCTTACGATCAAGTTTGGCGGCAAGCGCCATGCCCACCGCGCAGGCAAGCCCCTGCCCCAGGGAGCCGGTGGAGATGTCGATGCCGGGGCACTTGTTCATGCTCGGGTGGCCCTGCAGAGGCGAGCCCTCCTTGCGCAGGGTGTCGAGCACTTCCATCGGGAAGTAGCCGCGCATTGCCAGCGCCGCATATTGAGCCGGGCAGACATGGCCCTTGGAGAGGACGAAACGGTCCCGGTCGGGCCAGCGGGGCTCCTCGGGCCGGACATTCATATAGCGGAAATAGCAGGCGGCCATGAAATCCGCTACCGACAGGGAGCCGCCGGGATGCCCGCTCTGCGCCTTCCAGATCATGTCCACGGCGCGGATGCGCAGCTCGGTCGCCTTGTTTTTCAGGGCATTGCGTTCTTTCAGCTCCATCACGCTTACATCCTTTCGTCCAGAATGATTTCCTTGTGCTCACGCGAGGATTCCAGCGCCAGTGTGGAGAGCTTGAGGACCTTGATGCCCTCGTCCAGCGGCGTGCAGATGGGTGTTCCGTTTTTCAGACAATCCTGGAAGTGGGCATGGATCGGGAAGATCACGCCGTCCTGATTGTGCTTGTAGGAGTCATTGTAGTGGAGGGTGACGGCCTCGGTCATGTCCGCCGTCTTATAGGTCAGTTCCTCAAACTCGAACATGTCCCGGCCGCGCAGGAAGGCCGTGCCCCTGGTGCCGATATAGCCCTTGAAGTTCCCGCCCAGGTCGGAGCTCCAGCTTGCGCTGATGGTGGCGATGCCGCCCTTCTTGATCTTCATGGTGGCGGAGAAATTGGTGTCATAGGTCGGCAGGGAGTCGATGGTGCACCAGACATTGGCACTCATGGTCTCGAACTCACCGCACAGCGCCGTCAGCAGATTCCACTCATGGGAGATGGATTCGATCGTGAACCCGCAGGCAAGCTTCGGATCCGTGCGCCAGGAGGGCTGGAACCAGGTCCCGCGGAAGCCGTAGCCGGGGCCGACGCGGTTGTCGAACACATTGATCGGATCCCCCAGCGCGCCGGAGCGCACCAGCTCCACCATCTTCTGAAAGGCGGGGCGGTAGCGGTGGGCAAAGCCGACGATGATCTTCCCGTCGTAGGTCTGCTCCATGTCCTTGATCTTCCTTGCGTCCTCCAGGTTGGTCGCGATGGGCTTTTCCATGTAGAGGGGCACGTGGTTTTTCAGGACCATTTCCACATAGTCCAGGCGCTTTGTGGGGGGTGTGCAAAGCACCACATAATCAGCCTTCGGAATGTAATCCTCAAGCTGATCGTAGCGCAGGATCTCACTGCCGAATTCCGCCTGGTAGCGCTTCATGCCCGCTTCGTTCACATCGTAGCAGGCGAAAACCTTGCCGCCGAGCTTCACGACCGCACGGCCGTGGGAATACGCAATGTCACCGGTACCTATCATCAGAACGTTCAAGAAAACACCTCCTGAAATCTTGTTTTGTTGTTAACTTGTAATACAAATATACATAATGCACAGTTTGCTGTCAAGAATCAGGCAAAAAGTTCGCTGAACTTTGGATGCTTGCACAAAAAAAGATCATTTGTTTTGGCTACTGCGCCAAGGCAAACGATCTTCACATTCTGTTGTCCATATGTACGACGGACTTCGATACGCCGAATCTTTTTCGCCGTACGTTCTCTATACATGCGTACAAAAGGGCGGTTTTACACTGCTTCATGACATAAAAAGCGGAAGCCCGTTGGACGAATCCGCAGGGCTTCCGAAGGAAGAAAAAGGGGTTTCTTTGTTATTGCGGTAGTAGTTGATGAGGCAGCCGTCGGCGATGATCCGGCGCTCGGGATCGGTCAGGGCCCCGACAGAGCACGTAAACTCGGTGACCGTGCCGTCGGGCTTGAGCGCGTGGTTTGCCCTGGCGGAGGCCTGTTTGAGGATGCCGAAGGCACAGGTGATTTCCCGCGGCATGGTCTCGATCCCAACGCCGATAGGGAAATTCTCACGGCTGCGCCGGGTCTGCGCGCCCCAGTATTTCTCGGCGGGGACTTTCACCTCACCCATGGAATCCTGTTCGATCCTGTATTCCATTTCCGTTCCTTATCCGATTCATCCTGCCCCGGTTCATCGGGGCAGCGCTTCACCCTGCATACCCGGTGGAGAAGTCCACCACGTTGCGCAGCTCCTTCCCCGCGAGAAAAGCCCCAAGATTGCCCGCCGCAATATCCACGATGCGCTCGAAGGTCTCCGGCAAATGGAAGCCGCCGGAGATGTGCGGCGTGATGACGAGATTTTCAAGCCCCCAGAGCGGACTGTCGGCGGGCAGCGGTTCCGCTTCCGTCACGTCGACCCCGGCGGCGGCGATCTTGTGTTCATTCAGTGCGCGGTAAAGCACCTCGGCGGAGACGGCGTTGCCGCGCCCGCAGTTGATGAAGACGGCGCTGTCCTTCATGCGGTCAAAGCTTTCGTCCGTATACAGATGGCGGGTGGCCGCGGTATTGGGCAGGATGGACATGACGACGTCCGCCCGCGGCAGAATGCTGTCGAGATCCTGAGTCAGCGCAAGCTCGTCCACGTAATCCGGGCAATTGCCCGCGCGCCGCTTGACGCCGATCACATACGCGCCCATTGCCTTGACAAGACGGGCATAGGCCCTGCCGATATCGCCGAGACCCACGACCGCGACGGTACTGTCCGAGAGGGACGAAACCGCGCCGTGATCGCTCCAGCACGCTTTATGCTGCTCATCCCGGTAGAGGTGGAGCTTTTTGGTGAGCATGAGGGTCAGGGCGAAGGCGTGCTCCGAGACCGCCTTGCTGTAGGCGCCAGTGGCGTTGGTGAGCACGGTTTTGGAATCCAGCACCCCCGGTACGATATAGGCGTCCGTCCCCGCGGAGGCAAGCTGCAGCCATTCGAGATTCTTTGACGCCCGGATCATGTCCGCCTTCGGCAGGCCGAGGATGATGTTTGCCGCCCGGATCTGCTCTGCGGTGACGGTGTCGGGATCGCTGTAGACAAAGCTGCAGCCCGTGCCCGCCGCTTCGAGCTTTTCTTTATGTCTTGCCTCCACAGGCAGGAGGACGAGTACGTTTTTCATGCCGGTCTCCTTTATTCCGTAATTTCATACATGGCGACCTCGTCCGTCTCGCGGTTGGCCGCGACCAGGACATCGGCGCCCTTATAGTTCACATAATGCATAACGTTGGCGGGGCCCCGGCCCTCGTCCAGCAGCGTCACGGTGTAGTCATCCGCCGCTCTGTCAAAGCGGATCGCCATCAGGTTTTTCTTTCCCGCCCGGTGTCCCGTCACGAAGGTCGGTACACCCGCGATCACGCCGCCGCAGATGGCATGGGAAAAGGGCGCCTCCCCCGGGAGTGTCCAGACCGGGTCATAGCCGTTTCCGCTTTCATGCCAGACGGCAACGCGTTCGCCGTGGAAGGGAGACAGGGTGCAGAGCTCTTCCAGTCCGTCTCCGTCCAGGTCCAGCAGCAGGGCGTCGCTGGTCGGCTGGTCAAGCAACTGTTCGATCCGCCACTCCCCTTCCGGCGTCTCGGGCGGCGTTATGGCGAAGACGCCCTCGTCCGCGGCGATCAGCCCCGCGGAGATGCCGCCGCGCACGCAGCGCGTGTAGCCGTGGTTGCGGTGCAGGCCGTCTTTGATGACACGCAGTTTGAGCGGGTGGTCGCGGTCGAAGGCACTCAGATCCTCCGGCAGGACTGCGGCGTACACCTTGCCGGGGTAGCTCCAGTCCCCCTCCGGGGCGTCCTGTCCGGATTTGACCGTGCAGGCCAGCAGCCAGTTGACGCCGTTTCGGCGGAGGATATCGAAGCGGTGGACATGAGGCAGCGGTGTCAGGGTGTGCATGTCCCAGCGCCCGTTGCCTTCGGGCGTCACGACCACAAGTTCCGCGTCCAGGGACTCATCGGGCGAATAGAACTTCGCAGTGGAGAGAAGCTGCCCGTCCGTCCCCGGCACCTGTACCATGGTCATGACGCCGCCGGGTTCTGTCCAGAGCGTGTCTCTGAGCAAGCCGCTTTCATCGAAGAGGCAGCACGGATCCGCCTTTTCCGACGCAACCAGAAAGTGCCGCTTCCCCTGATAAAAAAGCGGGGCGATGGCGTAGCATTTGTTGAGCCTTGCGAGAACCGTTTTCTTTACCTTCATCTCTGTCCCCCTTTTCAGCGGCTCATTTCCACGCCGGATTCCTCCCAGCAGCGCGTGAGAAATTCCCGCGCGATGCGCTCCTTGTGCCAGAGATTGTCCCCCTTGTGGCCCAACACCTCAACGGAGATCCAGAAGCGGCGGACGCCCACCGGCTTATCGAAGGCGGCCGCGCGGCGGATGATCTCCGCGCCGACTGCCGGGGTCAGGAAGCCCTCGGTTTTCCAGTCGGGGGCTTCGGCCGGGTCCATGTGCAGGTCGCCAAAACAGGGGTGCGCGGGATCGTCGATACAGTCGCACAGATGGATCTGGCTCATGTAGGGTGCCGCCAAGTCGAGGGTATTGAATATCCCCAGCCCGCCGAGCTGCTCGTGCGAGCTGTCCCAGTGCAAAAAGAGATTGGGGTGGGCCCTGTGCAGCGGTTTGAACCAGCGCACGACCTCGTCCATGGGGCCGATCAGCGCCTTCTTGTGCACATAGCGGTCCAGCGGCTCGATGCTGCAGTTCATCCCCAGCAGCGCCGTATAGTCCGCGATCCGCGCGAGCGTGTCCGCCTGGACGGCCATGGCCTCATCGTGAAACTCATCGCCGGGGTAGGGCCCGCTCGGCACGCCGAAAGTGCTGTAGCCGCACTCGGCGGCAAAGTCCGCCTGCATTTTCAGATAACGGATCGTCTCCGCCCGGCGCCGGTCATTCAGATCGCAAAGAGACATTTCCCGCTCATTGAGATACGGGGCGGCGTAGGTGGCGGCGGTCAGATCGTTGTCCCGGAGAATGCGGCGCACGGTGTCCCGGTGCTCCTTTGTGGGGAAGGTCGGCAGCTCCACATTGCGGTAGAAGCCCATCTCCGCAATCTTTTGCAGGACCTTGATCAGGCGTTTTTCGTCATGCAGATACGGCATGAACATCTCCAGGATGTGCGCCGAGGGATAGAGCTTCTGCGGCATGTGATGTTCCTCCCGTCACTCAGGTTTTTTGGCAGTCTATGATGATTTTGCAGAGGTTGGTGCCGTCGATCATCATGTTGATGGCTTTGTCAATGTCGTGCAGGGTCAGGCGGTCGGTGACCATGCGGTCAAGGCCGAGCTTGCGCCAGTTGTCCTCCAGGAAGCGGACGCCGTTTTCAAAGTCCTCCTGGGAGTAAAGGCGGTTTCCGATGAGGGTGATCTCCTTGAAGGAGACCTTGCCGATGATAAACTGGTATGCGTCGCCCGAGAGGCCGAGGGACAGCATCTTGCCGCCGCAGCGGGTCAGGTCCGGCATCTGCAGCACCGCCGAGGCCGCGCCCGAGGTGTCGTACACGATATCGAAGCCACCGCCCCCGGTGACCTCACGCATGAGATCCATGGCGTCGGTCTGCGAGGGGTTGATGGTCTCGATGCCCATGGACTCCACAAACTGCCGGCGCGGCTCGTTGATCTCGGAGATGATGACACGCCCGGCCCCGAAGGCCTTGGCAAAGATCGCGATATAGAGGCCGACGGTCGCGCCGCCGGAGATGAAGATCTTGTCGCCCGGATTTATCTGGCTGCGCTGCATGACATGGTAGCCGACGGCGAAGGGCTCGCCGAGGATGGCGACCTCATCGGGGATGTCCTCGTCCAGAGCGCAGAGCTTGTCCACGCCCACTTTGGTATACTCCGCAAAGCCGCCGTCGACATGGATGCCCAGGAGCTTGAGGTTTTCGCACACATGGCCGAGACCGCGGCGGCACGCCGCGCAATGGCCGCAGGAGATGACCGGGTTCATCAGCACCCGCTGGCCCACTTTGAACGGGCCGTCATACCCCTCGGGCAGGGAGACGATGCTGCCGAGGATCTCATGGCACAAAACCGTCGGCACCGTCGCCGTCATGTGCTTGCCGCGATAGACGGTCATGTCCGAGCCGCAGACCCCGCCGTAGCGCACCTTGATGAGGGCCTCTTTGTCATTCGGCACCGGCACGGGGATATCGGTAAGCTCAAGGTCAAACCAGTTTTTCAAAACTGCTGCTTTCATGCTTTCATCCTTTCCGTATTGAAGAAAGCGCCCCGAAGCTTTTCTCCGGGACGCCTGCACGTAAATGATTACTCCTGCGCGAAGGAGACATCCTCCATACCGGCTTTGGCCAGCGCCTCTTTTTCCCGTTTGTTGATCTTCTTCTGGTTGATGAGAGAGTAGATCACAACACCGACGGCGACCGCAAAGAAGCCGATGGCGATGGGATAGTGGATGATCTGGCTGAAGTCGCCCTTGTTCAGGTCCATGAAGCGGACAAAGTTCTGCTCGCACATGGGGCCGAGGATCAGGGCCAGCAGGATCGGGGACAGCGGGAACTCATACTTGTTCATGAGCCAGCCGATCACGCCGAAGGCTACGCACACGCCCACATCGAACACGTTCTTGTTGATGGAGAACGCGCCCAGCAGGGATACGACCAGGATGATGGGATAAAGCATGCGCTTCTCTAACGACACGATCTTGGCGAAAATGCGCACACCCGCGCAGCCGACAATGAGCATGGCGAGGTTTGCAAGCATCAGCGCCGCAAAGACCTTGTACACCGTGGGAAGCTCAGACACGTACATCATAGGGCCGGGCTGGATACCCTTCATGATGAAGGCGCCGAGGAGGATCGCGGTGACGGAGTCGCCGGGCACGCCGAGGGACAGCAGCGGGATCATCGCACCGCCGGAGCAGCCGTTGTTGGCGGATTCTGTAGAGGCGACGCCGTTGGGGATGCCGGTGCCCCACTTCTCGGGGTGCTTGGAGGTGCCCTTGTTGAAGGCGTAGGAGACGAACACCGCGATGTCGCCGCCCGCGCCGGGGATGGCGCCGATGAAGGTGCCGATGATGCCGCCGGAGAGAATGTTGGGCCAGATCTGCCGGATGGTCTTGCCGTCGGGCAGGACGCGGGTGATCTTTTCGGTGGACTTGGCCTGGGCGCTCTCGCGGCCGGCGATGATGCGCTCAACGCCCGCAATGACTTCCGCCACGGCAAACAGGCCGATGAGCACGGGGATGAAGCTCAGGCCGCCCTTGAGGCTCGTCACGCCGAAGGTAAAGCGCTGCTTGGAGTAGGTGGGGTCAAGGCCGATGGTGCACAGCAGCATGCCGAAGAAGGCGCTGATGAGGCCCTTGGCGATGGACTTGCCGGAGATGGAGATGATGACCGAAAGGCCAAAGACCGCGAGCATCAGCATCTCGGCGGAGGTAAACTTCATGGCGACCTTCGCAACCAGCGGGGAAAGGAAGGTCATGATGAGCGCACCGATCACGCCGCCGCAGAAGGAGGCGAACATCGCAACCGACAGGGCTCTGCCCGCTTCGCCCTTCTGGGCCATGGGGTAGCCGTCGAGCAGCGTGGCCGCGGCCGAGGGGGTGCCGGGGGCGTGGATGAGGATGGCGGAGATGGAGCCGCCGTACATGCCGCCGCAGTAGATGCCGAGCAGCAGGCCCACGGAGGGGATCAGATCCATGCCGAAGGAGAACGGGATCAACAGGGCCACGCCCATGGTCGCCGTCATGCCGGGGATGGCGCCCAGCAGAACGCCGCCGACCGCGCCCAGGAGGGTCATGAGCAGGACGGTCGGGTCAAGGAAGACATTCGCGTAGCTGGAAAACAGTAAATTCCAATCCATACATGTCCCTCCTTATATCTTGTCGACCAGATCCCGCAGGAACTGGAGCCAGCCCATCGGGATGTTGACCGACAGGAACTTGTAGAAGACCAGCCACATGCCCAGCGGCACCAGCGCCGAGATGAGCAGCAGCGGCACGGGCTTGCGAAGACCGATGAGCCACATGATAATGCCGGAAAGCACGAAGCTCACGACGACATAGCCCACGCTCTTGAAGAAGTACGTATACACAGCGCACAGCGCGATGACGAACAGTGCCGCCAGCACGCCCTTGTCCTTGATGAAGTTCAGGCTCTCGGCCTTCTCGGCGAGCGGGTCGTTTGCCTTCATGTTGGCAAGCTTGATGATGGACTGGATGAGCAGCACGACGGTGAAAACCGTCATGCCGATGATCATGATGCGCGGGAAGGTAGAGGGCTGCACGGCCGCGTTTTTCGCGGTCTTGATCTTGCCTGACTGGACCCAGGACCAGAGTTCAAAGGCAAGCAGTGCTACAGACGCGATGAGGTTTGAAAACGCCTTGGTCTGCGTTTTTTTCACGTCCAAGGAACAATCACTCCCTTTTACGAATTAGAAACGGGGCAGGCATTTCTGCCTGCCCCGTTGGCATTGGGTTTATTTCTTGCGATTACGCAGCCTCTGCCTCGTCGATCAGGCCGACAACGGCCATGGCGGCGGGCACGTCCTTGGCAGCCTGGGCGAGGTACTCGCCGTAGTCCTTGCCGTCGAGGTAGTCGATCTTCTGGCCGAGAGCAGCCATGGCGGCCACAAAGTCAGGATCTTCGATGGCGGCGGCGCATGCCTTCTCGAGGGTGGCAACGATCTCATCATCAACGCCGAGAGGCACGGCCATGCCGCGCTGGGTGGCATAGAAGATGTCGAAGCCCTGCTCCTCGCAGGTGGGGACGTCGGGGAAGATGTCATTGCGGACGGTGTCCATAACGCCGAGCATGGTCAGGTCGCCGGATTCCACGAAGGAGCGGGCCTCGGCGGCGGAGACGGTCACACCCTGGATCTCGTTCTGGGCAGCGGCCTTGACAGCGGCGGCAGCGCCGTCGGAGTAAGCGATCATCTTGATGTCGATGTCGGCAGCGTTCATCAGGTAGCCGCCGGCGACGTGCCAGACAGAACCGGAGGAGGAGCCGCCCATGGTGACCTCACCGGGGTGAGCCTTGCAGTAGTCGATGAAGGTCTTCAGATCGGTGATGCCGTTGTCGGCCGCCCACTTGGTGTTGACAGTGATGGCGGCAGCGTCAGTGTTGACGCGGCAGAGGGGAATATAATTCTCATAGGTGTATTCGGACATGTCCAGGGGGCCGTAGGAAGCCAGCTCCCAGGTGATCATGCCGATGGTGTAGCCGTCGGGCTCAGCGTCGGCAATGGCCTCGTGGCCGATAACGCCGCCAGCGCCGGTCTGGTTGTCAACGGTGATGGTCTGGCCGAGCTGCTTCTCGAGGGCAGCGCAGAAGGCGCGCAGGCAGTTGTCGGTGCCGCCGCCGGCGCCCCAGGGGTTGATGGCGGTGATGCCCTTGGTGGGGTAATCCGCGGCAAAGGCGGCGGGAGCCATAACAGCCAGCGCCAGCATGAGGGCCAAGGTCAGGGCAAGAAACTTTTTCATGTTTTTTCCTCCTAAGTATTGGTTTGGGTATGTACTGGAAAACTGGGATTATTATATAAAATATGCCTATAACTGTCAAGCAAAAAGAAAGAAAAATAGTAGATTTGACTAAAAAACGGAATTGCTCAATTTGAAGAGAGTGAAAAAACAGTATTTTCCTTTTCAGCGCCGGACACGCCGCGAGACGAAGCCGAATGCCGGTCCGCTCAAAGCGAAAGCCCATCGGAGTTGTCCGATGGGCTTTGAGAATACTTACTTGTTATTGCGGTAGTAGTTGATGAGGCAGCCGTCGGCGATGATCCGGCGCTCGGGATCGGTCAGCGCGCCGACAGAGCACTTAAACTCGGTGACGGTTCCGTCGGGCTTCACGGCGTAGGCGGTGATGTCGTCGTTCTTCTCCAGGATCGCCTTGCGGAGTCCGGGGACAAAGATGTAGTCGCCCAGGGCGAAGACTTCGGGATTTTGCACGAGGAACGGGGTCATGCCCCAGTTAATGCAGTTGGAGCGGTAGCGCTTGGTGGCGTACTGCCTGGCAAAGTTTGCACTCGCGCCCATGACGCGCTGGCAGCTTGCCGCCTGCTCGCGGGCGGAACCGTCGCCCGGCATGTTGGCAAAGATCGTGGAGCCCACGTCCGTGCCCTCAGGGTCGACCTTGAGCCCGGCCTTTTCAAGCGCGGCATACACGGCTTTGATCTCATCGGAGAGGCCCTTCCCTGCCCTGCGGTCACGGTCCGCCTGGCGGAGAACCTTGGAACGGGAAACATACTGGGGATCGCGGCGGCTGAGGGCAAACTCGCTCAAACGTTCCGGATTGGAACGGTAAGAGCTTGTCTCACCGGAGGGGATCAGCTCGTCGGTCGTGGTGACGGGGTCAGTGATGTAGGAGCAGACCTTCACCAGCAGGTCGTCCGTCAGGGCGGGCATCTCGGGCCAGTCCTTGATGTTCGGGCCGAACTTCAATTCGTGCTCAGGTTCCGGCTTGCCCCAGCCGTTGTACACGCGCTTGGCATAGACGCCGGCGTCGTACTCGTAAACAGGAGTGCTGTACTCCACGTCGAGGTCGGTCGCCGCGGTCAGCTTGCCCCCGTTTGCAGCGGTGGCCGCGATGGAGCGCGCGTCCATAAGGGCAACCGCGCTGATCTGGCCCTCGCCGGGCTTGGAGCCCTCGCGGTTTGGGAAGTTGCGCGTGGTGTGGCGGATGGAGAACTCGCCGTTTGCCGGGGTGTCGCCCGCGCCGAAGCAGGGGCCGCAGAAGCACTCGCGGATGATGGCGCCCGCGGAGACCAGATCGAAGATGCGCCCGGTCTTGACGAGACACGCAAAGGCGGGCATGGAGCCGGGATAGATATTCAGAGAGAAGGCACCGTTGCCGCAGCTCTTGCCTCTAAGGATATCCGCCGCCGCGCAGATGTTGTCGAAGGTGCCGCCGGAGCAGCCCGCGATCTCGCCCTGTTCGACCCAGATGCCGCCGTCGTGGTACTTGCTCATGAGATCCATGGTCACGCCCTTGAGCTGCTTGTTGGCCTGCTCCTGGACAGCGTGGAGGATATCTTTTGCGTTCTCCTGGAGCTCATGGATGGTATAGGTATTCGAGGGATGCATGGGCATGGCGATGGTGCACTCCACCGTGGAGAGGTCGACGTACACACAGCCGTCGTAGTAAGCGATCTCAGCGGGGTCGAGCTTCTTGTAAGCCTCGGGTCTGCCGTGGGTGACAAAGTAGCCCTGGGTCTTCTCGTCCGTGACCCAGATGGAGGACCAGCAGGTGGTCTCGGTGGTCATAACGTCGATCGCGTTGCGGTACTCGATAGGCAGGTTTGCAATGCCGGGGCCGACAAACTCCATGGCCTTGTTCTTCACATAGCCGTTTTTATACACCGCGCCGATGATGCTCAGCGCCACGTCCTGCGGGCCGACACCGGGACGGGGTGCGCCGGTGAGATAAATGGCGATCACGCCGGGGTAGGCGAAATCATAGGTGCGCTTGAGAAGCTGTTTTGCCAGCTCCCCGCCGCCCTCACCGATGGCCATGGTGCCGAGAGCGCCGTAGCGGGTGTGGGAGTCGGAGCCGAGGATCATGCGCCCGCAGCCGGACATGGTCTCGCGGTTATAGGAGTGGATGTTTGCCATGTTGGTGGGCACATAGATGCCGCCGTACTTGTGCGCGGCGGAGAGAGCGAACTTGTGGTCGTCCTCGTTGATGGTGCCGCCGACGGCGCAGAGGGAGTTGTGGCAGTTCGTGAGCACGTAGGGCAGCGGGAACTCCGTCATGCCGGAGGCGCGCGCCGTCTGGATGATGCCGACGTAGGTGATGTCGTGCGAGGTCATGGAGTCGAACTTCAGACGAAGCTGATCCATGTCATCGCTCTGATTGTGGGCCTTGATGATGCTGTAGGCCATGGTGCCCTTCTTGGCTTCCGCCTTGTCGGCAGCCTTGCCGGTCAGGGCCTTGACCTTTTCGGATTCGCTTTCGGGGACGATCTCGGCGCCGTTTACAAGATATACGCCGCCGTCATAGAGCTTGACCATGATGATTTATCCTCCTAAAAATGATAAAACAATTTATAAGCCGCAGAGCACAAGGCCCAGAACGGCTGAAAGTACAATCGTTTTCGGGATGCTCCACTTGAAGCGCAGCAGCATCAGAAGCGCGATCACGCCGATCACCAGCGTCTGCCAGGAGAGGAAACCGAAGAGCGTCCCTGCATAGTTTGCCATGCTCTGCTGGATGATGACAGCAAAGATCATGCCGATGCAGGCGGGGCGGATGCCGTAAAGCGCCTCGCCCATCAGGCGGTTCTGCTTGAATTTTTCCAAAAACAACGCCGCGAGCAGGGTCAGCGTGAGGGAGGGGGTCAGCACGCCCAGCGAGGCGACGAGCGCCCCCGCAGCTCCCGCCGTGCGCGCCCCGGCAAAGGTGGCGCAGTTGAGCCCCAGGGGGCCCGGCGTCATCTCCGCGATGGCCACGATGTCCGCGACCTCCGCCGTGGTCATCCAGCCGTGGGAAAGCATCTGGTCGTTAATGAGCGGGATCATGGACATGCCGCCAAAGCTGGTAAAGCCGATGATCACGAAGGACAAAAACAGCTCAAGATAAATCACGGCGGTTTTGCACCTCCTGCCAGCACAGCCCGACCAGTGCGGCGAGCAGCACGATAAGCGCGTTGTTCATCCTTGTCAGCAGGCACAGCCCGAGAGCTGCCGCCGCGATCAGATAACAAAACGCATCTTTCAGTCCTGACTTGAGAAGTTTCAAAAGGGCCGAAATAATGATGGGCACCACCGCGGCGCGCACGCCGATCATGGCGCGGGTGACATAGAGATTGTCCTTCACCAGATCGTAGATGTAGACCACCAGCAGCATGATGAGCACCGGCGGGATCGTGATGCCGAGGAGGGCCGCCAGCGCTCCGGGGATCCCGGCGGCGTGGTAGCCGAAGAGAATGCTGGTGTTGCCGATCATGAGCCCGGGCGTGGAGCGGCCGACCGAGGTATAGTCCAGCAGCTCTTCATCGGTAAGCCAGCCGCGTTTTTCCACATACTCCTTCTGCATCTGGGCCACGATGCTCCAGCCGCCCCCGAAGGTAAAGCAGCCGAATTTCAGAAAAGTCGCAAAGATGGACAATGCCCGCTTGAGTTGGCCGTCCTTCATAGGTTCACCAGGTAAGCGTCCGGGGCTGGGACCTTCACCACCCACTTGTCGATGAAGCCCTCTTCCCTTCCGATCTTACCGCCCACCATGTGGGCCTCTCCGGGAAGAATGGCGCAAAAAGATCCCTGCTCCAGCACGACTGCCGTCCCCTGCGGCGCGCCGTCGAGCTTGCGCCCGTCGCCGCCGTTCGGCAGCGCCTCGGCGGGGCTGAGCCTGTCCATGGGGCAGATGTGAATGATTTCGGCGCCCTCGCGGGCGATCATCAGATCAACGGTGTGGCCATGCACTTCAAAGCGGCGCATGTCGTCCTCCTTGCAGGCATAGTGCTTTTCACGCACCTCACAGGGCGCGGCGCCGGGGTCCGCGCTTGCAAACGCAGCCGCGATCTTCGCGGCGTCGGGGATCTGCGCCTCATACAGAGGCAGGCGGGAAACAGTATCGAGTATCATAAGGTATACCTTCTATGTCGCTTGTCACAGCGTATGTGTGTTCAAAGGCCAAGGGCCTGTTCCAGGTTGCAGTTGAAGATCCGCACCTTTTTGAAGGGATAATTGTAAGCCCCGGCCAGGGTGCAGTGCAGCAGCACCTCACTGCCCTTCGGGATTGGGAGGCTCAGTCCGTCCGACTCAAAAGACATGGTGCCGACCGGCAGTTCTTCCCCGAAGGCGGAACGCGCGCCCGCGCGATAACGCAGCGCCTCTTCGGCAGGCGGGAAAGCCAGCACGAAGCTGTCCCCCTCGCGCAGTGAAGCCGCTTCCCCGCCGCGGGGCATGGAGAAGCTGAGCATGGGATTGTGCTTGATGTTCAGCCAGGTAAACCATTCGGTGAGCTGCAGTGTAAAGCCTTGCGCGCTCTTCATGCACAGCACGCAGGGGCTGCGCGGCGGGGCATTGCCGAAGGCGTCGGGTACGGAAATGGGGTTCATGTGTGCTCCTTCACATAAAAAACGCGTCCCGGAAAGCCCGTGTTTGCAGGCTTCCACGGGACGCTTCAAACTATCTTGTGGAAAAATTACTTCTTTGCTTTTTTGAGCAGGGGCATGTAGATCGGGCTGAGCAGCATCAGGATGCAGACAGTCATCACAACAGCGGCGATGGGAGTGCCGAAGAGGCCGCCGAAGATCTTGGCAATGATATCGCTGAAGGTCTTGGGCTGGGTAATGACGTGTGCGCCCTGGAAGGCCAGGGAGAAGTGCTGCTCGCACATGCCGCCGAGCACGAGGCCGAGAACGATGGCCGCGGAGTTGAGGTGCATATACTTGACGATGATGCCGAAGACGCCCGCGATGACCATGACCTTGACGCCGACGAAGCCGCCTTCAGAGTAAGAGCCGATGGTCGCGAGAAGGAGGATGATCGGTCCGAGGTAGTAGTACGGGATCGCCAGGATCTGCGCGAACACCTTGGCAATGCCGATGGCGACGATAACCATGAGGATGTTGGTGATGATCATGGTGATGAAGGTGGCGGACAGGTACTCCGGCTGGTTGGTCAGGAGCAGGGGGCCCATCTGCACGCCCTTGAGGGCCAGAGCGGAGGCCATGACGGCTGCCGCGTTGCCGCCGGGAATACCGAGGCAGAGCAGCGGGACCATGGCGCCGCCGGTCGCGGCGTTGTTGGCAGACTCGGAAGCGGCGATACCGTCAATGATGCCGGTGCCGAACTTCTCGGGGTACTTGGAGAGCTTGTTCTCCATGGTGTAGCACATGAAGGAGGCGATGGTGGCGCCGGCGCCGGGCAGGATGCCGACCACGGTGCCCACGATGGAGCAGCGCAGCAGGACCCACTTGATGCTCCACATCTCTTTGAAGCTGGGCATCTTGGTGTTGACCTTGCCCTTGTTGCCCACGCCGTCCTCAGCGGACAGGCGCTTTTTGACGTTTGTCTGCTTGAAGACCTCGGTCACAGCGAACAGACCGATCAGCACGGGGATCATCTCCATGCCGCTGAGGAGGTTCACCTGGCCGAAGGTCAGACGCGCAACACCCGCCATGGGGTCCTGGCCGATGCAGGCCAGCAGCAGGCCGAGAAGACCGGAGATGATGGTGGTGAGGATGTGGTCGGTGTCGAGCACGACCAGGATCGAGAGGCCGAGGAAGGTGATGGCGAACAGGTCGCCCTGGCCGAAGGCCAGCGCCGCCTTAGCAAGAGGCTCGGACAGCAGGAACATGACGATCGCGGAGAACAGGCCGCCGACGGCGGAGGCGATGAGCGCCACACCCAGGGCCTTGCCGGCCTCGCCGCGCTGGGCCATGGGATAGCCGTCAAAGGTCGTGGGGGCCGAGGAGGGCACGCCGGGGATCTTGAACAGGATTGCGGTGATGGAGCCGCCGGTGATGGACGAGCAGTAGATCGCGACCAGGAAGACGATGGCGGGCACAGGGCCCATGGTGTAGGTGAAGGTGAGGCCCAGGGCCACGGCCATGGTGGCCGAAACGCCGGGCAGGGCGCCAAAGATGGTGCCCAGGATGATGGCCACAACGACCATCAGGAACATGGTGCCGCCGCCCCAGACTGCGCTAAGGCCGGAAGCAAACATTTGACCCAAACTCATGTTTCAATTCCTCCTTAGAACAGATTTTCCAGGAACAGGGCAAAGTTGCGCAGGAAGGGAATCTCGCCGCGGGGCAGGGTAACATCCAGCAGGCCGCTGAACAGAACGTGCATCAGGAGTGCCACGCCCACGGAGACGAGTGCCATGCGCCAGACCTTCTTCTCGCCCAGCAGGATGCCGTAGGCGAACATGGTCAGCGCCGCGGTGACGACGAAGCCCAGCGTCTCAAGCAGGAAGGCCGCAGCCGCCAGGATGAGCATGCCGATGAACATCTTGGACTTGAAGAAGCCCGCGCTGTTCTTGCAGAAGGCGGAGAAGGAGAACTCGGGATTGCCCTTGTTCTTCTTGATGATCTTATAGATGTTGACCGCAATGCAGATCAGAAGCAGGATGATGATGGCCTTGGGCCAGGCGCTGGGGTGGATGACGTTGGGGTTTTTCAGATAGCTCTTGGGGATTTTGGCCTCGATGACGTGTGTGAAGTAGGAGAATACCAGGAACACGAACAGGCCGACGTTGCAGATAAGCTCAAACAAAGGGCGTCAGCTCCTTTTATATGAATTCGATTGCGAACACGGTTTGTAGTGATTTGCGCTTCATACAATAAACTGCGGAAAACGGGGAAGAGGGTCCTCTTCCCCGTTCGGTTTTGCCGGGTTATTCGATTGAAGAATCAGGCGAGATCGTCGTAATCCTTCTCCAGGGTCTCCTGCTCGAACATGTAGTCGCGCAGATCCTTGTACTCGCTCAGGCAGAAGGCCTGCAGATCCTCACCGGGAGCGGGGACTTCGCGCTGGTCGTAAGCGGCGTTCTTGGTGAATTCCTTCCAGGTGGCGTCCTCACGGCACTTCTCGACGGCAGCAACAATCTGGTCGATGGCGCCCTGGGGGGTTCCCTTCTTGGCGAAGATGGCGCGCCAGGGACCGGCGTAGGAGTCGATGCCCAGCTCAGCGGTGCACTCGCAGTCGGGCATGATGTCGATGCGGTGCTCGCAGAAGACCAGCAGGGGGATGATGTCGCCGGACTCAATCAGGCCGCTCATGTCGTCGTAGCCGCCGACAGAGAGGTCGACGTGGCCGCCGGCCATGTCGGAGTTAACCTCGGAGCCGCCCTGGTAGGACTTGACGTTCAGGGCCAGACCCTCGGTGGCGATCTCGAAGCACATGCCGTCGACGCCGGTGGCGGTCAGCATGGCGACGGAGACTTCATAGGGGTGGGCAGCGGCGTACTCCTTCAGGTCGGAGAAGGTCTTGATGCCGTACTTGTCCATCTGCTTCTTGGAGCCGGCCAGCATGTTGATGGAGTGGACCAGGATGTCCTCGCACTCGAACTCATCCTTGAAGTTGAAGTCCATGTTGTCCAGCATGTCCTGAATGTACAGGGACTGGGTGCCGAGCAGGAAGGTGTAGCCGTCGGCGGGCTGCTTGTAGGCGTAGGTAGCGCCAGTCACGCCGGAGCCGCCGGTCTCGTTGCGGACTTCCACGGGAACGCCCAGCTCATTCTGCAGCAGGGTGGCCATGGGACGGATGGTGCTGTCGGCGCCGCCGCCGAGGCCCCAGGGGCATACGATCTCGATCTTGCGCTCAAACTTCCAGTCGTCCGCGAAAGCGGAAGCGGAAGTCATCACGAAGACGCTTGCCATCATCATGACGACAAGAACCAGAGCGATGATTTTCTTCATAGGGGTACTCCTCCAAAAAAATATTTTCTCAAGCAGCCGTCCCCCCTTGCGGAGGCGTCGCGGCTGGTTCAAGACAATTTCAATGAAGCGCGGGAGTTCCAGACCGAACGATTTTGTAAAAAGCGCCCGAAATTCATTTCTTGTTCACATATTAAACTATCCGAGTCAGAAGCACAAATACATTTATTCATATGCTTTACATAAGCATTTACTTATGATAGAATGGTCCTGCATATCCATACACTTTTTACTGAAAGGCGGCAGCAGGCGTGATCAACTTAAAATATGCCCCCGCTATTTTAACGATTGTGCAGGAGGGCTCCATCACCGCGGCGAGCAAGAAGCTCTTTGTCTCCCAGCCGGCGCTGAGCCAGACCATCCGCCAGGTGGAGGAGGAACTGGGCGCGCCCATCTTCACGCGCGACACCCGGCACATTGAGCTGACCCATGTGGGAAAGCTCTATATCGAATCCGTGCGCCAGATCCAGATGATCGACCAGAACCTGCACGCCCGTGTCAGCGACTCGAAGGATGAGGTCGTCGGCACCTTCCGGCTCGGGATCTCGGTGCAGCGCGGGCTTCAGCTTCTGCCGCTGGTCATTCCCGAATTTATCTCCATGTACCCCCTTGTCCGCATCCAGCTCCGTGAGGAGGGCAGCGGCATGCTGGAGCGGCGCGTGCTGGAGGGTCAGTGCGATCTCGGGCTCGTGACGACGGCAAGCAAGCGCGATCAGCTCACCTATTCCCTGATCGAAAACGAGCAGCTCATGCTGGTCGCCGCGAAAACGACAGAACTCGCCCGGCGCTTCCCGGACGGCACCCCCATCGACATTGCGGAAGCACAGCATGAGAGCTTCGTGAGCATGTCGGAGGGGCACAGTGTGCGCGCCATTCAGGACAAGCTGTTTGAAAAGTACGGTCTCTCCCCCCAGATTCTGCTGGAGACCCACAATATGGAGGCGGCAAAGCGCATTGCCGCGCGGGCCAACGCCGTCTTTCTCGTCCCCAGCGCCTATGTATCCGACACGATCGAGGACCGGGAGCTCATGCACATTTACCCGATCGTCAACGCGGAGTTTGCGCATCATTTCTATGTCTGCTACCGGAAGGGCAAGCATCTGCCGCGCTATGAGCTGGACTTTGTGCGGCTGGTCTGCGGTGTTCTCGGCACGGAATCCCCGCTGAACGGGCAGGACGAGAGCGTCTGAAATCTTCTGTGAGGGCAGGAGCCGCGTCAGATGCCGCGCCCGATCGCCGTCAGGGAAGCGATCGCCCGCTCCCGTTTCTTTTCAAATTCGTCCTCAGAAAGAGGCCGGTACGGCCCGCTCCCGAAATCCGCCCCGCTGTCCGCCTTGGGATTGTACGTTGGCGTTGGGATTGACGGTTGACTGTTGGTTTTTGAATATTGAGAGTTGATATTAATTATTGATGTTGGTATTGATATTGGTGACGGCCCTTGACGATCGTCGACGCTCGTCAGCCACTGTTCAAAGTCCAGAGGTGTTTTGTTCTGCTGCCTGCATGCGCCCTTATAGCGGTTATAGGCATTCTGCCGGCATTTGAGCGCATAACGCTCGGCATCCAGATCAATGCTCTTTGCCGCCTGCCTGAAAAACTGGCGCATGCCCCTGTCCGCAAAATCCGTCTGCTCCTGCGTGTTGAAATAGGAAAGCAGCGCCCGGAGCATCCGGCCGAGCTCCTCGTCGCTGAAATCCTCGGCGTATGTGCTCCACTCCTCGGCGTAAATCATGAATCCCGGTTGTTTCATCGCTTCACTCCTGTCCCCCCGACGCGGTTTGTCTTGTATTTTTAAGATAGGCATATTATATCTCATGTCTATACGGCAAGTCAAGGGTTTGCTCACTCTTTTTTAAGATTTTTACGGGACAGAGAAACGAAGTCTCGGGATTGGCGGATCGGACACGAAATCCGAACATGTAAAAACGGACACCTCCCGGTGTCCGTCAATGTGTAGACAAGCCCAAAGTCCGTCATTCCGAGGCCAGTTCTCAAACTGGCCGTGGGAATCCGTTCTCCGGTAGAATGTCAGTTAACATGCGGCTTTCGGGGAATACGGATTGCCACACCAGTGACATCGGTCACTGGTTCGCAATGACAGAAACCGACTTTGTCTACAGTCTGAACGGACACCTCCCGGTGTCCGTCGTTTTCTGTTGTCTGGCGCCGCGCTTACTCGAACAGCGACACCTGGGTCTCCCGCTCCGGCAGCGCGGCGATATAGCGAAAACATTCCTCCGGGTCATGCAGGACGCCGTGCTTTTCACATTCGCTGTGGAAAAGACGCATGAGCGCGTCTCTGTCCGGGCTGTTCACCTCATAGGCATTGCCGTACCTCTTCCGGTACAAATCGCTCAGGCCGGGGAAATGCCGGTCGAGGGCGCGGTAGTAGTATTCCCGGTCCCCTTCCCTGAGCGTCACGCCCGCGTCAAAGCAGACGATCCCCTTCACCCCGGCGTCAAAGCAGCAGTCGAGGATGGTCTGCACGTTCTCCCGTGTGTCCGTCAGGAAGGGCAGCAGCGGCGTCATCCACACCACAGTGGGGACGCCGCACGCCTGAAACGCCTTGAGGACCTCATAACGCCTCGTCGTCGTACACACGTTCGGCTCGAGCACGCGGCTGAGGGTATCGTCGGCGATGGTCAGCGTCATCTGCAGGACGCTCTTCGCTTTCCGGTTGATGCTGTCAAACAGGTCCAGATCACGCAGCACCAGGTCGGATTTGGTGATGACCGAGGCGCCGAAGCCGTAGCGCTCGATGAGTTCCAGGCAGCGGCGCGTCAGGCGAAGCTCCGCCTCGCAGGGCTGGTAGGGGTCGCTCATGGAGCCGGTCGAGATCACGCAGGTTTTCCGCCGCTTTTGCAGCACGCCCTCCAGCAGCGCGGGCGCGTTCCGCTTGACCTCGATATCTTCGAAGGGGTGGGTGAACTGGTAGCAGGCGCTGCGGCTGTCGCAGTAGACACAGCCGTGCGCACAGCCGCGGTACACATTCATGCCGTTGCGGCCGGATACCAGTGTTTTCGCTTCCACAAAGTGCATGTTGTGCCCCCGCCCCCCTTTCCTTCCGGCAGCTTTTTGCGTGTCGGTGTTTTACATATAATTGTTTACATAATCTTATCGTTCCGCTTATTTGATGTCCCGCACAAGGCTTCTCAGCCGCTTGTCAATCCGCCCCGCCGTGAGGTCATTCAGATCGACGACCATGATGCCGAGCTCAGAGGCGCGGTTTCGCATGGCGGCGCCGCCGCGTTCCGCCGTCACGATGGCGGCCCGGGCCATCTTGCCGCCGAAGCGGTCGCGCAATATGGCAAGCTCGTTGAGGGCCTCGGTCTTCACGTCACAGGTCTTGCAGCTGATGAACACCGGGGTCACGCCGCGGGTGCACATCACATCCAGCTCGTTGCTGACGGCTTTGGCGCTGCCGTCCCCTTCCCAGTCCACCACAGCGCTGGTGCGCACATCCTGGAAAAGCCCCGTGTCGAGGCAGGCCTTGTAGACGTAGAGCTCCAGCACGCTGCCCACATCCCGCAGCCAGGCGCGGATCTGCCCGTCCCGGAAGCGGAAGGAGACGGATTCCTCCGGCACAATCTCAAGGTCTTTGAGAAAGCCGATCTTTTCCATGGCGCGCAGGGCCTCCGCCGGGGCCTCGATGCGTGAGCCGCGCTCCCCTTTCACCCGGTAATCCCCGTGCACCTCCAGCTTGTAGGAGCCGTCGTCACCCGCCGGGGAGACGCGCTGCATGAAGGTAACGGTGCGCGTCCAGCCGCGGCGGTATTTGAGATAGAGACGGAAGAAGGGGTCCACATCGTCGAGGTATTTTGAGAGGATCGCGTTGTCCACACGGCCTTCGCGCATGGAGCCGCCTGCCATCAAAAAGCAGTCTTCGACCGTATACCGCACCGTGCAGGGCAGGGCCTCGGCAAAGGCCGCGCCGCGGATGTCATAGAAGCAGTTGCGGCGGCGGGAGTATGTAAAGACCGGGATCGCGGCCTCGGCGCTCAGAAGGCCCGCCGCGAAGAGCACCGCATCCGTACCGCCGGTGATGTCCATGGCGCAGTCGGGATACTGGGCGACAATGCCGCGAAAGAGGGTCAGCATGGCTTCGCTCTCATACACCGGGGCGCGGACAAAGCTCAGCTCCGGGCTCAGGCCGCGGTGTTTGAAATAGGCCTCGAGCTTGGCATGGATGCGCTTTTTATCGGAAAAATCATCCGGGCAGATATAGACCACCCGCTTTGGTCGGAACACCTCCACCCCCAGCACGTTTTCCAGCGGTCGTTCGTCATACAGCTCAATAAGCGTTTGCATCGTGCGCCCTCTTCTCTGTATCGTATTTACATAACTCAGTCTACGTAATCAGTTAAAGCTGTCCGCGTTCACCTTCAGCAGCCGCTCCACGCTCTCACGCAGCGCCGCATGCTCCAAAGCGGCAAGGGCGGGGTCGTTGGCCAGCAGCAGCGTTGCCTCCTGCTGAGCCTTTTGCAGCACGTTCACATCCGCGCCGAGATCGGCCACATGCATCTCCGGCAGGCCGTGCTGCCGCGAGCCGAAGAAGTCGCCCGGCCCGCGCAGCCGCAGGTCCTCTTCGGAGATCTTGAAGCCGTCGTTGGTCTTGGTCATGATACCCAGCCGCGCGCGGTTTTCCTCCCCGTCGTTGTCGGAGACGAGGATGCACCAGCTCTTGTGCTGTCCGCGCCCGACGCGGCCGCGAAGCTGGTGGAGCTGGCTGAGGCCGAAGCGCTCGGCATTTTCCACCACGATGAGCGCCGCGTTGGGGACATCCACGCCCACCTCAATGACCGTCGTGGCAACCAGGATATCAGTCTCCCCCGCCACCATGGAGGCCATGACCGCTTCCTTGTCCTTTGGCTTCATCTTGCCGTGCACACAGGCGACACGCAGATCGGGAAACTCCTTCTGCAGTTCCTGCGCGTGCTCCTCGGCGCTCTTGAGCTTCTGGGGCAGCTCGTCGTTTTCCTCCACCATGGGGCAGACCACGAAGACCTGCCGCCCCTCCCCCACGAGCTTGCGGATAAAGCCGTTGAGGCGGGCGCGGTAGCTCTCATCCACCGCGAAGGTGTCCACCTTCTGTCTGCCCGGCGGCAGCTCGTCGATGACGGAGACGTCGAGATCGCCGTAGATGATGAGAGCCAGCGTGCGCGGGATGGGGGTCGCGGACATGACCAGCACATGAGGCTTCTGCCCCTTGCCGATGAGCGCCGAGCGCTGGCCGACGCCGAAGCGGTGCTGCTCGTCCGTGACCACAAGGCCCAGCTTTTCGTATTCCACATCCGCGCTGAACAGGGCGTGGGTGCCGATGACAAGGTCGAGCTGCCCCGCCTTGAGCTGCTCGCGCACAAGGCGCTTTTCCTTCGCCGACATGGCGCCGGTGAGCTTGCCGACCCGCAGGCCCAGCGGGGACAGCAATTCCGTGAGCGTGTGGTAGTGCTGATCGGCCAGGATCTCCGTCGGGGCCATGAAGGCGGACATATAGCCGTTTTCCGCGCAGTGCCAGATGAGGGCCGCCGCGACCAGGGTCTTGCCGCTGCCCACGTCGCCCTGCACAAGCCGGTTCATGACAGAGCCTGAGTCCATGTCGCGTATAGCCTCATCCACCGCGCGGCGCTGCGCCCCGGTGGGGGCAAAGGGCAGCGCTGCCCAAAAGCGTTCGAGATCGCCCTTTTCCATGCGGATGCCGCTTTCGCGCGAGCGCTCCCCCCGCATGCGGCCCAGGGCGCAGGCCAGGACGAACAGCTCCTCAAAGATGAGCCGCCGCCGCGCAAGCTCCAGCGCCTCAAAGTCTGACGGGAAGTGGATATTTTCAAAGGCGTAGGCCGTCTGCGCAAGCCCGCAGCGCTCACGCACGGAATGGGGCAGCACGTCGGGAAGCTCCGACAAGCAGGCGTCCAGTCCCTGGCGCACCGCCTGCTGCATCACGCGCTGGCTCAGGCCCTGCACCACGCGGTAGACCGGGACGATGCGCCCCGTGACCTTCCGCTCCCCCTCTGCCTTCTCGGCGACCGGGTTTATCATGCTTCGCCGCGGGCCGTTTGCCTCAACCTTGCCGTAAAAGACATAGCTCTCGCCGCGGTGCAGATTGTCCTTGGCGTAGGGCATGTTGAAGTAGGTGATGTCCAGAACGCCGCTGTCGTCCACGGCGCGCAGCTTCACGAGGTCGAGGCCGCGGCGCACTCTGGTCAGGCGCGGGGTGTCGGCGACCATGGCCTCCACGCACACGCTCTCCCCGTCACAGGTGAGGGCAATGGGCTTACATTCGCTGCGGTCTTCGTATTTTCTGGGAAAAAAAGAAACAAGGTCACGCAGAGAAAAGACGCCGAGCTTGTTGAGCGCCTGCGCCTTTTTCTCTCCTATGCCCTTGATGTAGCGTACATCGGTATTCAGATCGCTCATCGCTGATTACTCCACGTAGCGAAGCGTGTAATTGTTGTTGGTGAGGGTGAATTTCTCGATCAGGCCCTTGGTGCAGATGACCTCGTTGTCGGTGTTCACCAGCACCATGTCAAATCCGCCTTCCTTCGTGCCGTACTGCCGCCAGTAGTTGAGTGCCTTGCTCTGGCCCAGCACGAACATGGCGGTGGACAGGCAGTCGGCCAGGGTGCCGTCCTCGGTCACGATGGTGACGGATTTGAGGGTGTTGTTGATGGGTCTGCCGGATTCGGGGTTAATCAGGTGGTGATAGGTCTTGCCGTTTTGGATGAAGAAGCGCTGGTAGGTGCCGGAGGTGACCACCGCGATCTGGCCCACAGACAGCACGCCCACATAGCTTGCGGTGTTGTTCGGGTCCTGCACCGCCACATTCCAGAGGGAGCCGTCCGGCTTTACGCCGAGGGTCTGGACGTTGCCGCCGAGAGAGACGATGCCGCTTGTAACGCCGACATTGCGCATGGCGCTGATGGCGTTATCGGCGGCGCAGCCCTTGGCCACCGCGCCGAAGCTGACAGCCGTTCCCGCCGGGAAGGACACCGCATAGGAGCCCGAGCTCGGGAAGCTGGTGAGCACCATTTTGTCAAAGCCGCGGCGTACAAGGTCCTCCACCAGTTCCTCGTCGGAGGGCACATAGTAGCGCCCGCTGTCAAAGCCCCACTTCTGAATCACGGGGTAAATGGTGAGGTCCAGTGCACCGCCGCTCTGCTTATACACGGTCTGCGCGGTGGAAAGCATATTCGCCACCTGACCCGAGATGGAGACGTTGCCGCCGTTTGCGGTATTGATCTGATGGGTAATGCTTGTCTCGATGTCGGGGTCGAGCATGTCGTTCATGGACTGTATAACACCCTGGGCCGCCGTGAGGCCCCGCTCGGCGTTACGGCCGTAGGCAGTCAGCGTCATGATCGTGTCCATGGCAAACACCTGCCGCTGCGCCATCTTCGATTCCCCGCACGCCGCCAGCGGCAGCACCATGCACAGGCACAGGCAGACAAGCAGTGTCTTTTTTATCATGGAAGGCTTTTTCATCGGGCAATCCCCTTTGATGTCGAAAAGATTTCTGAGGCAAAGTATAAATCCCACTTGCCATCGGCTGGAAAATTTGCTATAATATCATGCGTTCCCGCAAAGGGCCGCGCAGATTTTATGATATCATTATATCAGAATCCGCGGTTCTTGTAAATACGGGGGCCAAGCATGCGGCTGTAGCTCAGCTGGATAGAGTGCCAGACTCCGACTCTGGAGGTCGTGGGTTCGAATCCCGTCAGCCGTACCATTTCGAGTGTTCATAACGGATTTGGGTTATGGACACTCGAATTTCTTTTTTCCCCATCGGTGTATTCAATTCTCATATATGTACGGAGCGGGCGCGATGCCTGCTCCTTTTGCTTATGCGGTGACAGGGCTGCGGAGATACTCCACGCTCACGCCCTGCCGGGTATCGGCTCTGTAGTTTCGCGTGAACACATCTTCCGGGAGGACGATATATCCCACGAAGCGATAATGGATTACCACACGCTGGGTGCGGTTTCTGCCCGTGCCCTCGGTCTCATACACGTCGATCCGGTCAATCAGTTCCCGCAGCAGCGGTGCAGTCAGCGTGTCCATCTGCATGAACTTCCGTATAGCCGCAAGGAAGCGATCTCTGCCAAGCTCACGGGCGCCCATCTCAGTAAGCTGCCTGCGTAGGCCGGCAATCCTGTCCTTCAGCTCCATTCGCTCCACCTCATACCTGTGGCTCAGCTGCATGAAAAACTCATCCGTGACCTTGCCCGTGGCGTTGTCCTCATAAACCTTCTCATACAGCTTCAAAACCGTCTCGTTTCTCGCAATTGCTTTTTGCAATTCATCCTCCAACTGTTTCTTTTCCGCCAGCATGTCCTTTTGCGTCTTCTGCGCCAGCAGTTCGGCAAAGCCTTCCTCGTCTGCTCTCAGGCATTCCCCGATCTGCTGCAGCTCCAGCTTCACAATCTGCTCCACAGCATCCGCCCGGATATAATGACGCGTTTTGCAGGTGCCGCGGTAGTCTTTCTCGTAATTGGAGCAGCTGAAAAAGTGGATATCCTTATTTCGAGTGTTGGTTCCATACCACAGCTTTCTCCCGCAGTCGGCACAATAGAGAAGATCGGAAAACATATTCTTTTCTCCGTTTTCAGGCTTGGGTGCCCTGCGTCTGGTATTCCCGATCAGCTTCTGCACCTGCTCGAAAGATTCTCGGTCAATGATCGGCTCATGCACATTCTTGAAAACGGCCCAGTTTTCCACCGGATTCTCCAGACGTGCTTTATTCTTGAAGGACTTGGAGTAGGTTTTGAAGTTGATCACATCCCCGCAATATTCCTGCTGTGTTAGTATTTTGGTGACGGTTGTCTTACACCACTTATACGGATTTGTCTGCGTTTTCTTTCCGCCGCGGTCAAGACCATGCTTTTGCCAGTAGGCCATGGGAACCATGATCTTTTCCTCCTGGAGGACTCGAGCGATCGCTTCATTGCCCTTTCCCTCCAGGCACATACGGAAAATACGCCGCACTACTTCTGCTGCCTCCGGGTCGATGA
>Ga0310691_10001319_pt1 | contig 38229 bp, 35 predicted proteins | sample 176DNAGHGlowgp2_FD_203887 | JGI IMG/M metagenome (GOLD analysis project Ga0310691, IMG submission 203887) | Sheep rumen microbial communities from Palmerston North, Manawatu-Wanganui, New Zealand - 1766 DNA GHGlow gp2 (v2) (version 2) | ecosystem: Host-associated > Mammals > Digestive system >... | reverse complement strand
TACTTCAAAATTCTTTGCGGACGAAAGGTTTTTTGTCTTTATGGAATCCTTGGCTTTTCCTGCGATGGCGTTTGCGTCAAAGACATAGGCCTTGCCTTCTTTGAATTCAGGAAGTGTTTGGGCATGAAGTGGGGTTGCGGGAACTAGGGCGGTAATGAGCAGGGCTGTTAAGAAAGTTGATGTGAATAAAAATTTTTTCATATTTTCCTCCATGGGGTTAGGATAGCATTATGTGGTGCAGTTTTCAAGATGATTGCAGGGGCGTTGTAGAAGGTAAGTGCAAATCTAAATGAAACTTAGCAAGCAATAATCTAACTGCGGAAGCACTTCCATTCCCGGCTGAAACCGCGTCAAAAAAGCAAGGGTTGTTTACAACCCCAAGCGCAGATACAAGGTATCTGACTCGCTTCGCGGCTTGAAGTTACGCTGCCGGGTTCGCTCCATGCAAATGAATTTTCAGGCCATATTTTTCTTCTCGTTGCGCCCAAAACCGATTTTTGATTTTGTTTACATAGGGAGGAATAGTGGTTCGACAGGCTCACCAACCATGGTTCGACAGGCTCACCAACCGTGGTTCGACAGGCTCACCAACCTACGCCGCCATGGAGCCCCGGGTTGCTTGCAAACCTTTAGTACCGCGTAAGCGGAAAGAGGGGCGTCCTAAGGAATAAGAGTTATAGACCCTGAAACAAGTTCAGGGTGACGGTGCAAGTTCAAGGTGACGGTGCAAGTTCAAGGTGACGGTGCAAGTTCAAGGTGACGGTGCAAGTTCAAGGGGGGGGGATTGAAATATTTGCCATACTGCGGAATTCGTGGTACAATGGGTTTTAGTGACAAAAAGGAGCGGACATGAGCAACAAAAAAATCCTCAAGGCCGAGGATTTGGACGGATATCTTACGGCAGAGGACAATGCGGACTTAAAGCGTCTTGACGAAATGTTCAAGGAAACCATGAAGTTCTTTGAGCCTGTGAACAAGGAAAAAATTATTGAAGGCTTTGACAAGATGGGGCACGAGATGCATTCGATTTGTGCAAAGCACCCCAGAATCAAGGTGTATTCTTTTGAGACCGACACGCAGGCCCAGGCAGAGGCAAGCCGGGTTATTTCCAAGCTGCGCAGTGAGGATACTGACCACCAGGAATTCATGTACTACAGCCAGCGGGCATACGAAATGCTCTTTCGCATGGCATACGTAAATCAGAAGACAGACAAGACCGGGCATATAATAGTAAAGACTCCGGTTAATTTTCCGGTGCAGAACTATGCGGTTCACAAGATTCCCAACGTGGACCATAAGATTTGCAATACGGTTATGTGCGTAATGCTTAGGGGTGCTCTTCTTCCCAGCATGATTGTTTCCAAGGAGATTGAGGAATTTTCTTCTGCTTCTTATATTACGCCTTTTGCTCTTTTTAAGATTAGCAGGAATGACACTAAGAGCGAAAGCGACATGGAATACATTCTTGACCTGGACAAGTCATTCTTTAAGCCTGAGCAGCTTGACGGCAAGGATTTGATTTTTGCAGATCCAATGAATGCTACGGGCGGTTCTCTTTTTACAGTTGTAAAATACCTTCAGGAGCTTGGGGTAAAGCCTGCTTCCGTTGCATTCTTTAATACGATTTCTACTCTGAAGGGCTCTATCCGGGTTACGCGTGCGCTGGAAAACCTTACCTGCTATACGCTTTGGATGGATCCTGTGATGAACGAAAAGGCCTACATAATGCCGGGTCTTGGCGATGCGGGTGACCGTCTTAACGGATGCGACGAAAAAGATCATCCGCGCAACATCATTCAGCTTTTGGCTGACTACGGGCACAATATTTCAAGCCTTTACCGCAGCCAGATGTTTGAGATAGAAAAAACAGTATTGGGATAGGAGAAATAAGATGGAATTGGTTTACGGAATTAAGGATAAGCCTTCTTTGGGAAAGGTCTTTTTGTTTGCAGTGCAGCAGCTTCTTGCAATTATGGCGGCAACCATAGCCGTTCCTGCAATTGTTGGAAACGGTCTTTCTGCTTCGGCGGCCCTTTTTGGCGCTGGCGTTGGTACGATTGTCTACCTGCTTTTTACAAAGAGTTCCAGCCCTGTATTTTTGGGAAGCTCTTTTGCTTTTATTGGCTCTATGTTTTCTGCTTTTGGCGGAGCGGTTTCTGTTGCAGCCGGCTACTGGGGGCTTATAATTGGTGCTTTTATGGCTGGTGCGGTTTACGTGATTATTGCGCTGGTTGTTAAATTCTGCGGGGTGAACTGGATTGACCGCCTTATGCCACCGGTAATCATTGGCCCTACTGTTGCTATTATTGGTCTTTCTCTTTCTGGAAATGCTGTTGGCGATTTGATGAAGTCTAGCGTTGAGGGTGGAAGCACTTATGTTGCCCTTGTGTGCGGTCTTTTTACCCTTGCAGTTACAATGCTCTGTTCTACTTACGGAAGTAGGGTTGGTAGGCTTATTCCTTTTATTCAGGGAATGCTTGCTGGCTACATACTTGCTTCTTTCTTTGCACTGATTGGACACCTTACCGGAAACCAGTCTCTTGTTGTTGTAAATTATTCTGCCCTGACCAGTATTGACTTTTCAAAATTCTCCGGCTACTTTTCGCTGCCAAAATTTACGGCTGTGCTTGGCGGTAGCGCGGGCTTAAAGGCTATAACCCCTTCTTACCTGCTTACGGTTTTTGCGGCTTATGTTCCTGTTGCATTCGTTGTGTTTGCGGAGCATCTTGCTGACCATAAGAACCTTTCTACTATTGTTGGCGTGAACCTTCTTGAAAAGCCTGGCCTTACAAGGACGCTTTTGGGTGATGGAGTTGGAACTTTTGTTTCTTCCATTTTTGGCGGTTGTCCGAATACTACTTACGGTGAATCTATTGGCTGCGTTGCAATTACAAAGAATGCTTCTACGATTACAATTTGGGGCTGCTCATTCTTGTGCATTCTGTTCAGCTTGATTACGCCTCTTGTGGCATTCCTTGAAACTATTCCGAGCTGTGTTATGGGCGGCGTGTGCGTTGCGCTTTACGGATTTATTGCAGTGTCTGGATTTAAGATGTTCCAGTCTGTTGACTTGAACAAGAACCGGAACCTCTATGTTGCCAGCGTGATTTTTATTACCGGTGTTGGCGGAATGGTTGTAAAGTTTGGTGCAGTTGAAATCCGCACCGTAGCTTGTGCTTTGATTCTTGGAATCTTGACCAACCTTATGCTTTCCGGAAAAAGCGTGGATGACTAAAGGCTTGCCGCTAAAATAGTCCAGTTCTGAAACTGACCTTTTAGGACTGGGCTAATCAATTGTGGCGGATCTTGGAATGAAAGATGACAAAATAGAAAGATGAAAAAATATATAGCACAATTCTGTTTTTTTGTAGATTCTTGGACTATATTTATTACAGGGCTGTCAATGACATTTGCGTTGGTGGCAAAATATAAGCAAAAAGAAGTTTCTGGGAAATTTGCTCTTGTGCATAGTGTTCTGGCATTTGTTTTTTGTCTGGACATAATTGACGGACTGTATCTGAGATTTAAAATTTTGAAGAAGAGATAGATTAGGCAGTTTTTAAACTTGTTTTGTCATTGAATTTATTTGGACATCCAGATGCATAGATTCCGAAACAAGTTCGGAATGACAGTTTTTAAGTTCGGAATGACATTGTGGAACTGATTCATAGATTCCGAAACGAGTTCGGAATGACAGTTTTGGGACTGGTTCATAGATTCCGAAACGAGTTCGGAATGACAGTTTTTAAGTTTGGAATGACATTTTTGGGACGGGCTCATAGATTCCGAATCAAGTTCGGAATGACAGTTTTTAAGTTTGGAATGACATTTTTAAGTTCGGAATGACAGTTTTTGACAGTTTTGGTTGTTTTAGCGAAAAAAAGCACGGCCGGGATTGGAGGGGCGCGTAGCGTTGCGGAACGAAGTGGAGCAATGGAGGGGTTGGGCCCCCGGAACCCCGGAAAGCCCTTTGCAAAAAAAAGTGCCGCAAGAAGAAAATTTAGAACTTGAATCCCTTGGGCAGCATGCCTTTTAGCTTGTTCAAGTCCATGCCTTTTAGGGCATCCATGCTTGGCATTCCGCCCATGCTTCCAAGGCCACCGCCACCCATTGCGGCTCCCATCTGCTGCATCATCTTTGCCTGTGCTCCGCGGCCACGTGCCAGCTTTTTCATGGTGAGCTTGGTTTTTTCAAACTGCTTTATGAGCTTGTTGACTTCTTGGACGGAAGTGCCGCTTCCTTTTGCAATGCGCTTTCGTCTGGCAGGTCCAATTATAAGGTGGTTTGCCCTTTCCTTTTTTGTCATGCTCTGGATGATGGCTTCCTGGTGCTTTATGTCTGCCTTGCTGAGCTGTTCGTCGCTTATCTGTCCGCCAATGCCGGGCATCATGTCTAGAATCTGCCTCATGTTTCCAAGTTTCTTTACCGACTGCAGCTGGTCAAGCATGTCCTGAAGCGTAAACTCGTTGCGCATCATCTTCTTTTGCATCTTGAGCGCTTCTTCTGCGTCGATTGTTTCCTGGGCTTTTTCTACGAGAGATACAACGTCGCCCATGCCAAGAATGCGGCTTGCTATGCGGTCTGGGTGGAACTGTTCAAAGTCTTCTGTTTTTTCGCCTGTACCGATGAAGAGGATTGGCTTGTCGGTAATGCTTTTAAGTGAGAGGGCTGCACCACCGCGGGCGTCTGAGTCGAACTTGGTGAGGATTACGCCTGTAAGTCCAAGCTGCTCGTCGAAGCTTTTTGCAATGTCTACCGCGTTCTGTCCGGTCATGCTGTCTGCTACGAGGACTGTTTCCTGTGGGTCGCAGGCTTTTTTAATGGCAACGAGTTCTGCCATCATGTCTGTGTCTATTTGCAAGCGGCCTGCTGTATCTAGGATGATTGTGTCAAGGCCGTTTTTCTTTGCGTAGGTGATTGCGTTCTTTGCAACTTTAACTGCGTCTTTTGCACCGTCTTCTTTGTAGACAGGTACATCGATTTTTTCGCCCAATACGCAGAGCTGTTCTATAGCGGCTGGACGGACAAGGTCACATGCGGCAAGGAGTGGGCGGCGGCCGTCTTTTTTTAGCTTTGCGGCAAGCTTGTGGGCTGCGGTTGTTTTACCTGCACCCTGAAGACCTAGAAGAAGGATTACGGACTGGGTGTCCGGGCCTTTTAGTGCAAGGTCTGTTTTTTTGTCGCCCAGCATGGCAACGATTTTGTCGTGGATGATTTTTACGAACTGCTGGCCGGGGTCAACTGCCTTTAGGACTTTTTCGCCCTTGGCTTCTTCGATTGTGCTGTTTACAAAGCGGCGGACAACGCGGAGGTTTACGTCTGCCTCCAGAAGTGCCATCTTAATTTGTTCGACGGTTTCTTCTATATTTTTTTCTGTGATTTTTGATTTTCCGCTTAAGGTGCGGATGATGCCGCTGAAAGTTCCGGTTAATTTTTCTAACATGCTTTTCTCCTGAAATGCTTTCTCATGAAATGCTTTCTCCTGAAATTATTCAATAATAGCATGTCTGGGGAAATTACACAAGAAAGCAGACTGGAAATCAATTTTAAAGGGGGTTCCCTTTAACCCCAACTTAAGGGGAGGAAAAACCCCCTACTCCGAAGCGAGGGTTTTCCCTCCCCTTAGACCCCTCCCTTTCCCGGCACGGCTTAGGGGCTCGCCCCTAAGAACCCCTTTTGTTAACAAATGCCTTTTTTGCCCATACAACCCACGCACTTGCTACCGTTTTGTGTCTTCTGCTGCACCCAAAACTGATTTCCGGGTGCTTTGCATAATTTGGTTTGGTATCTATATTGGCTGTGGCGGGATAGGCCCTGAAAGGCGCTTCTACAGGCTGAGCGGCCAATCAGGGGATGTTTTTTTTAGAAAGATAGGCCGATTCCGATTGAGGGGCGGGTTTTTTCTATGGTTTCGTCTTCCCAGTCAAAATGGGTCTTGATGCTCTGCTTGGTGAATTCTGCAAAGGCAAAGATGCCAAAGACTTCAAAGTGGTAGCCTACTTCAAGGCCTGCTCCTGCAAAGTAACCTAGCCCAAGGTCTGTGCTAAGGAGGCCCATGTTGAGACCTGCAAGGGCGTAGGGAATTATATAGAAGGAATTGTAATTTATTGGAACGTTAAGTTTTAATCCGCCTGAAGCCATAAGGTTAGAGTCATCGCCAGTCTTTATTGAATCCACCTGTGCAAGTACGGAAAGCCAGCTGATGAAGCTGTAGGTAAGCCTAGCTCCCGGGCTGAGTTTGTCTGACGGAGCATTCATCAGACCGCCGCTTACTGTGATTTCGTAGGGCATCTCAAAGACAAGGTCTGATGAAAAACTCTTTTTGGGTGAACTAAGCTCTACCTCTTCGTCGAATTCATTTTCGCTTGCGATTTTTTTTTTTAGAATCCGCTTTTTTGGAATCCTTGGAATTTTTGTTGGCCTTTTTTGCTTCTGCAGCCTGCTTTTCCTTTAGTTCATCGCTTTCTGAATACTTGCCTTCGCCAATGCTGTCTATGCACCATGAAGAGTCTTCTGCTTCTGCCTGCTGAGACCAAAGCGTGTAGTAGATTGTTTTGCCGTTTATAAGCTCTACGGAATAGGAACCGTCGTCCAGCTGCTGGGGCTTTACAATCTTGCAGTTCTTTGCAAAGTCGTCTTTTGTAAGCGTGTTCTTTATGTCTACCGCAAGGGCAGCGTAAAAGCCTGAAAGTGGGTATTCTGCGAATGATGCTGATGTGTAGACGTAGTCTGCGGTGCTTGAATTGCGCATTACGTAGACAAAGGTTTCGGCACCGGATTTGCCCACGTATTTTTTGGAAAGGAATTTTTCTATTTTGCTGCAGGAAACTTCATCTTCTTTGAGTTCCTTTGTAAAGGCAGAAATTCTCTTGTCCAAGCTTTGTGGGGCAGGAGCGGATGTTGCTTTTTCTATGAATTTTTTGAGGCTTGAAACAGGCATGGAAATGTTTGTTGACTGCCTAAAGCTTACCTTCCATGTGTTTACGCCTACAACTTCGTAGGAACCGCTGGCATTTTTGCGGAGAAGGGGACCGCCGGAATTGCCTGAATCTACCGGGGCTGAATGCTGGATTAGGGTTGAAACTTCCGGGTCTACAAGTGCCTTTATGCGGGTTGTTGCATTTGTTACCGTGCCTTTGCCAAGCTGCCATGACGGTTCTGCACCAAGGCCTGGGAATCCTGCGCTCCATACTTCCTCACCATCGCTTACTGCGCGGGAAGAGACAGACATTCCGCTTGCAAAAGGATTTTCTCCCTTGGGAAATGAAAGAAGTGCCAAGTCCAAGTCGCGGTCGGAGGCAAGGACCTTTAGGTTGTTGTAGGTTTTGTAGGAACCGTCTTCCTGCTCAAACTGGACGCTTGCCTTTTCGCAAGAAGAGACAACGTGGCGGTTTGTTACGATGTAGTTTGTGCCGTCCGGGGCAACATAGACAAAGCCTGAACCAAAGGTGTTTCCGTCTATTTTTTCCATGAACTTTGACTCTTTTGAAAAGCCCTGCTGCCTTAGGTATTCGGCATTCTTTTTTATCCATTTTTTTGAGCTGTCGGAAAACTGTTCGCGGACAACGCAAACTTTTTCCTTAAGGTTTTCCGCAAAGGAAAGGGTGCTTGCTGCTATGCTAAGCGTAAGTGCAAATGTGAGTAATTTTTTCATTCACTTCCTCCATATATTTTTTTTATGCTAGGTTTAGTTTTGGGTTTTAGCAGATTATCGGGTCAAGCCCGATAATGACATGCTCGGGTCGTAGTTCGGCAAGCTCACCAACCGTGGTTCGGCAAGCTCACCAACCGTGGTTCGACAGGCTCACCAACCGTGGTTCGACAGGCTCACCAACCATCCGATAATGACATGTTCGGTCTAGCCTGCTACTTTTCTTTTTTTTCTTCTTCGTCAAACTGAACAATTTGTGCGCGCACAAGCTGGTCTTTTGTGCCGTACTTTTTTGCAAACCATTCTTTTGCCTGATCGAATTCATCTACAAGTTCTATGCTGGAGATGCGAAGGGTTTCCGGGTCTATGTTGATTATCCATGAACCTGCGTAGGCATATTTTGTGCCCTTAGGGACTATTAACTGGGCAAAGCTTGGGAAATAATAGAAAGCATCCTTGTTTTTTATGGGGTAATATGTGCAAATTGGCGTTGTTGAGTATTCCAGTGAGTCTTTTTCGTCGTACTTACGCTTCTGCATAAAAAACTCTTCTGGTTCATATTTGAAGGTATCTCTGTAGGAGTAGAGTCTTGGTTTAACATCTTTTTTTTCCTTGAAGGTCTTTTTTAAGAAGTCCCAACCACCGGGTGCATTAACTGTAATCTTCATTACGGCATCTATGTCTTTTGCGCTTGCTGTAAGGGCTGCCATGCAGAGTGACAGTATAATTAAAAACTTTTTCATTATTCCTCGTCTCTCAGGTCTTCACCATTTTTTAACTTTTTCTGTAAATCTTCTATTTTTTCAATCTCTTCCTTTAAAAGCGTCTCCCATTTTGTTCCTGCATATTTAATACGCATTGACGTTACTGCTTTTTTACGCATCGCTAACTCGTCTTCTTTTAATAGTTTCGCCTTTTTTTCTGGACTTTTATTTTTGTTCAAGAAGGAATCTTTATATATTTCTTCGTCCGCTTCAGCGCCGTCGTAATTTTTGAATCCAAGATAGATAATTTTGTCTTTTTCTTTTGGAAGAACAAAATCAAGGATATTTGGGATACCTAGCCCGTAGGATCCATAATAAATTGTGTTGTGAGCTGTGATTCCTGAGTACATGCATTTGTAAGAGCCGCCGCTTACAGCTTCACTGTAATAATGACCGTTGCCTCTGGTTTTTATGAACGAAGGTGCGAGCTTTGTGTCTGTTTGAATAAAACAAATATACTCAACTTTCCATGGTGTGCATCCATAAACCAGAAGCGTGCCCGGCTCTTCGGCATTTTCCTCTGCTTTTGGTTTGTTCTTTTTTACGGCTTGTGCGTAAAGACAGGTACTTGCTACCATGCTAAGCGCAAGTACGAATGTTAGTAATTTTTTCATTTACCTTCTCCATATATTTTTTTACTAGTACAAAGAATATTGGACAGACCCTGAATCCACATTTGTAGCAAGTGCGTGCAAATGTGGCCTAGCAGTTCAGGGTGACATGTTCGGTTAGTCCGATAATGACACGTTCGGTCTAGTCTGCTACTTTTCCTTTTTTGTGTTGTCTTCGAATGGAACAATCTGTGCGCGCACAAGCTGTTTTTTTGTGCCGTACTTTTTTGCAAACCATTCTTTTGCCTGGTCGTATTCATCTACAAGTTCTATCTTGGAGATGTCTAGCGTTGCCGGGTCTATGGTGATTATCCATGAGCCTGCGTAGGCATATTTTGTACCCTTGGGGACTATGCAGCGGGCAAGGCTTGGTATGTAGTAGAATGCTTCCGGTGCTTCGGTTGGATAATAGTAGCAGGTTGGGGTTGTTGTGTATTCAATGGAATCTTCTACCTGGCATTCGCGTTCCTGTATAAAAAAGGTTCCGGGTTCAAAAGCACCAAAAAATTCTTTTGTGGTTTTGTAGCTTTCGGTCATTCTTGGCTTTACGTCGTTTTCTACCTTAAACGTCTTTTTTAGGAATTTCCATCCGCCGGGGGCATTGATTGTAATCTTAACTACGGCATCAACGTCTTTTGCGCTTGCGGCAAGGGCTGCCATGCAGAGTGATAGCGCCAGCAAAAACTTTTTCATATTCCTCTTCTCCTATTAGTCGCTGTTCTTTAGCTGCTTTTGCAAATCTTCTACTTTTTCAAGTTCTTTTTTTAAGAGGGGTTCCCATTTTGTTCCTGTAAATTCTATGAGCATTGAATTTACTGCTTTTTTGCGGGCCTTGAGTTCCATCTTTTTTATGGTCTTCTCTTTTTCTTCCGGGCTGTCGTTTTTGTACCATCCGTTATCATCAAGATAGTGAACGTCAACTTTTTTGCCGCTGCAAGTTTTATATCCTATATAGACAATTCTGTTTTTTGCTTTTGGCAGGACAAAGTCAAAGTCATTTGGGATGGCAAGGCCGTATTGCCCAACATAAATTGTGTCGTTTAGTTTGAGACTGGAGAAGGTGCATTTGTATGTGCCACCGCTTATAGCTTCTCCGCAATAATGTGAACCCCAGCTGCATTTGAAGTACGAGGGGGCAAGGCTTGTGTCTTTTTGAATAAAATACAGGTCTTCAATAGCTCCGGTTGTGCATCCGTAAAAGAGGACCGTGTCTGGTTTTTTGGCTTTTGGTCTTGCGGCCGATTTTGATTTTGTCTTTTTTACGGCTTGTGCGGAAAGGCAGGCGCTTGCTGCCATGGTAAGCGCAAGTGCGAACGCGAGTAACTTTTTCATTTTGCTTTCTCCGAATACTTTTTAAAAATACTCTGTAAATGTACCTACCCCCATCATCTTTGTCAAGGGGGGGGGATCAAGGGAGGGCCCTTGGACCCCGGGTCTTGGAGGGGGAAAACCAGCTCGGAGTCCGAAGCCCGCAGTTTTTCCCCCTCCAAACCTCCCCCTTTCCTTGGGCACGGCTTAGGGGCTAGCCCCTAAGAACCCCAATTTTTGACAGATGATTTTTTTTGTGAAACTTTTTTTTGGAAGGTTTAGGGAGAGGCTTTTTGTTTCTTGTTTAAAAACAAATGATTTTTTTTGGGTAGGTTCCCTTCGACGGGCCGCTTGACGCTGCGCTGCGAGTGCAGGGAACGGGGGTTTTTGCTGAGGAATATTGAGTCGTGGAAGAATTTTTTTGTTTTTTGGGGAGAAGATTAAGACTAGCCCCGATTGGAAGGGCGCGTGTTAAAAAATTGCATCCGTGCAATTTTTTAACCATGAGTTTTCCCGTTGGAAAACTCACTTGCTGTTAAAATAACAAAATAATGCGCCCTCCATGCCGCTGTTTGTTTGCGATAGGGTAAAATTGCATGGTCTGGCTGCCGGGTAGCGGCAGACACAGTTTAAATATTCAGTATGCTCCGGAGAATTTTTAAGGGACTAACGGAGGCCTACCAGTTCTTCAAGGCATTCCTGGGCTGTTGCTTCTTTGTTGAGGACGCGGAAGAGGGCATCGCAGATGGGAAGCTTAAGATTGTGCTGCTCTGCTATTTGGTGGACGTATTTGCAGGCGATTGCTCCTTCTGGCAGGTAGCCGACTTTTTTTACGTTTGCAATTAGGTCGTCCAGGTTTGCAAAGCGGTCTAGCATGTCCGTCTGGATTATGTCTTGTCCGAACTTTCTGTTGCGGCCGTATTTTGATTTGCAGGTTACGTCCAGGTCTCCAACTCCGCTTATGGATGTGAAGGTTTGCGGATGGGTTGCGCCAAGTGCCACTCCGATTTTTTGGATTTCGTTAAGGCCGGCGGCCATGAGCAGGCTTTCTGTGTTGTCTCCAAAGATGGAGCTTGTCTGGGAGAGGGCATCTAGGCTTCCGTAGACTACGGCAACTACGTTTTTTACGGCTGCACAGACTTGTACGCCGATTGTGTCGAATGATGCGTAGGCCAAGAGTCCCTTGCTTGCGCGCAAAAGGTCTCTTACGCGGATTGCGTTGCGGTGGTGGTTACTGGCTGTGATGAGGCCTGTGATTTTTCCCATGGCTACTTCTTCTGCGTGGGAGGGGCCTGCTATGTAGACTGTGGCGTCTTTGTAGCAGGCTGGCAGGGCTTCTTCCATTGTTTCCAGGACGAATTTTGGGCCGCTCTGGGACGGGACGAAGCCTTTTGTTAGGGCGCAGATTATGCTTTTGCCGCTTTTTATGCTTGGCAAGTCTGAAAATTTTGCGATTGTGGGGGCAAGGTAGAGGGATGGGCTACCCATTATGATAAAGTCTTTGTTGTCTGCAACTTTGCGGATGTCTGACGAGGCCTTTAAGGATGGCTCTAGTGCGTATCCCGGCAGGTAGCGTTTGTTTTCGTGTTCATTATTAATAGAAGAAACTACGTCTTCTTCCATTGCCCATACTTCTACGCTATGTCCACCGCGTGCCAAGGAACAAGCCAATGCTGTGCCCCATGCGCCGGCACCTATAACTCCAACAGTTTTGACGTCCATAAAAACCTTCTTAAAAAGAAAATCTGGTTTATTATAGCATATATGGTGATAAAAATAAAGAGTTGGATTTACAGGGGAGTGCCCCTGCAACCCCCAAATTTAAGGGGAGGGAAAACCCCCTGCTCCGAAGCGAGGGTTTTCCCTGCTGGAAACTGCGTTGCAAGTTCCCCCTTAAACCCCTTCGACGGTACGCACTTGCTACCGTCTCATCCCGGCACGGCTTAGGGCCATATCGCTCAACGTTTCGCGATATGCCTAAGAACCCGGGATTATATCAACAAAATGATTTGGTTTATTAGAAGGCGGGGGGGATGAAGTCTATGGCGCAGGTTTCTGGGTAGCCGAACATTAGGTTCATGTTTTGGACGGCTTGGCCTGATGCGCCTTTTACCATGTTGTCAAGGACGCTTACTACTTCCAGCATTTTGCCGCCGTTGACTACGTAAACCTGGAGGTCGCAGTAGTTTGAGTAGCGGATTGTTCTGGTTGTGGGGGCAACTCCGGCTGGGAGTACGCGGACAAACGGTTCGTTTTTGTAGGCTTCTGTGTAGATTGCACGGATTGCGCTTGCCATGTCGCCTTCAAATTCTTTGTCTGCCTTTTGCTTTAGGGAAGTGGAGGCCTCGTCTGTGAGCGGGGCATAGATTGTGCTTAGGATTCCGCGGTTCTGGGGCAGAAGGTGGGGGGTAAAGATGACGTTTGTCTTTTTGCCGGCAAGGGTTGTCATGTTGCGCTCAATTTCACTCTGGTGGCGGTGGGCTCCAATTTTGTAGGCGCTAAAGCTTTCGCCACATTCGCAGAACTGGTTTGCCATTGAGGGGTTGCGGCCGCTTCCTGTAACGCCGCTTTTTGAGTCAACGATGATGCAGTCTGTGTTGACAAGGCCTTTCTTTAGCATTGGAAGCAGTCCCAGGGTTGCGCTTGTAACGTAGCAGCCGGGGTTTCCGATTATGGAGGCTTTTTTGATTTGCTCGCGGTTCATTTCCGGTGAGCCGTAGACGCTTACTTCGTGGGTTTTGGGGAAGCGGTATTCCTTTTTATACCATGTCTTGAAGGTTTCTTCGTCCATGCCGTAGCGGAAGTCTGCGCTAAGGTCTATGAGCTTTTTGCCGTGTGAAAGGCAGTAGTCTGCATATTCTTCTGCAATGCCGTGGGGGAGTGCGGTAAAGATTATGTCGCTTTTTTCTTTTACTTCGTCTGCTGTTAAGAGCTTTCCGTCGCACTTGCCGTCCATCTGGCCTATAAGGTTTTGGTAAACGCCGTCTATCTGCTGACCTTCGAAGCTTACGCTTGAGCAGAATATCTTTTCTACTCCCGGGTGGCGGAGCAAGATTCTGAAGAGTTCCACGCCTGCATATCCCGTTGAGCCGATAATTCCAACTTTAATCTTTTCCATAAAAACCTCTTTGCCTAATTATAGTTTCTATGCGGGTTTTGTGCAAGAATGAAGTTTATTTTCAAGGGCGGACCCTTGGACCCCAAACTAAGGGGAGGGACAACCCCCTACTCCGAAGCGAGGGTTTTCCCTCCCCTTAAACCCCTCCCTTTCCCGGCACGGCTTAGGGCTCTGCCCTAAGAACCCGGATTTTTATTTTGACAAATGTTTTTGGGGGGGGGTAGCTACGGCACTTTGATTTGCAGAAGGTAAGTGCAGCAAACAGGGAATGCAATGTAGCAAAACAATGTGCGGAAGCACTGGAATGGAGGCTGAAAACCCGCGGTGTCGCGGAATAGGAGATTAAACTCGCTGCGCGGCTTGAAGCTACGCTGCCGGGTACGTTCCGCTCCAATGCGGTTTTTCAGCCGGATTTGCCTTCCGCTGCACACAAAACTGACTTCCTGTTTTTTTTGCATAATAATTAGTGAAAATATGCCCTTGCCTTCCGCCCTAAGAACCCGGATTTTTATTTTGACAAATGCTTTTGGGGGTAGCTACGGCACTTCGACTGGGCTCAGTGACCGTGGGCAACGGATTTTGGGGTAGACATGGGGCACTTTGATTGGGGTTAGTGGTCGTTGGCAAGGAAGTTTTGAATAGCTACATGGCATACTTTTTTTCTGTGTTCCCTAAAGTTGGGAAAAATGATATAGTGGGGGAATGAAACAGTTAATTATTAAGAAGACAACATTTTTTTCCGCGGTGCTTGCAATGGCTCTTTCGGGGGCTTTGTTTACTGCTTGCCAGACATCCAATCCTGAGGTTCCGGCTAATTTGACTGCGCGCGAGATAATTCAGAAGGCGCAGAATGCCTATAATGCAGGCAGGGAAAAGCAGGCTTTGTACTACTACGACACGCTTATTGCCCGCTACGGCATGAATACGGTTACTTATATAGAAGGAAAGTACGAGATTGCCCACATTTACGTAAAGGCTAAGAAGTGGGACAAGGCCCTTCCTGTGCTTAACGAGATAAGGAACCTCTACAATTCAAGTTTGCCGGGGTCATATCCGGGGGAATACCTGAAGATGGTTGAAAATGATCTTGCCAAAGTTCCAGAGAAGTATCTAAAGCAGTAATAGGGCTGTGGATATTTTAAATCATCCTACGCGGGATTGGAGTACCTTTAGTCCCGCGCAAGCGGGATGAGCGGCGGCTAGTCCGCGAAGTACGGAAAGCCCGTAAAAAATGGCCTCCTTGCCATTTTTTACTATCGTGTTTTCTTGAGAAAACACGCCCGTCTTTCCGCAAAGATAAGAGTGCCGTCCATGGCACTTACTGTTAAGCGCAGTAAAAAATGGTAAGGCCTCGAGTTAGCCAAGGAATGAATGGCGGAAGGAAAAGGCTAGCGTCCAAATTCAAAAAATCACAATTTTCTTCAATGTTTTTAAACTAATTTTAACCTTGTTTTTTTTTAATACTGGTTGTATTATAAAAATAAGATATGAAGAAAGCCTTACTGCTTTTGCAATTTTTGATTCTTTTTATTTGTCAAATATCCGCAAAAACGCTGACCGTGAGGGTTGCTTATTATCCGGAAGAGGGTTTTCAGGAGTACGACTCGACGACAGGGCAGTATTCCGGCTATGGCTATGAAATTTTTCTTGTGATAAAGCAATATACGCGCTGGAAATTCAGTTTTATCCGCACTGAAAATTACCAGCGGGCTAGGCAGCTTGTCAGCGAAGGGCAGGCGGACTTGATTTGTGCAGTTCAAAGCGATGCGTCTGTCGATGACGGTTTTGTCTATACCAAGCGTCCTGTCCTTTCTTCCAGGATGATTCTTGTTGCAAACATGCAGAAGAGTTCCTATGCCTACGAGGATTTTGAAAGCTTTAACCGCATTAAGATTGGTATTTTTGCAGAGGAGAAGGAAAGGCCTTTTGTAGAGCGCGACTTGCGGAAGTATGCGGATTCTCACGGTTTTGTGCCGGAAATCATCCCCTATTCAAGGCTTGACAGCTGCGAGTCTGCCCTGGACTGGGGGCTAATAGATGCCATGTATGTTAACGACATACGAAAGTCTGGCTTTTACAAGATTGCGGACTGCCAGTACCGGGACATGCACATTGCGGTTTCTGAGCTTTCCCCGGACTGCAAGCAGATTGTTTCAGAGATAGATAAGGCCATAACTTCCATAAACCGTGACATGCCGGATTTTCTTTCGGACATGAAGCACCGCTATTACCCGGCGGACACCTACCGCGAATTTAGGCCAACGGAGAGCGAAAGGGAATACATAAGGAACGCATCGCCCATCCGGGTTGCCTGCACCCTTACATGGTATCCGATAAGCTATTTTAAGGACGGGAAGTATTCGGGGCCTCTTGCCGACGTTTACGAAGCCCTTAGCAAAGTTACGGGGCTTAAATTTGAATACGTTCCCTACAAGTCCTACACTTCTGCCCTTTCCGGCATGGTTTACGGGGAGGCTCCTGTGCTTTGCGAGACACCGCTTGATTTTTCATATGCCACCAAGTACAAGATGAACCTTACAAGCGGCCTTACGGACATTTCCCTGCTGCAGATTAGGGCCAAGAACAGGGTGCCGAGGAGTCCGCCTGTTGTTGCGGAACTTGCCTCAACCTATATTTCCGAGATTGAAAAGAAGATTTACGGTAAGGGCGCAACCTACAAGGGCTGCTCTTCCGCCAAGGAATGCATGGAGGCTGTGCTTTCCGGCGAGGCTGACTATACCCTGCTCAACAGCTACCAGGCGGCAGTCTACCAGGCAAACGTGCGCTACATAGACATGCAGTATACGGTCATTCCCGAGTACCAGTACACCATTTGCGCCGGTATAAGCAGCCGTGCAGATTCAAGGCTTTTGCCCATAATGTCAAAGGGAATCAGGGCCCTGGGGCAGAACTACATAACAAGCATATTCCGCCAGAAGCTTAGCCAGGAGTCGGAGACGGACCTTGTCTCCTTCTTCTACAAGAACCCCATGCTGCTCATTGTCTTTATCACCCTGGTGATGCTGATAGTCTTAGGAATTCCTGCGGCGGCCATATATATCGTGCTGATGAGACGGAAGAATTTTGAGCTTATAAAGGCCAACAACGAAAAGATGGACTTTGTGAGCAAGATGAGCCACGACATACGCACTCCGCTGAACGGAATACTTGGCATGGTCTACCTTTCCAAGAAGGAGGCCAACCCGGAAAGAACGGACAGCTACCTTGGCAAGATAGAGCTTAGCGGAAACTACCTTCTTTCCATACTGAACGACATTCTTGACATAAACAAGCTGGGCAGTAAGAAGATTTCGCTTAATCCGGCGGCATATTCATTCGAAGAATTTGCGGATGAACTGCATGTTCTCTTTGATCCGCTTTGCCAGAACAAGGACATTTCATTCACCACGGAATTCCCTAAGCTTGAAAAGAGGATTTTCACGGACAAGATGCGCTTTATGCAGCTTTTTTCCAACCTGGTGTCCAATTCAATCAAGTATACGGACAGGGGCGGAAAGATTAGGGTCTTCTGCAAGAACTACACCCATGCGGACGATGCCTTTGTATCTGACATTGTGGTTGAGGACACTGGCATTGGCATGAGCAAGTCCTTCCAGCAGCACATGTTTGAGCCCTTTACCCAGGAGCGCAATACGGCGGCTTCCATGGGGACCGGGCTGGGCCTTGCAATAGTAAAGCAGATTGTTACCCTGATGGGCGGCTTTATCCGTGTGGAAAGCGAGCAGGGCAAGGGAACTTCCTTCTTTATAACGCTGGTGCTTCCCCTTGTGGAGAGGCAGGATTCTTCCAGAGAAGGTGAAAGTGACGAAGGTAAGAACAACTTTTCCCTTGAAGGGCGGCACATTCTTGTTTGCGAGGACGACACGATTAATGCGGAGATTACGGCGGAACTCATACGCAGGGGCGGAATGACTGCCGACATTGCAAGGGACGGTAGGGAAGGCGTGGAACTCTTTGCGGAAAGTACGGATGGCTACTACTCTGCAATCCTCATGGACATACGCATGCCGATTATGGACGGATGGGAGGCTACAAGCCAGATACGTGCTCTTGCAAGGGATGATGCTTCTTCCGTTCCTATAATAGCACTTTCTGCCGATGCCTTTGTTCAGGAGAGAATGTCAACAGGGAAGACAGGGCTTACCGGGAATTTGCCAAAGCCCATAAACCCACAGAAGCTTTACGATTCCCTTGCCGAATATATTGAAAACCGCTAAAGGGGCTCTTGCTGAAAGCTAAGTTCAGCCGTTCTTCTGCATGTAGGAGATAAATTCGTTGAAGGGCAGGGGCTTTGAATAGTAATAGCCCTGTATGTAGTTGCAGCCCAGCCTCCTTAACTCTTCCGCAGTTTCCTGATCCTCGCATCCCTCCGCAACTGTCTTCATGTCCAGAAGGCGCGCCATTTCCTGAATGCTGTAGAGAATGCGGTGGCCTTTGCGGTCATGAATGCCGTTTACAAGGCTTATGTCAAGTTTTAGGATGTCAAAGGACATTTTGTTCAGCACGCTAAGGGAAGAATATCCTGTGCCAAAGTCGTCCAGCTCAATTATGAAGCCTGCCGCATGGAGCTTTTCTATAATCGCTGTGATTTGCTCCGGGTTGTCGTGGTAGGCGGATTCTGTAAGCTCCAGGTGAAGAAGGTCGTGGGGTACGGAATATTCGCCCGCAAGATGTTCTATTACAAGGTCCAAATCCTTTATGTCAAAGTCGCCGCGCGAGATGTTGATGGAAATCGGGACGACGGGGATTTTCTTTTTAAGGCATTCGCCTATTGTCCTGCAGACACTTTCCCACACGTAATAGTCCAGCTTGGAGATAAAGCCGTTGTTTTCAAAGACCGGGATAAAGGCTCCCGGGTTCATAAAGCCAAACTTGGGGCTGTTCCACCTTACAAGGGCTTCCGCACCTTCGGTCTTTCCAGTGTCCTTTCCGTGCTTGGGCTGGAAGTAGACTTCAAATTCATTGTTGGCAAGGGCACTTTCCATGTTGTCTATGATGTTCTGCTCTTCTTCCTGCCGCTTCCTTAGCTTTTCGTCGTAGAAGCAGATGTTCGTGTTGTATTTGCCTTGGATTGTGCTAAGCGCAAACTCTGCCTTGTCGTGCATGGATGCAATGCCTTCGCCAAGCCCTGCCTGTTCGTAGATTCCAAACTTTACGATAATGGGGTAAACCGGCCCTTCCTTTAGCTCATCGGAAAGATTTTTGGCAAGCTCTTCGTATGCTTCTTTGCTTTTGTGTTCGGCAAGAATTGCAAAGCGGTATGATGTGATTCTTCCCATAATTTCCCTGCTCTTAAGCTCGTCCTGCAAAAGCATGGCAATTGTACGGATTAGGCTGTTGGCAAGCTTTCTTCCGTGGCGGGAACTAATGTTTTTTATGGATTCTATGTTTACCGCAATTACGTCAAATGCAAGTTCCGGGTGGGTGCGGACAATTTGTTCTGCGTATGCAAAGAAGAATTCACCTGAATAAAGGCCTGTCTGCTTGTCCATGGCTGTAAGGCTTAGCATGTCTGTTGATTTTCTTAGCCTTATGATTGCTTCCAGACGGTTTATGATGATAAGCGGATTGTAGGGCTTGGAGACAAAATCTGCTGCCCCTTTTCTAAAGGCCGTAATCTGGTCTTCGTCCGAAGAGCTGGATGTTAGCATCATTACCGGAATGGAGCTTAGGTTACTGTCGCTTTCCATCTCGAGAAGAACGTCGTAACCGTTCATAACCGGCATGTGCAAATCAAGTAGCACTACGGAAACTTTTGTGAGGTTTGCGTAAAGTTTTTCTAGCCCGCTCTTGCCGTCTTTTGCTTCCAGAATGTTGTATTTTTCCTTTAGCAAAGAAGAAAGAATGCCCCTGTCAATGTCGTTGTCATCTATAATCAGCAGAGTGTCTTTTGACTTTATGGAGTCAAAGAAAAATTCCTGGCTGACCTTTAGTCTCATGCAACGCCTTCGGATTTTAGCGCATCCATAACTATTTTGTATTCAGCGCATACTTTGTTAAAGTATTCCTCAACTGAAGGGGATGGACTTCCGTTCCTAACGTCTTCTGTAAGGGTAGATGCCGCTTCGTAAAGGTTTTTAAAGCTAAGGTTGGCGCAGATTCCTTTTAGGGTGTGGCTTGCTCCAAAGACTTCTCCCCAGTTTTTGTCTTCCATAGCCTTGCAGAGGTTCATGTAGGATTCATCGGAAGGGAACATCTTAACAAATCTTTCTATAAGGCTGTCGTTGCCCAGACGCTGCATAACCTCTTCGTAGCTTCCGCCAATTGAATCGTAAAAATTTTTTGAATTCATGCAAATGCCTCCTTTTAATTAAAGGATATAACAGTAGGCGCAAATTTTCAAGAGAAATATCTGTAAGGAAAGTGTAAGGAAAGTTTTGCGTTTGGAACCGATATTTTCTTGGACGGAATTTTTGGACGGAGTTTTATTTGTTCTACCATTTCGCCTTATCTCTGCAATCGGCTTTTTGCCATTTTTTACTGCGTTTAACAGTAAGCGCCAGGGAGGGCGCTCATATCTTTGCGGAAAAACGGGCGTGTTTTCGTAAGAAAACACGATAGTAAAAAATGGCAAGGAGGCCATTTTTTACGGGCTTTCCACACTTCGCGGACTAACCGCCGCTCATCCCGCCTGCGCGGGACTAAAGGTGTTCCAATCCCGCGTAGGCTGGGGGGTTTCTTCCCCTAGTTCCACAAGCCGTTTTTTCTCTGTTCCTGAATAAAGAAGATTGTGTTCAGCCTTATTTCATCCGGGTCGGTGTTAAGAATGTAGTCGATTACCGCCTCTCCCTTATGCCTTGACTTTTCCAGGTGCTCGCGCACTTCCTTATACTGCTGGGCGTTGGATGCCAGTGACCAGCAGGCGCTGTCTCCGGTAAGGAACTTAACCAAATCCGTCTTTTCATCGTGGTACTTTACCGCATTGTCTATTATAAGATCCAGGTATTTTGTCTTTCCGCTTGCAAAGAAGGAGCCCCAGAACATGTCGTTTACGTTGGGGTTTGCCTCCGGGTTTGCGTAAAACTTGTCCACGTCAAATTCTGCAACCGAATGGAAAAAGTTTGACACGCTCTTAATCTTTAAAGAGTCAATTTCTGAAAGAATTTTTTCCTTTATCTTTTTGTCACGGAAAAGTTCCGCGTAAAAACCAACCAGGGGCATCTGCATGTCTTCCGTAACAAGCTGCCTTTCCCTAAAGAAATTTACTGTAACTTGAACAAGGCTGGGGTTCTTGTCCTTAAAATAATTCATCAGCAAAAAGCTGAATTCTTCTTCTGCGCTTGTATCCGTATTTTCTGCTTGGTATGTGATTGTCCCCGTTCCTGCTTCCGAAGCATTTGAATCCTGTGCAAGGGCAAGGCCGCAAATCAAAGTGGCTAAAAAAAAGCCTGCAAGTATTTTCTTTTTCATATAAAAATCTCCCGGTTAAAGGTAACCTAAAATTCTGCAAAAATCAACAGTGTGGTGCGGGCAAGGCCTATAATGATTATGGGCTTGGTTTTTACTGCAAGCAGAATATTGAGCTTGCAAAAGTTTTTGGCAGTACTTGCCCCCTGCGTACTGTTTATTTTCTTACATTTTTGGGTATAATATCAAATATTGTTTTATAAACGTTGGGAGGGGAATGTGATGAAAAAAGTTATACTTGTTTTGTTTGCCTTTATTTTTGGGGCGCTTACCTTTGCCAAGTCGATTGTGGTTGATGCTTTGTGGTTTGCTGATTTAGTAAAAAATACCGAATATACTAAGTACGCAGATTATGAAGGAGAATTGAATTACGACACGATTGATGCACCGCAAGATGAAAAGCTTGATTTTTTGAACGATGAAATTGATTTTACTAAAAAGAACAATCTTTATTGTACTCCAATTTATCTTGAAGGGATAAAAGACAAGACGCTTGCAATGATGCAGCTTGAGGGTAGTGGGCGCTTTCCCTGTCTCCGCATTTTTCGCTATAACAAAAAATCAAAAAAGTGGACGGTTCATTTTTCAGCGAACGGTGCAAAAGGTGAATGTGGTTTGGTTTATCCAGTTCCGGCCCCTCTATGGCCTGAACATACGTACTTCTTGGAAATTGAACGCAATTTTGACAACAAGCGTCTGACCGCATATAACCTGCTTTTTCTCGATGCAAATAAGAACAAGTGGCATAAGATTGCAAGTGCCCGCGCACATTATGTTTACAACTTGACCGATGAGCAAAAAGAATGGATTTCTGCGGAGATAATCGAAAAAATGGCTTTGTTTGATTATTCTTTTATGGGTATTCCGGAAGGCTACCCGCAAAAAATAGAACGTGAAATAGGAAGCCGAAAAATAGTTGCGGAACTTTATCGCACGTTTGTTGGCTATATGCCGTCGAATTATTCGATAAAAATTAAATACGGAAAAGGGGTTTATGCAATTAAGGAAGGCCAATGGGGATTTAATATTGTAGAAAAGGGCGGTAAAAAATATCTTGTTTACATTGGGATGGGTGGCTCAGGTGAACATCGTGTAAGCACAATCGAAGATTTTTATCTGAATGTTTTGAACTTGGATTCGCTGGAAAATGTTTATCATGGTTTTGTAAAATCAGAAATTACTTTTGTGCGGGAATGGGAGTAAGTTTGCGAGCCTTTTTTGCACGGCTGTAGTCTGCGCACTGACGGCAATTTTTGCAAAAAATACTCTGCGTACTACTGGCGATTTTTATAAAAAATACTCTGCGCACTGGAAGCTTTGTAACACATGCACGGAGCTTGCGGGTTTTTTAGCTGGGAAAAAAATGCTATACTTTTTGCATGACAGAGATAGAGATAAAGGCTCACGTAAAAGACAGGGCGGGGCTGGAAGAAAGGCTGAACGAGATTGCTACTTTTACAATGCAGGTTTTTCGGGACGACACATATTACGGTTTAACAAAGGAGACACGCTGCAAGCTTAGGGTAAGAAGGGAGATTTTGCTTACAGGCGGCGGTGAAGAAAAGAAGACTCTTCTTACCTACAAGCGAAAGGAAATGCGTACCCTGCCGGACGGAAGCTGTTCTGAGGTGAACGACGAAAAGGAAACTGCCATTCAGGATGCGGATGTTCTGGAGGCTTTCCTAAAGGATTCAGGTTTTTTGGTCACGCTAAAAAAGCACAAGGACGTAAAGGATTGGGAGCTTTGCGTAAAAAAGGATGATTTTCCAAAAGAGGCGGAAATAGGCCAGGATTTGACCGCAACCTTTGAGCTTTGCAAAGTTCCGCCGCTGGGTGACTTTCTTGAGATAGAAATTCTTTCCCCAGTGGACAATCCATGCGCGGTAGAAGCCATACAAAAAAAACTTCACGAACTGCTTGCACTTGTTGGCATTGGCGAAGACCAGATAGAGAACCGCTACTACAGCGAGCTTTTGCGTGCTTATGGAAATCAATTTGCATAAAGTATGGTGACAGGTAATCAAAAGAACACAAAATTGATTTCTGTGATTGCGGAACCGATGAACCTACGCCGCCGTGTAGGGGCGTACGAAGTACGTTGCGGAGCAATGGAGCCGAAGGGCGGAACCCCGGAAGGGCGGTGGCGCATAGGCATGTTAGCCGATTGTAGAAATAGAATGAATGGTAGAGCAAACAGGACTTCGTCCTAAAGTCTACCGTCCTAAAAAGTATCCTCCAAAAACTCACATTGATTATTAGCATAATTTGTAGTATCATAAACCGCTTTGTAAATTTATAAAAGAAGGAGAACATTTTGTTCAACAGAGGTTTATACAAGAAAAATGCGCTAAAATGTTTAAGGGACAGGCGGCCTGTTCCAACGCTGGTAAGTCTTGTTGTTCTTGTCACCTATTTTTTGCTTAACGCCGGTTCCGTGGGTAAGTCCATAACGGCTGTTGGCCCGCACCTTACGCTTATCTTAGACGCAAGAAAGATGAACTTTATTGTTATTGCAATAATGTGCTTTGTTTTGGGAACAATAGAGATTGCCGAAGCAGGCTTCTATCTTTTTGCGGTTGACCATCCGCAGGAGCAGCTTTCCTTTAACATGTTTATAGAAGGATTTTCGCTTTTTGTAAGGGGTTCGCTTGCCTTTATCTGGAAGTGGCTTTGGATTTTTATTTGGGGCCTGTTTTTTGTTGTTCCGGGAATAATAAAATTCTTTTCCTACTCACAGTTTTTTTACATACTAAGGGATTATCCCCAGATTGGAATTAGGCAGGCACTGGCGGTTAGCAAGGAAATAACCAAGGGGCACAAGGCAGATTTGTTCTGGCTTTACCTTTCTTTTATTGGCTGGGACTTGCTTTCCATTCCTACTGCATTCATTTTGCAGCTTTGGATTCGCCCATACAAGCAGGCATCTTTTGCCTTTGCCTACCGCTCTTTAATGCAGAAGGCGCTTACTTCCGGTGCTGTTGTTCCGGATGACTTAAAATAGTAGATGTAAAATAGGAGTTTTGCCATGGAAGATAACGAAAGCATGAATGAAAGCGGATTTATAGATAATAACAACATTGCAGAAGGTGCCAGTGCAGGCAGCAGTGTTGCAGACAGCAGCGTTACAGGCGGAAACAAGGCCTCAGAAGACAAGGGTTTTGCGGGCAGCTATAAAGCTCCAGAAGATTATAAAGCCATGGAAAGTAAAAAGGTTATGGATAGCAATAAAAGTGGAAAAAAAGTTTTTGTAGTAGTAATAGTTCTTTCTGTAATAGCCGGACTTATTCAGTTTGCCGGTAAAAAGGATGAACCAAGCCAGTCACACGTACTTACAACTTCTTCTTCCGTAAAAAAGGATGATTTCTTTAGCGTGTTCAGCAACAAGAAGCAGAAGGACAAATGGGTTCACTTAAAGGGTACGTCCTACATTGCAAAGCTGGTGGTCAGCGGCGTAATAGAAGACGAAAACAAAACCTACAACCAGCAGTGGATTCTGGACACTATAAGCGAGCTAAAGGAAGACGGAGACAACAAGGGAATTGCCCTTTTTATTGACTCCCCCGGCGGCGGTGTTTACCAGGCGGACGAGGTTTACCTTGCGCTCCTTGACTATTCTGCAAGCGGAAAGCCTGTTTACGCCTACATGGGGCCTCTTGCGGCAAGCGGTGGCTATTACATTTCCTGCGGTGCAAAGTACGTCATGGCAAACCGCAACACCCTTACAGGCAGCATAGGCGTTCTTGCGGGGCAGTTTGTAGACGCTACGGGTCTTTTGGACAAGATGGGAATTAAGTCCGAGACGATTCACGCGGGCAAAAACAAGAACATGGGAAGCTTTAACGAGCCTGTTACCGACGAGCAGAGGAAAATCATGCAGGCGGTTGCAGATGAATGTTACGAGCAGTTTGTGCAGATTGTTTCCAAGGCACGCGGAATGCCTGTCTCTTCCGTAAAGAACCTGGCGGACGGGCGCATTTATACGGCAAGGCAGGCAAAGGAAAATTCCCTTATAGACGCAATCGGTTCCTTTGACGAGCTTGTTGCATATATGACTAAAACGGAATTCTCCGGCGAGGAATATTCGGTGGAAGATTTTGAATACGAGCAGGAGTCAAGCTTCTACGATTATCTTACCGGCGTTGCAAGTGCGCTCAAAGGGTCAAGCGTATTCTCTGCGGTGGGCCTTCCTCCCCAGACAGAAAGCGCAATTACCCGCACTATTCCATATCCGGCCTATTTTTACGACGGAATGCTTGGCAACTAGGAAATGGTTGTAAAGCCACGTTGGGCGCAGTGAGTATTTGGGCGTTTTTTTTTTTACTTTTCTGGACCGGCATTTATTTGCTAGCCCGCTTTGCAGGGTTCCGTGGGGCCCTGCCCACTCCATTGCTGGGGTTCGGCCCTTCGACTGTGCTCAGGGACCTCACCTCCAGCAACGGCTGCGCCGCCCTTCCAATCGGGGGTAGGCTTTGTTTGAATTAAGAGAAGTTTTTTTTGCTAACTAATCGTCAAGAGATGCTATGGTGGAAGAAAGTTCCGGCAGGTTGAGCGGCTTGCGGAAGAATTTTATGACGCCAAGTTCCATACATTCCTTTTCTGTTTCCGGGTCATCCATTGCTGTAACAACAATAATCGAAGGCTTACCGAATGCCTCGCTTTCCCTTATGTGGCGGCAGAGTTTTTTTCCGTCAATACCTGGCAGGTCAAGGTCCAGAATAATGCATTTTGGCTGCTTTGCAACCATCTGGGAGCCAGCTTCAAAACCGTCAAAGGCCTGTAAAATCTGAATGGACTCGTCCTGAGCTTTAAGGAATTTGGCAACAACGTCGTTCAGGGCACGGTCATCATCAACAACAAGGACAGTCTTTGGGGTTACTACGGACTTTTTGCTGCAACAGTCAAGAAGGTCTGATGGGATGCGCATGTTGCGCTTTTCCATGAATTCAACCAGGTCTTCTGGATATACGCGGAACTGCCCGCCTGGTGTCTTAAAAGCCTTTAGATAATTGTTGTGAATCCAGTTGATAGCCGTCTGATTTACAACCCCGCAAATATTTGCAACTTCCAAAGCGGAGAAAACAATAGGCTTATCTCTCATTTTTACAGTCTTTGCCATTTTTTTTTGCCTTACCCTTACTATATCACATAAAATTGAAAAAATAAAGGTTTTGGTCATTTTTTATAAAAAAAATATTTCTGCGCGAACCGTCAGCTTGAGGCCATTGCTTTTTTTATTTGCTGGCCGGAAAATCCAAGCCTTTGCAGGGAAGAATAAATTTTTGACGGATCCTTGTGAACTCTAAGGCACTTTTTGTATGCCCGCTTGCAAAGGTCGCTTTCGCTGTGGTCGCTAAAGAATTCGTCAAGGGCAGTCTTTGCGTCTTCCTTGGAAATTCCCCTCTTTAGAAGTTCGCCTTCTAGCTTGCGGCGGCCTTCGGCATGGGCAATATAACGGCTTCTGAGCCATGCTCCGGCAAAACGCACGTCGTCCAATGCGCCTGTCCTTTGCAGAAAATCCAAACTTTTTTCTATTGAATCTTTGTCTATTCCTTTACGCAACAACTTTTGCTTTAGCATAAAGCGGCAATGCTCTGCCCTGGCAAGATAGGTCATGGCTGCACGCTCAGCGGAAAAGACTAATGCCGCAGAAAGTATGTCGGCACTCTCTTCCTCGTTAAAGACTCCCTGCATTCCGGGCTTAAGGCTTGCTTCATCTGCAAAAAGGGAATCTGCTCCGCCAAGGCCACCTTCTACAGGCAAAAGCCTTTCTTTGGAAACGCAGGTAAGGTATTCGTCGCGTAAAAAAAAGGCAGACCCTGAGTCGGGCGTAATTTCGTACACTCCGTTCAAAGTCTGCTTTATTCCAAGTATTACCAAAACAGTATAAAGCTTAGCGCTTGCTGAACTGGAATCTTCTACGTGCACCACGCTGACCGTACTTCTTGCGTTCAACCATACGTGGGTCACGGGTAAGATAACCGTTAGCCTTAAGAGCTGAGCGGCTGTTAGGATCTACCTGTGTGAGTGCGCGGGAAAGACCGTGGAGGCATGCACCAGCCTGGCCGTTAAGTCCGCCACCGTAAACATTGATAAGAATGTCAAACTTGTTGTCGTTGCTTGTTACCAGAAGCGGCTGGCGAACCATGCGCACCTGAGCTTCTGTTGCAAAGTATTCTTTGAGTTCTTTGCCGTTTACAACAATTTTTCCGCTGCCTTCACGCAAAAAAACGCGAGCCACAGCAGTCTTTCTTCTTCCTGTACCGATTGCTATATTTCTGATTCCTGCCATAATTGACTCCTAATTACACTTCCAGCGGTTTTGGATTCTGAGCTGTATGCGGGTGGTTTGGACCAGCATAAATTTTCAAGTTGCCAATAATCTGGCGTCCAAGACGGTTGTGAGGAATCATACCCCAGATTGTTCTTCTGAGGGGCTCTTCCGGACGGCGAGCAAGAAGTGAACCAAAGGATTCAGACTTGAGTCCGCCAACAAAACCTGTGTAGTGGCGGTAAAGCTTGTCTGTTTCCTTGTTGCCAGTTACCTGAATCTTGTCGGCATTGATGATGACAACGAAGTCGCCACAGATTGTGTTTGGTGTGAATGTGGGCTTGTTCTTTCCACGGAGTACACTTGCTGCCTTAGCGGCAACACGACCAAGAGTCTTTCCTGATGCATCGATGATGTACCAGTCGTTCTTTGTTTCGCCTTTTTTAGCAAAAATAGTTCTCATTTATAAAACCTACCAAGTAAAACTTTGTATTTAAAGGGGTTGCATCATTCCTTTAAATAGAAATGAACAATAGCGGTTGTTCATTTAGTATACGGGGTAATATACAATAGCATAAAGAGCAAATGTTAGTCAAGCCGTTGCTTTACTTTTCCACAGAAATCAGTTTTCAAGGGAGGCCCCTTGCACCCCTAACTAAGGGGAGGGAAAACCCCCTACTCCGAAGCGAGGGTTTTCCCTCCCCTTAAACCCCTCCTTTTCCCGGCACGGCTTAGGGGCAAAGCCCCTAAGAACCCCAATTAAAAAGATTACTTGTATTATGAACAAGGGAATATGACTTTCACCCTGCGCAAATGGGTTTTCAGCCGCAAAAAGCTACGTCCTTGTTACCATTGTGTGCCTTCCGCTGCTCACCAAACTGATCTCCGGTTGCTTTGCATACGAAAGTATTGTGGGGAATGATTTTTAGTTTACTTTTCCTGCTGGAGTTTCTGCTGCTTTTCGGCTTTTTCGGCGGCAAGCTCTTCTTTTTTGGCTTCCTTTTTGTCCTTTATGTCTGCAAGACCGATTAAGACGGCAATTAGACCGATGAAGGCTGCAAAGACAGGGGCTGCTCCCTTGAGAAATGCGATTACAAAGCTGCCCCATGCAAGACCGAGTCCGGCGGGAAGGCAGGCGAAGACGCAAAATGCAATTAACAAAATTCCTACTATTAAAGATACCATTTTTTCCTCCAAGTGCTGCTTTTAATAAATTATGTCGAAAAGAGGATTAAAATTCAAGCGTAGTGTGGCTTTCTTTTTTGAAGGAGGGGGAAAGGTGTACAGACCCTGAAACAAGTTCAGGGTGACGGACTTCGTTTAGGGTGACGGACTTCGTTTAGGGTGACGGACTCGTTTAAAGGTGACGGGATGTGTTCTGGGGGTGTTTTTTGCACCAGCCTACGCCGCCGTGGAACCCCGGAGTTGCCACGGAGTGGCAATGAGCGTTAGCGAAGGGTGGAAGGGCGGTGACGATTGGCATGACGGCCGGTTATAGCAAAAGAATAGATGGTAGAACCGTTAAAAGTACCGTCCATAAGAGTAGGGTATAAAAAAAATCCCCGCAGGGAGTTGCAACAGAAGCGCCGTTTCCTTGCGGGGTAGTGTTTTAGGCGGGTTTTTATTCTATATTAATTAACGGTGACGCCTGTTTGTACAAAAGTAAGGCGGGCATCATCATCATCAAGATAGTAGAGTTTGTTGCTTCCATTGTAGTACATTTTCGTGTTTCCCAATTCAGGAATCGTTAACGTTAGCTCGCCATCATTATTGGTGTAGGTGATGCTCTCAGTCTCTCCTTCAATATTGAAAGTACCGCTTCCACCATTAGCAAAGGTAAAAGTGGCTTCTCCGTCCGAGAAAGAGCCAACAAGGCCTGTGCCGCTTGCGCGTATAAAGATTCGACTCCTATAGAGTTGTCCATTGTATTTGATGATTATATAATCTTTTTCTTTGGAACTTTGAAAACTGGATGGGTCGCTGGATTTGTAGCATTTTCCGTTGAGGAAGCCAAGGTATCTTGTTCCGTCATCCTCGTAAGAGAAAACCTTGTTGTTGAGGTCATCGCTGCTGTAGCTAAGTCCCTGGACGGCACCGTCTGTGAATGAAGTGCCTCCGCTTGAACCGCCTGCTGCCAAGTTTGCTGCGTCGTCGTCTGACGAAGAGCTAGAACCGCCTGAGCATGATGCAAAGTTGAATGCAAGGGCAAGGGCTGCTGCTGCCAATGCAAGTGTTGTTAATTTTTTCATTGTAATCTCCTTGGTTAAAATAGTTTTAACCTAAAAGTACTATACAAAAAAAAAGTGCCACGTCAAGGGGCGGAAAAGGTATTGCATGTGGCTAAACTTCTATTTCTAGGTTGACTGTATTTTGGAAAGGAATTATTATACAATTTAGTATTTGTATTCCAAATTTGTATAATTATGGTGGCATGTATGTATATTAAACGAAGTGTAAAAAAGCATTTGGACTATCTTTCCAGACATTTTCCTGCTGTTGTTATTACCGGTGCCCGGCAAACTGGAAAAAGTACGCTTGTAAAGGAATTTGCTGCTGAAAAAGGCAGACTTTCTTATGTTACGCTTGATTATCCTTTTTTACGCAATCTTGCTCGAACTGATCCGGAGATTTTTTTACAGCAATATAAACCACCTGTTATAATAGATGAAATCCAGTATGCCCCGGAACTTTTGCCCTATATAAAAATTGCAATCGATGAAAATCGTTCTAACGGCATGTACTATCTTACTGGCAGCCAGATGTTCCGCTTGATGAAAGATGTTAGCGAGTCTCTTGCTGGACGTGTGGGGATTATACAGTTGTATGGTCTTAGCCGTGCGGAAATATTGCCGGGAGAGGAAGAGCCTTTTCTGCCGTCAAGCACTTTGCTTCCCAAAAGCGAAGAAACAATAACAAGCGTTTTTGACAAGATATACCGCGGTTCAATGCCTTTGATGGTTGTTGACAAAAGCCTTACACCGGATGCGTTTTTTGCTGAATATGTCCAGACCTATATTGAACGGGACATTCGGGAATTGATGGAGATTAAAAATGAACGCAAGTTTCTGCAATTTTTGTCTTGTGTCGCGGTGAGGACAGGGCAAGAACTGAATCTTTCTGATATTGCAAAAGATGTGGGCATTGATTCAAAGACAGCGGACAGTTGGATTTCTCTTCTTGTTACATCTGGGCTTGTTTTTCTTTTGCAGCCGTATTCCGGCAATACTATAAAGCGTATTGTTAAGCGGCCTAAGCTTTATCTGATGGATACAGGCTTGGCTTGCTACCTTGGCTTGTGGAATAATCCACGTGCGCTTGAAGTTTCTGCGGTGGCAGGAAATTTCTTTGAAACTTATGTTGTTTCTGAGATTATAAAAACTTATACTAATAGCGGGATTGATGTGCGGAGCCGCTTTTCGTATTACCGCGATAACAATGGCAAAGAAATTGACCTAATTATAGAAGAAAACGGTGTGCTTTACCCTATTGAAATAAAGAAGAGTGCGAATCCAGGGAAAGATGCTTTAAAGAATTTTTCGGTTCTTTCAAGCCTTAATAAAACGATTGGGAATGGTGCCGTGATGTGTCTTTCATCTTTTCCAATCCCGCTTGATTCTGGCAATATGCAGCTTCCTCTTTCTGTCCTGTAAGTATTTTTCGTAATTTTACGGTCTAAAAAATCCCCGCAGGAAGAGCAGCAGATGAGCCGTTTCCTTGCGGGGTATTGTTTTAGGCGGGATTTTTACCGTATTATCTGCCTGTATTATAGTTTGCTACAAATATGAGTTCGTTCTGAGAATCAATGGTGGTGAGGTATGTGCCATCGTAGAATAGTTTTGTTGTGAAAGGTTCACCATCATCTGGAGCATATATGCTTATGTCTATTACACCAGATACGTTCTGGAAATATCCAGGGAGAGTAAAACTTTCGCCTTCTTCCACAAAGCGATAGGTGAGAGTTCCGTCACTTTTAAAGGTCAAAGTCGACTCTTGATTCGCATCCCTAAATGTTGCAAACAAGCCAGATCCGCTTATACGCTCAAACTCATCGTCACCTGCTTCACGGTAGAATTTTCCGCCGTAACCGATAATATCAGGATCGTCATCATCTTGATTGTTAGAGGTGGTGACATTCTGGCTGCTGGATTCATAGCAGTTGCCGTTCGCGAAGAGATAGTATTTTGTCTTGGTTTCGCCATCATCATCGTAGACTCTTTTGAAGATCTTGTTATTAAGTTCAGAGGAGTCGTTCTCAAGTAATGTAAGAGCACTGCTTGCGCCGGCGGCATCACTTGCGGGACCTGAGCCGTAAGGTGAAGTTGCGGGGAGGCCGCTGCTGCCAGAACCATCGGATGATGATCCGCCACCTGATGATCCGCCAGAACATGATGCAAGGGTGAAAGCAAGGCTAAGAGCTGCTACTGTTAAAGCAATTGTTGCTAATTTTTTCATTGTAATCTCCTTGGGTAAGATAGTTTTAACCTAAAAGTACTATACAAAAAAAAAGTACCCTGTCAAGTGGCGCGCGGCGTTTGGGGTAACAACTATGGATATTTTGTGTTTGGCTTGATTGTTTTGATGGGGCTTGTTATAATTATCTAAAATTAGCGTCGTATACGTCGTAACTTTTAGGTGAAAGGTATGATAAAAAGGCAACTGTATCTTGACAAACTAATCCGCTCAATGTGGAACAGGCAGATAAAGGTAATAACGGGAATCCGAAGATGCGGAAAATCGGTTTTGCTCTTTGAGCTTTTTACAGAATATTTGCACAATAATGGTGTAAAAAATGAGCAGATTATAAAAATAGAACTTGACCAACAGCGGAATTACAAATACCGCAATCCTATTGCACTTTGCGAGTATATTGAATCTATCGTTTCGGAAAACTCTGGAACTCAGTTTTATCTGTTGATTGATGAAGTTCAGTTTACGCAGAAAGTTGCTGATGCAGAAAACGGCGGTATTGAAGTTACGATTTATGATATGCTCAATGAGCTGAACGGTTACAAAAATCTTGATGTGTATGTTACAGGCTCAAATTCGAAAGGTTTGTCCAGTGATATTGCAACGGAATTTCGTGGGCGGGCTACACAAATCCACGTGTTTCCTCTGTCATTTGCAGAATTTTATTCAGCTATTGGCGGTGAAAAAAGCAAAGCCCTTGAATCGTATATGGTATATGGTGGAATGCCATATATTTTATCGCTTAAAGACGAGGGCGACAAAAAGCAGTATCTTTCTTTATTGTATCGAGAATTATATATCAAGGATATTGTTGAGCGAAACAAGATAGAGCGCGAAGATATTTTGAACGGAATTCTTGATTTGCTTGCATCTCAAATTAGTTCATTGACAAATCCTTTGAACATTGCAAACACAATTACAAGCATGACAAAAGAAAAATTGAATTCTGCACTTGTTTCAAAATACATTGAACATTGCACGGATTCTTTTTTAATATCTGTTGCCCGCCGTTATGATGTAAAGGGAAAATCCTATTTTAATTATCCGAACAAATATTACTATACGGATTCAGGGCTTAGAAATGCGCGTTTGAATTACCGCCAATTTGACCCTGGCCATATAATGGAAAATATTATTTACAATGAGCTTATTATACGCGGTTATTCGGTTGATGTAGGCGTGGTCGTTGATAGGACAAAAGGTCAGAATGTGCAAAAAGAAATAGACTTTGTTGTGAACAATGCAGACAAACGAGTTTATATCCAGTCTGCATTGCGGATGGACGGTGATGATAAGACTGATTCCGAGTTGAATTCTCTGCTGCTTGCAAAGGATTTCTTTAAAAAGATTATTGTTAGAATGGATATTCCTCACAATTTTTATGATAACAACGGAATTTTTCACTGTAACTTAATTGATTTTTTGCTGAACGAAAACAGTTTCCTTTTTTAACCCCAGTAGAACAAGAACCTAAAGTTTATACAAGACCCTGAAGCAAGTTCAGGGTGACGGATTCGTTTTTGGTAACGGGTTGCGTTTTGGCAAAGTGCTTGAAAGTATTATGCGGTTATATTGAAATTTTACTCGGTTGTGGTCGAGTCGGATTTAATCGAGTAAAATTACAGCATTTGATTTTGTTTTGACTTAAAAGAAATGGATTATCTTGAATCTTTTTTGTGCAAAAAAATCCCCGCAAGGGGCTGTGTGCTGCTTCCTGCGGGGAAAGTGTTTTATGCGGGATTTTTACCGTATTATCTGTCTGTATTATTATAGTTTGCTACAAATATGAGTTCGTTCTGAGAATCAATGGTGGTGAGGTGTGTGCCATCGTAGAATAGTTTTGTTGTGAAAGGTTCACCATCATCTGGAGCATATATGCTTATGTCTATTACACCAGATACGTTCTGGAAATATCCAGGGAGAGTAAAACTATCGCCATCTTCCACAAAGCGATAGGTGAGAGTTCCGTCACTTTTAAAGGTCAAAGTCGACTCTTGATTCGCATCCCTAAATGTAGTAAACAAGCCAGATCCGCTTGTACGCTCAAACTCATCGTCACCTGCTTCACGATAGATTTTACCGCCGTAACCGATAATATCAGGATCGTCATCATCTTGATTGTTATAGATGGTGATATCCTGGCTGCTGGATTCATAGCAGTTGCCGTTCGCGAAGAGATAGTATTTTGTCTTGGTTTCGCCATCTTTATCGTAGACTCTTTTGAAGATCTTGTTATTAAGTTCAGAGGAGTTGTACTCAAGGAGTGTAAGAGCACTGCTTGCGCCGGCGGCATCGCTTGCGGGACTTGAGCCGTAAGGTGAAGTTGCGGGGAGGCCGCTGCTGCCAGAACCATCGGATGATGATCCGCCACCTGAACCGCTAGAGCATGCTGCTAGGGTGAAAGCAAGGCCAAAGGCTGCTACTGTTAATGCAATTGTTGCTAATTTTTTCATTGTAATCTCCTTGGTTAAGATATTTTTAACCTAAAAGTACTATACAAAAAAAAAGTGCCGCGTCAAGGAGCGCGTTTTTTAATTAAGCCTACGCCGCCGTGGAGGGGCGGGCGCAAGACCGTTCCGTAGGAATGGAGGGGGTAGGGGCCCCCGGAACCCCGGAAGGGCGGTGACGATTGGCATGACGGCCGGTTATAGTCAGGGAATGGATGGTAGAGCTGTTAAAGGCATCGTCCAGAAAACTATACAAACATGGGGAGGCTTATACAGACCCTGAAACGAGTTCAGGGTGACGGACTGCGTTTTGGGGGACAGGCTGCGTTCAGGGTGGCGGTTTTTTCAAAAAACGGGGGGCTTGGTTGAAAAAAAATTGAATTTGTGGTAGGATAGGGGTATGAATGTTGAAACAATTGTTAAAAACACGGACATTTCTTTGAGGATGGAAGGACTTGTGCTTACGGATGACGAGCGTCTTTCTATTAAAAAATGCCTTGAAGGTAAAAAAGATTTTTCGGACGCTGTGGCTGACATTGTGAAGCAGTATTCAAAACCTGTTCGGGCGTATGCTTAAAGACGGATACGAGTATACTGTAGACGACTATTACTGCTATCCTGGAACTTCGGTTCTAAAAAACAAGCTTAACATTATGGATGCCCAGGAGCTGGAAGAGGCTGAGCGCAAGATAACTTCGCTTAGGTATGCCCAGGCTCTTCAGTCCGGCATTAAGGGCAATTTTGATTTTAACCACCTAAAAAAAATTCATTTCTTTTTATTCAGCGACATTTATGAGTGGGCGGGGAAGAACCGTATTGTGAATATTTCAAAGGAAGATATGTTCTGTAATGCGATTTACATTTCCGACCAGGCGGATGAGCTTTTTGGCAGGCTTAAGGCTGAGAACTATCTAAAGAATTGCCTTACAAAGAGTGATACTGCGGAGCGGCTTGCCTACTATCTTAGCGAGATTAATGCCATTCATCCTTTCCGCGAGGGTAACGGCCGCACGCAGAGGCTTTTTATTACCTTTCTTGCAAGGAACTTAGGCTGGGAGCTGGATTTTTCTTCTTGCAGTCCGGCAGAGCTTCTTAATGCCAGCATAGAATCCTTTAGCGGAAGTCTTACCCCGCTGCAAAATTTAATTTTTTCTTCTATTAAAATTGCAAATGTATGATATAATGGTTGTGGGTGGTTTGTATGTCTAATTTGCAGAAGCTGTCTGCGGGCCCCAGTTACGGAAAAAACAAAAAGGAATCCCCCGCCGTTTATCTATATACGGGGTGTTAGGCCATTTGGGCGGTTCCCCCTTTTTGTTTTTTCCTACGTCCCACAGCCAGTTTCTGCAAAAAATGCAATAACTTAATGGGAGGTGACTATGATTGGTGCAATTATTGGCGACATTGCCGGCAGTGCTTTTGAATTCAACAACTACAAGTTTAAGGATTTTGAAATCTTTGGACTTGACCACCGACCTACGGACGACAGCCTTATGACTATTGCGGTTGCCGTTGCAATTTTGCGCTGGAAAAGGCAGCTGGAAAAGGGCAGGGAAACAAACCTCTTTACGGAAACAGTCAGTGCCATGAGGAAGCTTGGCCGCGAGTACCCGGAATTTATGAGCGAGTACGGGCACGGCTTTAGGGCCTGGCTTACAAGTGCGGAACCTGCACCCTACAACAGCTGCGGAAACGGGGCTGCCATGAGGATTAGCCCGGCTGGTTTTGCGGCAAAAGACATAGAGGATGCAAAAAAGCTTTCCTACGAGATAACGCGTACTACCCACAATCACCCGGAAGGAATAAAGGGGGCGGAGGCTGTTGCAGTCTGCATTGTCCTTGCAAAGCAGGGTAAGTCAAAGGAAGAAATCCGCGACTATGTGGAAAAGAACTATTACAAGCTGGACTTTACGATTGACCAGATCCGCCCAAGCTACGGTTTTGGTGCGCTTTGCCAGGATACGGTTCCCCAGGCAATAGAGGCCTTTCTTGAATCAGCTGATTTTGAGGATGCAATTAGGACTGCGGTTTCAGTTGGCGGAGACAGCGACACTTTGGCCTGCATTACCGGTGCGATTGCGGAGGCTTTCTACGGTGTGCCTGACACGATGAGGGCTAAGGCGATAGATATTCTGGACGATGATGAACTTTCTGACATGATTAACATGTTTGAAGAGGAGTACCAGAGCTAGATAGCAGGCAAAGCAAAAAATGGCAGTCTCCACGGACGCCGAGCCTGTTGAAGCGACTACATCCATTGTACATACCTCCCTTCGACAAGCTCAGGGAGCGGCCGTGACCCTGGGGCTGGCTTAGTGTCTGTGTAAACTGCTATCCGTCACCCTGAACTTGTTTCAGGGTCTGTATAGGTCTGGCATTTATATTTTACAGATTCCGAATCAAGTTCGGAATGACGGAGGTCGTCTGGAATGACGGATGTTTTTTTCCGTGACCTTCGATTTGACAAAGTGCCTCTACCGGTATATTATCCCATAAAATATATGAAAAAAAATTATTGCTTTTTACTCATTTTGCTTACAAGCGTTTTATTTAGCGGCTGTTTTACAATGATGTACCACGATGAAGTTGTGGAGCGGGGTGCTCATGAGTACATAGAGGAGCCTTTTTCTGACGACAACAGGTGTGGGCACTATATAGGATGCCAGGATTACGAGGGTACTCTTTACGATGTTTTTGTCTTTAAGAACCTTATAGAAACAGGCAAGGACAGGTACGTAAAAATATGTCTTCCCCACAAGGATGAAGAGTGGCACGAGGACAAGGAATATTCAGAGAGGTTTATTGTTCCTGTTAGTGTTCTGAGCAGTTACCAGTGGTCAAGGAGAGGCCCCCAGCTATATGATTATGAGGTTGATGCGTCCAAAATGAAAACTGCGGAGGGCCTTGTAATTATGGAAGCCGGCGCGGAGGATTTTTCTGATGAAAAGAGCCTTGCCGACTGCATGGTTGATGTTTCATACTGGCAGAAGGGAAAGGTTCTCTTTTTAAGTTGCGACTATAATTCACCAATGAAGAACAAGTACAGCTTTGCCTTTTTTATTTCTTCAAAAAGCGTGATGGATTTTTACGGAAAAGGAAAGCCTTTCCCCTCCTACATTTTTTCTTATCTTGGCTACCCTGGCCCAATAGCTGCGGACGTGGTTACGTCTCCCTTCCAGATTTTTATTATGTGGTTTGTGTTTAGGGATTTTAATATTGGCGGGTGAATTGGCTGTTATTACTTTATCTGCTCAAGTTTTATGCCTTTGCCAAATTTTTCCAGGACTTCTTTTAGCTTGGGAACAAAGTTGCGGTCAAAGATGTGGGTTGCTTTTGCTAAAACTGCACCGTCGTCGTAGCGGAGGAAGCAGACTGCAACGGGATAGGCATTCTGGAATTCAAAGATGTAGATGCAGTCTGACTTTAGCTTCTTGCTTACGAAGGATTTTTCGCTTTCCAAAAGGCTTGCCACCGCAAGTTCCGTTGAACCAATTCTGGCGTTCCAGCTTGCGGGAATTGCACTTACAAAACGCTTGTTCATTTCTTCTTTTAGCGGGGCTGAATAAAAGTCTTCTTCTGGATTTTTCCAAGTGCCGGATAAGTCCATCCTGTTAAAGAGGAAGATGCCAAAGTTGTAGAAGTCTCCGCTCATGCAATATACCGCGCTTGCTTTTGATACGTTACCCGATGCGATTTCTTTCATTTTTTCTGCTATGTCATCGTTGCCGTTTGTCATTAGATTAAGGAATGATTGGTTTCCTGCTTTTTCCTTCATTAGCGAGATTAGGGAAAGGCCGTGTTCTATAAGCGTCTTTGGCTTTTTGTTCATGGCTTTTGCGCCACAGGCTAGGCAAAGGATTGTTAAAAGAATTGTTGCTGTAAGGATTGATTTTTTCATTTTGCTTTCTCCATTAATGCTTTGCCTTGTCTTGGGCTAAAAGGCAGGTGTCGCGAAGGTAGCCGCGCTCGGTCAGATATCGGCAATATTATAGCGGATTAACGGCAAGATATAAAGGGGAATTTTTGTTTTGGTTTGGGGGTTTATTGTCAGGGAAAACCGCCAGCTAAGGCTGGCGGTCTGAGAAAGTTTTACAGTTGCGGGAATGTATGAATCGGACATATACTCCAAAGTGTGAACCGCTCAAAGTTACACAAAGGAGGAAGATA
>Ga0310691_10001318_pt1 | contig 38243 bp, 40 predicted proteins | sample 176DNAGHGlowgp2_FD_203887 | JGI IMG/M metagenome (GOLD analysis project Ga0310691, IMG submission 203887) | Sheep rumen microbial communities from Palmerston North, Manawatu-Wanganui, New Zealand - 1766 DNA GHGlow gp2 (v2) (version 2) | ecosystem: Host-associated > Mammals > Digestive system >... | reverse complement strand
TGCTGATTACAGCATGATTATTTCTATTACAAATGAGTATGGAATACCTGTGGTTCAACTTGACCGCATTAAACGAGATACTTCTGGGTTATTTAAATTTGTTCATTAATTTGATGCTATGGACCATCTGGTCCATAGCATTTTAAAATTGGATTTTGTCTTATAGTATACTTATAACTATGGAGGAGCATATGAACCTAAATGATAGTGATAATTGTACTGTAGATTTTGATAAATTAAATGATCCACAAGAAGCAGCAAAACTACAATATCTCTTACAAGTACAGAGATATAAAAAGAATATTATCTCTCAAGAAGAGTTTAATCAAAAGTATAAAGTTCTTTTTACAATTCAACGTAATATAGATCAAGAATCTTTAAAGCAATTAGCCGATGAATACATGCACAGAATTGATCCTTATACTCCTGTTTTTATTGTAAAAACTACAGAATTTTCTACTGTTGAAGAATTGCTAAATGAAAATAATTTAGTATTGACTCTTCCAGCTATCTGGAATCGTCTTGGAGTAGTAAATAATGTTGGTGAAGATGGGATCAACATTATGCAAGCATTTAATAATCTTGCAGTAAATGATGTTGATGATCGTTTTAATCATAAAAAACAAATGTATACAAAAAGTCTTGGTACAGTTATTCAGCTTATGACTGACCAAAATAAATTAGATGCAAATAAAGCACAAGCTCAGGCAATGGCTCAAGAAGCTCTTCGTAGATCAGCTGCTATGAATCAAGAAAAGGTTGATGAGAAACAAGATGAAGAAGAATTGTCAGAAGAGTTTTTGAAGCAATATCAAGGAACTACACAAGCATCATCAACAGTAGAAGAAACTGAAGAATTTTTATGAAAATTGTATTTCTGACTGATATTCATGTAGGGAATCCTAAGATATGTTTAGATAGACTTTTACATAGTCTTCGTAAATATGCTTATCCAGAAATTGAAACAGCACAGATATTGCTACTAGGTGGAGATTTCTTTGATTGCCTTTTGAATTTGAATTCTGATGCAGGAATTGTTGCTCTATTTATTATTGATGAACTAATTGAATTAGCAATAAAGAATAATATTTATCTTAGAGTATTACGTGGCACATTTTCACATGATCGTTATCAGAATAGATTGTTTGTAGATCGTGCTAAAGAAATACCTATGTTCAACAATATTCCTTTAATCAGAACTATTGATCAGATTGAAGTAGAGAGATTTACTCCATATGGAATTGATATCTTGTTTTGCCCAGATGATCAACCTTATCCAGATGTAACACAGGAAATTTTAAACGTTTTAGCTGCTAATCATTTGGAAGCAGTAGATTATTTCTGCTGTCATGGATATTGGGATCATTTAGTTCCTGCATCGATTATGAAACCACGTAATTGTTTAGATTATAATAGACTTCAGTCTAAAGTACGTTATCAAATTTTTAATGGCCATGTACATAGTCCTAGTACATGGGAAAAAGTTATTTCAGGTGGGAGTTTTGAAAGATTTCGTCATGCTGAAGAAGAGGATAAGGGATTTTATATTGTTAATTATGATGCAGACAAGCATACTTCTGTTTCTAAATTTATTAGAAACAAAGATGCTGTTCCATTTATAACAATTGACATGAGTCTTCATCCTTCCTCATCAGAAGTTTTATCTTATTTAGATAGACGAGTGAGTCAAGCTTTTACTTATAGTGATGATGTAAAACGTGTTATGCATATTCGCATCATTGGCGACGGCAGTGCTGTCATGCCAACTATGAAAGAAAAATACCCTTATGCTGTGTTTACAGAAAAGCATTTAGCAGAAGCAAAGAAAGAAGATATGCTATATCAAACTGATATTACACATGATCTTCCGGTTATTACCGTCGATAACCTTCCTGATCTGATTTATGCTAATATACATCCGACATATACGGATATTACAATTGAACGTATCAAGGAGATACTAAATGGAGAGAATGATAACTGAGAATCTAGGATTGTCAGGACTAGATCTCGCAAACAAACCTGTTATTGATGCAATACAGAAATGCTTAACTCTTTATGAACCTGATACTGATATCATTATGATTAATGCACTAACCATTTGTAGAAATGTGTGTTGTGCATTGTATTCAGCAGATTCAAGAAAAGAGATTTTTGATAAAAATCAAGTTCATGATGTTGTAGATCAAGTTCAACACACGTTGAATGATTTAATTAATCAAATCAATTATTGCTATTCTTGCACAGTATCTCCTGTCCCTAGACAGATTATTGTGTATGCATTTGATTATGAGAAAATGATACCAAAGGAATTTTATCGTGTTCCAACTGATCATTTTACACAAGTAATTGAGCATATTCTTAAGACAAAGATGACAAGAGGTTGTACAAAGCATAATGATATAGTTTGGGAATATTATCCTGATACAACACAATCATCTTGCTCGAATTTAGTTGAGCTGATCCAACCCATTCAGAATCAACATAATGTACTTATGGTAAGTCATCATCCTATTGACTATCATTTGGCTACATCCACAAATAAGTGGAGATTAGTTTGCTCTTTTACAGGAGATATTAAATCACCTGATGATTTAGGTAAAGCTGTGTTTGGTTCATATGAGATTCCATTTACAAAAGCTACACATGTAGCATTAGGAGATAGAGTTGATATGAAGCAATCTATTAAGCGTGGATATAAGAAGCAACTTGTTGAATTTGCACAAAAAGAAATGTGGCAACTGTTATCTAATGAGCAATTAGAAGAACGTCTGAAACAATTACAAATAATTGCACCTTATAATATTTAATTCAAAGGAGAACCCACATGGGAAAATTCACAATTGATGACCTTAAGTTAAAAGGTCCAACCTACCGTTCTCAAAATGGAGACACATTATCATTCCGCGTTTGGATGGGACATTGCATGATGACCGTGTATGGCCCAGTGAAAGGACAGAAGCCTGTTCTTAACAAGGCTCTCAAAGATGACGAACTTTATCTTGTCAGTAAGTATATGAAAGATCTCATGAAAGCTGAACCTGGTAAAGAAATTTCACTTGTGTACAATACGTACAATTTTAAAGAAAAGAAGCGTAATCTTGATTACATTCTGATTCTGAAGAAAGATGAAAAGAGAATTTATCATTTCATCGTAAAAGCGAATGGTCAGACTTACGACTTCCCGATTCGTAATATCAATGCTTTCACGTATGGAACTGGTGATATTCCTGATGATGAAAAGAGTACTAATACTTTTATGCATCTGATTCATCATCTTCAGCAGGTTATTCCTATTCAGATTCAGCTCTCCAGTTTCCCTGTTGAAAACCAGCAGAGACCTAGTGGTGGATATCAGAATAATGGTGGATCCTCTTCTCCTTCTTCTAACTACAATGGTCAGGAAGAGTTCCAGGGTCGTAAGAATCTTCCGCCGGATGATGATATCTTTAACCAAGAATAAACAATATATAGAGATAGGGTTAATTCCCCTATCTCTATTTTTTTGAAAGGATTTTATTATGGCTTCAAAAAATAAAAAGAAACTTAATCGTACTCAGAAAAAAGTAGAACAGATTAAGGAAGATCTGAATATCAAAGATGCAGAAATTCTCACAAAAGAGGATTATGATGCAATGGCATACCAGTGCGAAAAATACAAAGATGCATGTGCTGTCGGTACTGTTGGATCTTGTATCGCTAAGTTTGCTGTGTATTATAGAAAACAATGGTTTTTTGTTACGTATAATCGTGACAAACAGAAAATTGGATCTGCATTTGATATTACTTTTTTGGATTCAGAAGAGCATGCAACATTCTTACGTTTTAAAGGTCGTATTGAAGCCGATATTCGTAAAAGAATGTTGGAGAAAGCTCCTGAACTTCAACCGGCTGTTAAGATTAAAAATGCAAATGTTCCTGATGAAGAGTAATTATGCTGTTATTCCAGTCTGATTATAAAACACAAGGAGGGTGCTTACAAGTAAACACTACTAATAAATCGTTTATTCGTATGGCACTCCTCCTGGAACGTATGGGAATTAAAAACAACAAATTCTTTCTTCATTTAAGTCAGCCTGATTTAGCAAAATACGATCCACACAATTTAACTGATCCAAGTTCTGAACTCGTTGCGCGTATAGCGCACGAGTGTAAAATAAACATTTGGTATTATTTAAGAGAAATTATAAGAATCACAACTCCTGGTTCTTTCCCAATTCCTTATCAGTTAAATCGTGCTAACTTAGCACTATCATGGTGCTTTGCTAATAGTGTAAATACCTTTATTACAATGCCTCGTCAGAAAGGCAAAACAATGGGTACAATATCTTTAGATTCATGGGCAATGTACTTTGGTTACAAAAATGCAACTATTGCTATGTTTGCTAAAGATGATACACTGATTCAGGATAACGTAAAACGTATGAAAGATATGAGAAACAATCTCCCAGAGTTCCTTGTATATCGATCTGTACGTGATACAGATAATAAAGAAGGGTTAAGCTATGCTGCTCTTAATAATGAGTACAAAACATATGTGGCTCAAGGTGATAGGTTAGCAGCTGCTAAGCAGGCTCGTGGTGCTACAATTCCTTTACAGCACTGGGATGAGTTTGCCTACTACAAGAATATTGATTTAAGTTATCCATCTGCAGCAGCATCTATGGACATGGCGAGTAAGATTGCATTAGAAGCAGGATTACCTACTTGTAAGATTATCACTACAACTGCAGGTCAATTGTCTTCACCATCTGGTGCATATGCTTATCGTATTAAATCGCATGCTGCTAGATTTAAAGAAACACTATATGATCTTGAAGATAGGAAAGCTCTTCAAGAGTATTTGGATAAAGAGTCAACAAACAATATGTTCTATCTTGAATATTCTTATCAGCAACTCGGTGAAACCGATGAATGGCTTAAGAAAGTTACAGCAGATAAGACACAGGTAGAAATTGAAACAGACTATCTTAATATTTGGCAGGTAGGTACTGGTTCTAGTGTTGTTCCTGCTGCATTGCTGAAGAGAGTTAATGAATCTGTAATGGAACCTGTTGATTACAGTACTTACGGAACATTAACGGTTAATTGGTTTGTTTCTAAATCTGTATTGTTTGATGGTCAGAATAATTTAAAGAGTTTTATTATCGGATGCGATACTTCTGACAATGTGGGTGAAGATTTTACAACACTTTGTATTCTTGATCCTACAGATTTAGGAGTTGTAGCAACTTGTCGTGTTAATACTCCATCTTTTACACATGTAGCACAATGTGTAACAGAATTGATGGAAGAGTTACCGAATTCTATTCTTGTTCCAGAAAGAAATAAGAATGGTGCTGTTTTGGTAGACATTATGATTGATAAATTGATTGCTTCTAATATTTCTCCTTATAGAAGAATCTACAATACATTCATCCAGGATTGGTCTTCTGCATCAAAAGATTTAGATAAGATTGATTTAAGTTCTGGTCTTAATCGTAAGCATTTTGGTTATAATACAACTGCAGCATCTCGTAATGATTTGTATGGAAAAGTATTAATTAACCAACTCAACATCATGGCTGATCGTGTTTATGATTATAACTTAATTGAAGAAATCAAAGCTCTGTCAGTTCGTAATGGTAGAATTGATCACATCATAGGACAGCATGATGACTTAACCATGTCTATGATGTTAGCAGGATGGTTTGCTTTGTATGGTAAGAATCATCACATGTATGGCATTTCTAATAACAGTATTCTGCAAGGAGTTACTAATAACGGAAAAGCTGTTGATCCTGAATTAAAAGCAAGACATCAAAGAATGGATAAACGTATTAGAGAGTTAAAGAGTATTTTACAAGTTGAAGAAAATCCAATTAGAAAAGCTACTTACGAACGTGAATTAAAGAATCTTCAGAGTTTATTTGATCCATCTATGATATCAGAAGATCATGTCACTGTGGCAGCAATTCAAAAGGATGTTGACAACCTTGGAGTACTCACTGCAGACAATGTTTCTCAGCTCAAAATGATGTGCAGGTTCTAATTTTTTTGTGCACTCATCTTATGTTTGAACCTCAAAACATTTATAGGAGAACCTACATGTATCAAGTACAAAAGCGTGATGGACGTGTCGTGGAATTCGACATTACAAAGATTAATAATGCAATTAAATCTGCGTTCGAAGCGCAAGGCAAAAACTATCATCCTGATGTGATTGATTTTTTAGCACTAAAAGTCACATCTGAGTTTGAATCCAAAATCAAGGATGGTATTATTACTGTAGAAGATATACAAGATTGTGTAGAAAAGGTTTTAATTCAAGCAGGGTATGCAGATATAGCGAAAGCTTATATTCTGTATCGTCGTCAACGTACAAAATTACGTGACACAAAAGCAACAATAATTGATTTTAAAGAAACAATGAATAAGTATCTTGACAGTATTGACTGGAGAGTAAAAGAGAACTCAACAGTTACGTACTCTGTCGGTGGACTTATTTTATCAAACTCTGGTGCTCTTACAGCAAATTATTGGTTATCAGAAATTTATGACGAAGAGATTGCAAATGCACATCGTAATGTAGATATTCATCTTCATGATTTATCTATGCTTACTGGCTATTGCGCAGGCTGGTCATTGAAACAGCTTATCAAAGAAGGTCTTGGTGGTGTTCCTGGTAAGATTACAAGTTCACCAGCATCTCACCTTGTTTCGATTTGTAATCAAATGGTGAACTTCCTCGGCATCATGCAGAACGAATGGGCAGGTGCACAGGCGTTCTCCTCCTTCGATACTTATCTTGCTCCGTTTGTTAAAGTAGATAATCTTGAATATAAACAAGTTAAGAAATGTATTGAATCGTTTATTTTTGGTGTCAATACTCCGTCACGTTGGGGAACACAAGCACCATTTACAAACATTACACTTGACTGGACTGTACCTGATGACTTAGCAGAACTTCCTGCTATTGTTGGTGGTAAAGAGATGGATTTCAAGTATAAAGATTGTAAAAAAGAAATGGACATGATCAATAAAGCATTTATCGAAATCATGATTGAAGGTGATGCTAATGGTCGTGGATTCCAATATCCTATCCCAACATATTCCATTACGAAAGATTTCGATTGGAGTGAAACAGAAAACAATCGTCTTCTTTTCGAGATGACTTCCAAGTATGGTACACCATATTTTTCTAACTATGTGAATAGTGATATGCAGCCAAGTGATATTCGTTCTATGTGCTGTAGACTTCGTCTTGATCTTCGTGAGCTTAGAAAGAAATCTGGTGGTTTCTTTGGCAGTGGTGAAAGTACAGGAAGTATTGGTGTTGTTACAATCAATATGCCTCGTATTGCTTATCAAGCTGTTGATGAAAAAGATTTCTACAAACGTCTTGACAAGATGATGGATATTGCTGCAAGAAGTCTCCATATTAAGAGAAAGACTATTACGAAATTCTTAGATGCTGGTTTGTATCCTTACACAAAGCGTTATCTTGGAACATTAGATAATCATTTCTCGACAATTGGTCTTGTTGGTATGAATGAAGCTTGCCTTAATGCTAAGTGGATTCGTAGAGACTTGACAGATGAAACTGCTCAGAACTTCACGGTAGATGTCCTTAACCATATGCGTGAACGTCTTTCAGATTATCAAGAAAAGTATGGTGATCTTTATAACCTTGAAGCAACTCCCGCTGAATCTACTGCTTATCGTTTGGCTAAGCATGATAAAGAACAATTCCCTGATATTATCACAGCTGTGAGTGGAGATAATGATACACCTTATTATACAAATAGTTCGCATCTTCCTGTTGGCTATACTGATGATGTGTTTGCTGCGCTGGATATTCAAGATAAGTTCCAGACACTCTACACTTCAGGAACAGTATTCCATGCTTTCTTAGGTGAAAAACTTCCTAATTGGAAGAGTGCAGCAAATCTTGTAAGAAAGATTGCTGAAAATTATAAGCTTCCTTATTACACTCTTTCACCGACTTATTCGGTTTGTAAGAACCACGGATACATAGCTGGTGAAAAACCGAAATGTGACAAGTGTGGTGAAAATACTGAAGTTTATAGTCGTATCACTGGGTACTATCGTCCTGTGCAAAATTGGAATGATGGTAAGCTGCAGGAATATAAAGACCGCAAGACTTATAATGTAGATAAGTCTTTAGAGAAGAAAGGTGTTTCTGTAGAGAAAGAATGTGCTGCATGTAAGGTCGAACCGGTTGTCGTTGATCCACATGATGGCATGGACCATTTAATACTGTTCTCAACAGCTACTTGTCCTAATTGTAAGATGGCAAAGCGTTTCCTCGATGAAGCAGGTCTTTCTTATGATGTGGTACTTGCTAATGAAGAGGTTGAAAAAGCAAAAGCATTTAACATCAGGCAAGCTCCTACATTAGTTGTTATGAATAATGGTAAAACAACTCAATATGTAAATGTTTCTAACATTCGTCGTTATATTGAAGAATCTTCAACAGTACCTGTGTAAGGTACAGATAGTGAATTGAAATGGCTACTCTGAAAGAATTATTCTCAGAGGCATGTACACCTGTAATAACGAGACAGACCTTAACTGATCTGTCTCGTTTTACAGCAATGTATGAAGTTCGTGATAAAAACCCTCTGGCGTTCAATACACCCATGCTTGGTGTAATTAAAGCCTATTGGTATCCGAAAGATGCAGATGCTATTTTTGATATGTTTCGCATTGATAAGAGAGCATTTATGCAAGCTATTAAATCTAGCCATGTAGTAGATAAAAATTTTAATGTTACATCTAACGAGTTTAATTTATTAGTTATTTGGTTGATCTATCATCTTCACCAAGATAATTTAGTAAAGACATTAACAAAACAGTTATGTTATCAGGCTTGTTTGGATTTATTAAAATTATTAAATTATAAATTCTTCTGTGGTAAAGTTAGTATGCAATTTCCTTACGGTGCTAAGGAATCTGTTATGCAATATACGATTGATAATTTGACAGCTAAGTCAGATATCAAGAATAGTGAAACTGATACATGGAAGAAGTTAATTTACAAACATGCTACTATGGCTATGCTACCGAATAGTATTTATACTACCGTGTTTAGAATATTCGGACCAGATATGGCTATCTTGAAAAGTATATCAGATATTCATACTCGTATCTGTAGAAAGATTGTTTTAATTGCTGAAGCGTATTATGAAAATAATGCGAAAGGTAATTCTTACAATTCTACTAGTTTAGTTTCTGATGATGAAGAAAAAGGTAAAGTTCTTGGTAACTTACAAGGAACAATTGACATGATCATGAGTCGTGTTATTTCTTCAGCATTAAATACAAATGAATTTATAGATACGAAATATGTTCAGTTAGCTGCTAAGCTAGCTGCCAACACAAGACCAGATATGATTAATTCTCTTTTGATTTCTTTTTCTGCTATGGCTACGCAGCAGGTTAAAGACAAGACATCATACGAGATAGTACAGGATAAGCAAAAGAAAACTCTCTATATTGGCTATGCAAAAATACTAGAAGAGTTAATTCAAAAGATTTATCGTAGAGCTGCTTTGTCTGGTGTTGATATGAAAAATAATCTCGCTATTTTACAGTTAACAAAGAACACGTTCACTGCATCTCGTGTTATTGATACTGATATTTTACGTATTAAAGATAGTGTAGATAATTTTGTAGCAACTCATACAAAGTACACAAGATCTGGTACTTTAGTTGGGTTACGATTAGGTTTTATTTTATATGTTATTCTTATTTCATTTAAATGTAGATAATTAATGCAGTACCGGATATCCGGTACTGCATATTCATTTATGTTTAATATATATATTTCTCTCATGCAACAACTCATAATTAACATAAGGAAAATAGTTATGTGTCATATTATCCCGTTCAGATTTACGCACAAGGTACTCATTGTCGACCATTCTATCAAAGAAACAATTGAAGAATATGCCAATTGCGAGTCTTTTCAGCATGGCATGTTTGGACTTGGAGCAGACCTCCAAGGTCTCACCGTAGATCATGCTGATTTTCGCAACATTGTTGCGATGAATGCAGATTTTACATCAGCAAAAATTACTTACACCGACTTATATGGATCTAAACTTGATGGAGCTAATTTCACAGGAGCAGATCTGACAGGTACAGATTTTAGCTTCGCTGATGTTAGTGAGGCTAACTTTACAAATGCAATTCTGAAAGATTGTGATTTCAGTTATGCAAACATAACTGATGCTATGTTTGCTGGAGCTGATCTTACGAATTGCAAGTTCAAAGAAGCTAAGTTTGATAGATCCACAATCTTTCACAAAGTTTAAGGTGAGCATATGACATACCAAGAGGCAGTAAAAGGTTTGGAAAGTGGTAAACAGCGTTATGCTTACATAAAGGATGGACCTACTGTAATTCGTATTGAGTATAGAACAAGTAATTATAAGAATAAAATTATTTGGAAAGAAGCTTTTTCCGATTGTCGAAGCAAATGGGGGTTGCTACAATATACTCCAATATTTAAATTAAGTCACTTTGTAGAAGGATATAGAAAAAGTCATTTTTGGACTTTTGATGATCCGGAAATGAAGATTTGATAGATCTACAATTTTCCATAAAGTTTAAGGAGAAACAAATTATGAAACTGTCTGAAATCAATAAACTCGAAATTCCTGGTACGTTTATTACTGTCAGGTCAAAAGATGCGACATACTACATTGCCATTGAGAGTGTTATAAACAATAAAGAAAAGAAGACTATTGAAATCTTTGATAGAGAAGTTCATGATTTCGGTAGAGATGGCTCTTACTATGGTCCGGTTCATTACGATGAATCTTACGAATTTACTTATGAGAGATTCAAGAAAGAAGTTTCTTTAACCGATCAAGCTACTGTCGATAAGATTACAAAAATCAAAGAGGCTTATCTGAGAGCAAATCCAGATCATTACAAAAGATTAAAGGAGATGAAGGACGCTGTAGTCAAAGATCCGATTAGTGAAATGTTTGATCAGCTTGTAACTTTCGAACAAATATTCGGTGGAGAGATTAGTAATGCTGATAACAAGACAATGAAAGATGCAATGAAGATTATGGAGTTCCAGGCTTCCATGGAAGGTAAGACAATAAATCCTTTCCTAAAGGTTCTTATTGATAGATACACTAAGGAAACGTTAGCCAAGCTTGAACATCCAGATGTCGTAGACAATAGCTATCCAGATCTTAGATGGTAGCATTGAACCCTAGATACTTCTCACTCCATGAGGTATATATGAACTTTCAGACAGTTAAGAATAGTGTCTTAGCCGGCAAACATGAATTTGCTTATTTGGCTATTTCAGAAAACGAAGTATATCGAATTATGTGTGATCCATTTGATCACACAAAGATACGATGGCAGAAAATACAAAAATATATTGGAGGAGTTGATTGGTTTCCTGCGTTGGAAAAAGATGAACTCAAAAAAGATAAAACCTGGACCTACACATATAAAAGGCGTTTAACATGGGAAGAAGTCCAGCAAGGACTTCGTAAAGGTAAACATGAATATGCATATCTTACGTATCATTATGCATTAGGATATGATACCAAGCTTCGAGTAAGTATTAATCCGAAGAGAAAAAGTTGTTTCAAATGGGAAGAATACCAATATGACGGATTGTATGAGGGTATGTGGAGATCAACAACTCGTCCTTGTAAAAACATACTTTCTCTTAACATATGGAGATGGGAAGAATGAGTAAAAGTTTAACTTGGAAAGATGTACGGTATGATCTTCAAAATGGTATTCATGATTGCGCTTACATTACTGTTCTTGAAAACAATAATGTTCATGAATATTGTGTGAATATCCATCCTCAGAAAAAGGATCGATATGCTTGGCAAGAGAAGCATGCCTTTCGGTTTGGATCTTTTATCTGGACACCTATTCCTCGTCCTAAAGGAATTCTTAAACTTACAGGTTGGAGATGGGCAGAATGAAAGAATTACCCCTTGACTTTTTGCACAATCAATACTATCCTGACAAGACAGCAAAACTTCTTGAAGACTTGATAGGACCAGTAACTGCAAATCAACCTACGTCTATTCTTCCTATTTTTGGAACTTTCCTTGATGGAATTTTCCGAGATGAGAATGGAAAAACATGTATTCCTGTTTGTTACAATATTGAAACAAAAATTGCAGTAGGTAAATTTACAAACAACAAAGATGTTCTTCCTAAGAATATCGAAATTAATATCGATATTTTTACTATTTACAGCAGATATAAGGTTGTTGAAATAGAGGAAAACAAGAAACTGTTTATTTACTATGCTGGTCGCATCGAAAATGCGATTGAAAGTTTCCGTAGAGCAGAAGCCAAAAAGGAAACTGAAAATTATTAAACCATGATAAGGAGAAATTACCATGTCGCTTTACGAAAAAAACAACTATCCGATTGAAGAATACGATCAGCATAAAAATCCTTTGAAAGTCACAATTCGTAATACACAAATCGAAACAGATGAAGCGTTCTATGATGTGACTGAAAAGTTCAATCAAATCAAACTCATAAATTGTACTTCACCTGCAAGGTTGATGTCACATGTTGATGTTGAAATCATGGATTCTCAACTCAATGTGTTTGATATTGAGCCGAAGGATCTCGACATTCCAGCCAAGGTTCGTAATGAATGCATTATCACAAATTCGAAGCTCAATAATTTCATCACTCGTGAAGACACCATCTCATGGGTTGGCGACAATTCAGAACTTGAAAACGTGATGTGCCACGGTTACATTACGTTTGGTCCTGGATCTAGAACCAAAAATGCAATTATTGATGAAACAGGTGAAGCATATATCAAGGATGGAGCAGTTATCGAAATGCTGCATGTTCGTGGTACGGTTACTCTGGATAATTGCGATGTTAAAACATGCAAGATTTATCCGGGTGGACGTGTGAGAAAGCTTCACAATTGTAAAGTCGAATTTGTTCGTGCTGAACCTGGGAGAAACTTCTGGTCAGAAGTTCATACAGTTCGTAGGAAAACGGACAATCAACCGATCCGTCAGGATTACATCGTTGGCTAAATAATTTGAGAACCACTGGAGCATACTGCTCCAGTGGTTTTCTTTTTTCAAATATATTGAAAGTATATATTCCTACAGTGTTCCTTATGTTAGTCTTCCTTTAGAGGAAGAAAAGTCTAATGATGTTTTAGATCATTAGCATTGAACACCAGGTTTATTCATTTCCCTGGTGTTCTTTTTTTTTTAAACAATATAAGGAAGGAATGCATTTAATCTTGATGGATCAAGGAACATAGCACCGGCTAGTTCTTTATATTTCTCATCATACTTTTCGTTTGCATCAGCATATCCATCAATAAGCGATTTGAATTGTCCAAGTGCATAACCACCTTGGATATAAGCTTTATCTAGCATAATTGTTTTATTAGTAAAAATATAAGCTTTAACTGCTAATACACAAAGATCAGCAAAAGGATGAATTGCTGATGTATTAAGATTCGTTAAACAATCATCGTAGCATAGTCTGCAATTCATTGCCCACATTGTTCCGTGATGTTGGGAAGGAGTAAGTCTAACTAAATCACCTGATAATAATTCAACATTGGGAATAGGTGGAGCAGTTTGGAATGTATGAGCATCTAAGACTCCTTGAGCCATAGTAGTAAGATTAGCACCACCAATATATCCATTACTATAAGGCTGGTATCCGGCATATGCGCCTCTAAACTTTAAATTCATAACTTCAGCAATAGGAAGATTTTCTCTAGCTTGTGGTGGGATACGATATACACTCCATCTACCAGTATGCATGAGATTATCATCTACATTGCGAGTTAATTTTTCCATATATTCACGGCGGAGTAAAATCTCTTTGAATTTACCACCATCTATATTCATATCTTTAATAACACGATATCGAATGACTTTGCTTAAAATCATATCATCGATAGAAGAAATCTCTTCTCTTACATCTCTATCAGAGAAAGCATATTCAAGAATCTCAGGAGGTATAACAGAATGTATTTTTACGAGTGCAAGTTCTAATGCATAGTTCATATACACACCTCTATTATTTTATTTATATTAACGCATAAAATGCTAAACTTCAGTGGTATTCGAGGAGTTTTGAATATATATATCTATAGTGATTGATTTAATCGTTAACCCAACAGAGGTTGGTATGTTGAGATGCACGATACTGTCATGCATACAAAACAACCTGGATGGGCGTTTGGTTAATGCCTGTTCTTTAACAAAACATTCGAGGAGAATTAATATGAAAAAGAAGAGAAAATCCCTTTGCTTCCATTTCAGTCGAAGCGTAGCATTTTACGTTTTGAGTTTAACAAAAATTCTTCCTCGAATGGAAGAATTGTATAAGAAATCTTCAGATCTCTACAAAGAAGGAAAGCTTGAGGAGTATTCGAAAGTTCGAACAGAAGCTTTCGAACTCGACTACAAATGGTCTAAAACTTTCTTTAAGTATACGGACCATGTGAAGCATCTTTCCAAGAAAGCTGAAAAGACGCGTATGACAAGGCCGCAGAAGCGTCACGAAGCCATCTGGTTGAATGGTGCCCTCGCTACTCAGTTTAAATACTATGAGATCGTCTATCGTTACACCAAATAAACAATACTCCAGGAACAATGTTCCTGGAGTTTCTTTTTTGATTATTTTTTTAATTATATATTACTATTATACTTTAATTAATAGTGTAAGGAGAACATTATGCGTGATTTTAATTTTGAAACAAAATCATGTCCTCATTGTAGTAGCCCAAACACAGAGCTACTTGGTATAAGTCTACATGTAGATTGCATGAAGCCTTATGTAGGAAAGCTCTATGATTGTGGTTATTGTAGGTGTCAATTTGAGGAACAATTTAATCTTGAATTTGATGAGGATATTATTACAAAAGAACCAATTCCTCCACATTTGAGGCAGGAAGATTGCTTTGAGAAAAAGAAAAAATAAACGAAATCAACGCTGCTGAAATGCAGTATAAATCCATAAACAATAGAGGAGAAAACTATGGAAATGAAAATCAAAAAATCGGATGGAATCAACTTCAAAACTCTTCATGTTGATTTCAATGAAAAAGGTCAGGCTATTGTAGGTAATCATACGCCTGAAGAATCTGAAAAGATCATTCATGATTTCGTTGCAGAACCTATGGAAAAGATCATGAATGAAAATACGGAAAATGCACCTAAGGAGAAAGATACAGAAAAAGAAAAGTGTAATGTAGTTGTTTGTTCTGGAGAAAAAGAAATCGTTTATAACGAGAAGACTTGGAAAGGTCAGAAATTCGTACTCGACAATGGATCTCTGAAACTTCAGAATGATATTGATCCTGCGGTGACAATCAAATCTAACAGTAATCTTATTTATGATGGATTTACTGTTGGTTTGTCAAAGCTGCAGTATGAAAATATCAAAAATGCACAGGCGGAAAATTCCGCTATTACCTTCAATGATTGCTATTTCAATGATGATATTGCAATCGGAAACATTGATATCTGGATTGAGGATGGTGCATTTGAACGTGTCATCTTTGATGATAAAGAAGCAGTTGATGAAGTTTATGGAACACGTATTACTATGCGTGTTTTTAGTGGTGCACATATCGATGATCTCACCATTGGCAAAGCAAATAACTTGTGTGTGAATAGTGATCCTTGCAGTGGTGATGAAGCTATCGTGACGATTAATCGTCTTGATGTAAAAGGCACTGCATATCTTTATCGTTGTCAAATCGATCATCTGATTGTTGATACAGCTTCGTCTGTTGAAGTGACTGATGCTGAAATCACTGGCATTTGCGTTAGTGGTACTGTATATCTCAAGGATGATGTTTCTGTTGGCCAGATCCATATCCATGCAGGTGGAAAAGTCTGTGCCGACAGTTTGGATGGTGTTGATATCACTTGTGATAGGTCTTTCCGTACTTATGTTGATAAGGAAGAAAGAACTTGGATCATTGGATAATTCAATGGGAAATAAAATGGAAATTGATGACAAACTCATTAATCTCATGTTCAGACGAATTGAAGAGCTGAACGCAAAAGTCAATCTTCTACTGGAAAAACAGAACCTTAAAAACTCAAAAGAAGCATATTTTGAGTTACTGAAATGTGATCGCCGTGTCCTTGGTCTCACACCAGAAGAGGATAGTGTAATTGATACTGGTCGTTTTAGAGATCCCGTTCATAAAGATTGCTTCACTGTCTTGAGATGGCTTTGGAATCAGATCCATAGTAACATCGGGACGTCGGTGTATTATTCTAGTATTTTGAAGAAATTCACATACTGGTATACTAATGATGAATTGGCTCCAGAAGAAGTTGAAGAAGCTCTTACTTCAAAAGAGAAATGGACTGAAGTCAGTAGTAACTGGTTATTTGGTGAATGATACAAAACTATCACCTGGAGTCGTTATGACTCCAGGTGATTTTTCTTTTTGGTTCTATTCAATTGTACCTATTTTTTTCCATTCTTGACCAACATCAAAATCTCTAGATAAGCAAATCATTTCAGCAATACTTGCGAACGAACTGCAAACATCGATGCAATGATCTACGATAAAGATTTGAGATAAATCATCTTGAGAGAATAATTCATTTAAAAATTGAATTAAACTATTTTGGTGGTTTAGGGACATATTAACTGTAACTTCATCAAGAATAACTGGATATGATTTTCCATATTCTCTAAAGATGCAAATAGCTAACATAACGCAAAGATTAATAATAGATTTCTGACCAGCTGATGCAATATTAATATCACTGATACTAGATGTTTCATTAATAACTAATCTAAATCTATAGTCAAATGTTTCATCTTCTTCATTGATATAATCTAATTGCATCGGATAAGACCAAACACGAGTAATAAACATGTTTGCTAAACTAAAAACAGCATTAATGTATCTAACAACATATCTGTGACTTATACCTTTTGTAGGAGATAACTGAGCCTCAATTAAGGCATATTCTTTTTGCTGTTTTTGTAATTTAGTTAACTCAGGTAAGATCTCTTCTCTTAGTCTAATGATGTAATTATTCTGCTCTTGAATTAAAGATTCAAGTTCCATGATCTTAGAATTAATTTTAATTTTACAAGCAGTAATTTGCTCAGTAAATTCTTGGAAGTAAGAAATCTCAGCTTTTGTTGTATAGACATTAGTCCATGTTTTATATAACTTTTCTATTTTATCTAATTCTTGTGTGATATCAATATATTTGTTTAGTTGATATTTCTTTTTATCTAATTCAAGCAATTCGCTTTTTGCTTCATTAAGTTCTATAATGTAAGCATTAAGCTGTGCTTCTTTTTTCACAACAGAATCTTTAAGAAGTTGTCTAACAGGAGCATTATTACTTTTTAGATTAAGTAATTTAGCTTCAAGAAGTTGCTTTGTATTTTTAGCTTCATTTACAGTTTTTTCGTTTTCAGCATTTGTTAACAACTGACCTAGACGATTGTAAATTAGGGAAGTATTTTTATTTAAAGATTCAATAAATGATAAGTTATCTAAAACATAAGGAGCCCAATCTACAGAATCAAAGAACTTTGATAATTCCTTAAGAACTATTCTTATAGGATTTTTATCTTTTAATAATTCTTCTTTTTCTTGAATTTCTTTTTCTAGTTTTACTTGCTCTCTATGCTTATCGTTTAAATCATCTATTGCTTTATTACATTCTTCCCGTAAAGAATCTGTAAATCTTTGGCATGTTTCTTTTATATCACATTTAAGAATACAGTCTTTTGGATAGGTATGTTTTAAATATGAGCTTAATCTTCTATTAAAGTTATTATAAACTTCTTCTAATTTAGCATATTCGCTATCAGCTCTTTTCTTACTTTCTATTAAGTAAGTATATCTTTGACTATAATTCTGATATTCATATTCCGATAAATAAGGTTTACTAGCTTTCTGAACAATTTCTAATTTTTCTAGTAACTGCTTATAATTAGCTTTTAACTTATCTAATTCATAATTACTAAGAGCAGGTAAATTTGTGTTAATAGGAGTATTAGTGATAATTTTATCTTGAACTTTAATCTTATTTTCACATTCTTTAATAGATGATTCTATATCAGAAGCAAGACACTTTTGATATTGATCAATTTCTTTTTTTAATTCTTTTGCTGAATTTTCCCTATCTTTAATGGAATCTTGAATTACTTTTTGTTGATTTGTAATCCTCTCCATCATGATAGCACTATCTTTGAATGTTTCTATAGAAGTGGAAGACTTGAGTAATTCAATATACTTTTTATACAGATTTGCTATTTTACTTGAAAAGTATTCAGGTGTGAGCTGTGATATAGCCGGATCTATTCCGTTTATCATTGCTTGTATATTTGAGATAGCTTTATTGATAGAATATAAATCCATATCAATAGCAGCAGATGTCTTTTCCAAATCTTTCTTTTCTGCTTTGTAATCTTCAAGAATTTGTCTTGATATCATTTGCTGCTCAAGAGATGTCTTTCTTTGCTGCAGCATTTTGATATTGCTTCCGATTGCACGAAGTTTAGATGATACAGCTTTATATTTATCCAATATAAAAGACATAGATGATGGATAAGTTGACATAAATAAGTTTTTACGTTCAGGCTTACCCAAATCACAAATCTTAAATTTACCCGTTATTAATTTTTCAATGATATCGTCATATCCCAAATGCTCTTGCACTAAATTGTTTTGAACTTCTGTAGTGCCAGATTCATTTAATTCGACACCATCTCTTTTAAAACTATGAGCTCCTGATTGTTTTCTGAAGTCAGAACTTAATTCATAATAACAACCATTATGCTCATACAGCGCTATTTTATAACCACCTTTTTCGAATTCTGTACTAACAGCAGGTCTAGGTGACATGGCTCTAAGTAAAGAAGATTTACCACATGCATTTTCTCCTGAGATTACTGTAACATGTGATAAAGAATCACATTTGAAATGCTTTGTGTGATGATGAAGAAAAGGCTTATATAAATATAGTTCTATAGAAATTAGTTTCATGTATGTTCCTTTCTTAATATCGTACAGTATGATGTTGTTCGAAAATTTTCAACGATATATGACTACAGTGTTAGTACTTAACTATTAATTAAACTAAGGAGAAAAATATGAGTACTTTGTTTGCAATTCTGTTCGTGTTCACTGTGACGTTTGGATCCATCTGTTCGTGCGTTTTTCTGTACTGGATGATCCGTGACGAATTTTCGGCGGATGATCCGTATTCCGCATGGAACAAATTATTCAGAAAAAATCGGTGAACTATCCTGGGTGAGAGATTATCTCTCACCCAGGTATTTTCTTTTTATTTTAAAATAAAATCAATAGTAGGATAAGATTCTCTCTCACCTGTAAACTTGTAGTCAGCATGGATGATTGCATTTTTAAATACAATTCCTTTATCATGCCAATTTGCTAATAAATACACAGAAGGTTCCAAATAAATATATTCAGGACGAAGTATTGTTTTATTTTTAATTAACTCTTGATATTGCTCAAAAATTCTTGGAAGATTTTTAAAATACATAAGAGCACTATCCCATCTACCAGAATCATGTCTAGCTAAATAGAGATGTTTATCAGGACATGCAGACATTGTAAATTCATTTACAATAGAAGTAGAAGGATCAATAAATAAAACATTATCATTTTGATCATATTCTTTTTGGAAGATACTCATTCTTCTCCACATACTTGGTGCTTCTACACAATTTAAATTTAGTGGAATTTGAGTGAATGGTGCATCGAAATTTGTATCGGTAAAAAGAATAAATTTAAACGGATTCTTACAATATTTTAACAAAGCTTTATAAAGATTTGTAATAGTTTCTTTTGACTTATCGTATCCATGACGATATACAGATGTAATAATTAATGGATTAGATGAATTGATTGAACCATAATACTTGTTGGCTATAATTTTAGTCATAGTTTTTGTATCATAGAGTGTGAATCTACGATTTACAGAAACATATTCGTTTGTTTTCTTTTTAAGCATAGTGAATGCTTCTTGGAAAATTTTACCATCTATTGTATCAGCCCAAGATAATAATCCTTGTTCGTCAAGTACAACAGTTTCTGGATTATTATATTTTTTAGCCAGATAGTTTCGTGTAACATACATTCTGTTACTAAGAGGACCATGAAAGAAATGGTTTAGAATCAAGTCAACATATCCAATAGGTACAGCAGGACACTGACCATCATCTAAAATCATACTGTCTTCAACGTTAGATGGTTTTTTAGCAGATTCTGTTTTATTACCTCTTAAAAATGCCCATGTTGCAACATCACCTGCTCCAACAGGACGATATGGCCATCTTCCTTCAAATGTATTTTCAAAGAATTTTCTAGTACATGAAAAAGATCCGCCAGGAGAGAATCTTTCACCTTCACATTTATTAGTAAGACTATATGCTTCACTAATTAAGATATGAGATGGTCCATATCCTGCATCTTTCTGATTACTATAGTTCATACCAAGATACGGTTGAACAAAAGGACATTTGTTTAGTTTTTCACTAATCTTATAAGCCCAGCTATTATCATCAAAACAGCAATCGGCATCAATAGCAAGAATTTTTGTAATTTTAGGATTTTCAAATGCTTTCTTTGTACCTATTGTCCAAAGTGCTTCTTTTTGAAATAATCCTTTATTTTTATCTGCTATCTTCACTTGAATTATAGTTACCTGAGGATAACTTTTTAAATAATCTAAACTAGAAGCTTGACCTTCTTCTAAAGCTTCAACAACAAAGAATCCAGCTGGTTGAGGATTAGCACGTAGTAATCTCGGAATAGCTTTTTTAGATGCAGCAACACGTAACGGATCTGTTCCATGGCAAACTGTAACAACAGCTAAATCAGAAACAGGAGTATTACTTGGATGCGAGGTATGCTCAGGAACAACAGGATGTTTATTATCATGGAGCCATTCAACAGTTGTTCTTATATTGATATCTTTTACTTTATTCCATGATTGCAATTGTTCCAATATTCCACTAATTTTAGAAGGAGGAGCAGGCTGTTTAATTTCTTTAATTGTGGTTTGTGCAGGTTGTTTAAAATGAATTGTAGCAACCTGTTTATTTACTAATCTATGCTTTGATCTATAAGTCATAATAAAAATCCCTTTAGGTTGTTTAAGACATAGAATATTATTTTTGTAAACAAATACAATCTATAGTTCTGTATATTCATTTTAGACTTAACTATATATTACTAAACCAGAAACGATCATAGAACATAAAACCGCAATGTTGTATGATCACTAACCCAAATATATGAAAGGTGATTATTATGGCTGACAAAACCATGATCAAAACTCCATTCGGTGAACTCCCCTGCGAGAACAACAACATCACTATGAGCAATTCTCAGCTCATGGAAATCTATGAAAAGAAGGGCATTTCGAATCCTAAGGAAGTTCTTGATGCTCTGAATACTGCCAGGAATGAGGTTCAGCATGAAGCTGCTAAGTTCCTTGCAAAGAAGGTTGCTGAGACGCTTGAGCCCTGGTCGCTCCGTGCTGGTCTGAAAGAGAATCGTTTTGAGGTTACTGTGAAGCCGGAGACGAGTGTGACGATTCCTGGCCGTAACGGTGAACCGTCCACGACTCAGACTCGTTATGGTACTGTTCAGGTTAAGAACTATTCCAAGACTCCGTCTGAAATTGCTGAAGATGAAGAGCTTCGTGCACTTTCTGCCGAAATCGAAAAGAAGATGACGGCTAATGCCAAAGGTGGTAAGCAGATTAAGATTGCTTAATCTGTAATTATACTAGTGTATAATCATATGTACTTAGGTACAGTGATTGTACACTAGTTTTTATTTTTAACAAAAGATCTTATTTTTTGTAAGGTCTGTAACTATGTAGGTGCTATGATGGCTAAGAAACAAGATAAAAAGAAAAAGCAAGAGAATGATCTTCCTCTCATCACATTAGATAGTTGTGAAACAATTGATCCGTCAGCTGAGAATAGAGAAAAAGAAGACGACGAAGAAGATATCGATTTTGATATAGATTAATATGTCTTATTATATTTTAAGTTTTGATCCAGGATTATCGTTTTCAGGATGGTCGTATTCAGAAGTTGATGATAAAGTTTTTTGTGTAAAAGAGTTTGGTATGCTTACTCCAAATAAAACAGTAGATCATAAATCACATCGTGAGGATGTTTCAATTTACGGTAAACGAATTATTACTCTATCTATCTTAAGAGATATGATGAGAGAATTAGTAACAAAGTACCATCCCGACTTCATTGTAAGTGAAGATGCGTTTTTTAATCCTAGACGTCCTGGAGCATACGAAGCATTACTTCATTGGATCTTAACTGTTTCTCTTTTACTTCGTGATGAATTTCAAAAACCGCTGTACAAAATTCCACCAAAACTTGTCAAGAAGTTTATATCAGGAATTGGTACTTCTGATAAGGAAGGTGTTCAAGCAGCGATTTTTAAACATAAAGATATTCTGTTCTCCCCAGAGTTAAAAGATTTTACTTTAACGGAACATGAAGGAGATGCCATTGCGATTGGTTATACACAATGGAAATTGTTCCAAACCACTTCTACTAAGTAAGGAGTCCACAATGAGTGGTCGTAAAAATAAAAAGCTTCGTAAGCAAATGAAAGAAGATAAAATTCAGAAAAGAATTGAACTTAGAAAACTTTCTTCACTTCCTTCTATTCCTGTTCCTAAGATCGCTGAATTTCTTGCTAGTAGATTTGTAGGGAAAACAGGATACCATTATATCTCTGTCGGAAAAGTAGGTTCTTTATTTTTAAATAAAGTTTATGAATCAATTGTACCAATCATGCTTCATAACAGTTTTCCGATTATGTCTGCTACTGGTAGATTCAGTGATCCAAATCAAAAAGATTGCGCAATTGGATTAGTCAAAGTTACTCCTGAGTTTCCTGGTCTTGTTATTGACAGGCATCTCAATATGTATCTTAACGGATGTTCTATCATTGTAAAAGATGAAGATGCGCTACCTCAGCTTTGTGATCTTGAAAGAGTTACTGTAGAAGAATGTAATGCAGCTGTAAAGTCACAGGAAGAAATCTTTACGGAAAAGATGAATGGATTTATGGAGTCCCTTAAGAAAGCAACTGATGATAAGTTCAAAGAAATAACATCAGATCCGTATAGTGATCCTTACAATGATCCGTATACCGATTCTTCTGTTATTAAAGAAGATATGACTGAATATTTAGCTGATAACAATGCAGTAAAAGTTGTCAAGTGATACCTAATAGGTATCACTTGTATAGGAGATTTGTAAATGGCTAAACTTATGATTTTTTGCACATGCTGTGATTTTAGGAAAGACTTTTATCTCATGCGTGCATCCAATTGGTTTCATAATTTAAAACAAATTAAAAGTCTTCAACCATTAGATCCTGATTTCTACATTATGCATGATGGTGAATTAACTTTAGAAGATATTGCTAAAGCTGATTCATCTTTGCTAAAAGAATCTCATCTTTATATTAAAAACCACAAGCCAATGCTTGGACGTACTAGTGATTTATCTTTTCCTGGCTGGATTCGTTCATTTGTTCATGCCTTAGAAATAGGTATGGAAAAATATGACTATATTGTTCATATTGAAAGTGATGTTCTTTTACTGCATCCTGATAAGATTGTATCATACTTCGATAAGCCAGGAATGTATTGTTCTCATTGGTTTGGAAGAGAGATTGCAGATTCTACATTACTTATTATGAATGATAAAGAATCTGTAAAAAGAATCCATGATTATTTTTCAAGTAGAGATTATGGAACAGCACAGTTAGTCGAAGGTATTATTACAGGACTTGCACCTTGGCAGTATGTATTTCTTGGTGGTAGATTGGAAAATGAGGCTTCTCATCTTACAATGGATTTAGATTTTATTGCTCAGCTTTATAGAAGTGAAGCTGTAAATCCTTATAGTAAAAGTATTTCTGATGCAACTGCAAATCATGTTTATTTTGCTGTTACAGATGAGATTAATAGACCAGAACATAGACAATATATTCCGATCCAATGTACCAGTGTAGCAAAAGAACGTTTGAACTGTTATCATGATGACGATAATCCTGATAACATAGCAGATAAATATAAGCTATACGGATGCTTAACAGCTCTTTATGCTGCTTGGAAACTTGATAAAGCCAATTCAGATAATCAAGGAATAGGTTTTGTATGTGATGATATGTGGTTTTTAAATGGTGGATATCATCTTCCTAATGTTGTAAATAATACAATGTGTTTTGATGATATTGCCACAAAAGACAAATCTGAGTCAAGAAATCATGCAATATGTGGATATGATTTTCAGCAATACGATATTGTTCTACCTAGACGTCAAATCAAAACAAATAAAGATGGTAATTTGGTAAGTTGCATTGGTACAATGTATATGGAATATGGTTCAGAATTTTATCATGCATTAGAAGACGTAATTAGAGCAAATCATTTTGATTATAGTCATAAAATTTGGAAAGATTTTATGATGGATGAACTAATTGCTCAACCTGTTCGTTCATGCTTTATTACTAAAAAATATTTGTTTGATAAGTTTTGTGACTTTTTCTTCAGCGTATGTTCAGAGATGGAAGATGAATTTAATAAGAATAATAAATTACTTGATGGTTTTAATTCAAGAAATAGTAATTCACAAGTATTTAAATGCTTGCTTCCTTATATGCTAGGATTATTCTGCTACCGTAACAAACTTGTTGTAAAAGAAACTCAAATGATTCAATATACAGATAGAGGAGGTGTTGCATATGCCAAACCCATCTATGATTGATACAGTTAAATCAGTAATTGGTTTGTTAAATCCTAGTAATTATCTTGAAGTCTCAGAAAGCAAATATGGTTTAAGATTTTTAGAATTATTTCAAAACACTGATACATACGTTATTGGTGTTAATTATTGGCCAAAATGGTCAATAACTGAGCTTCCTAAAAACATCATAATCTTTCCTGTTAGATCGGATTATTACTGGCATAGCGATTATATGACAATGGATTTTAAATACAGAACTGATGTCGTTATGATTGATGGTTGCCAGAAAGTTGAAATAGCTCTTAGAAATATAGTGTTTGCTAGCTTGATGCTTAATCAAAATGGTCATATTCTTATAACAAATACTGCTCCTGAAAATCCTGAAGAAGCTATTCGTCCTAAGTTTGGTGATGAGAATGTTACTAAATATGGAGATACTTATAGACTTCTTTCTGTTTTGAAAACAGCAAAGGCAGCAACAGTAGATCAAATTTTATGTGATGATGGTGGTTTATGTGTTTTATCAAATATAAACACAGATGCGATTCATTTACATATGGTACAACTTGTTCGTGATTGCTTAGATATACCTTTAGAGAATAGAGAAAAATCATTCGATATCTCATTAGAAGACTATCTTAAGAAATACAAATCTATATTACCAGAAGTAAAAGAAGAGAAACAAGAAAAACAGGAAGAAAAAATTAGCATCTCATAAGTTTAAAAATTATATATTACTATATAAAGAAAGGAGCTTATGAAATGTATTCACCTCTTCCTGATTTCAACATGCTTCATGGGGTTTATATCAGACCAACAGAAGAAAACGGATTTAATGATGCAATTGTTGCAGCTATTAAAAACGTTAAAACCAATGAACATAAACTTCATGTAATACGTAATCCGATGTTTGAATATTGGGTAACAAAACCACAATTCAGACATCAAAATATTAGGCTTGAATGCGAACGTCTTGAACGTTTGGAGCAACATGTTTGTAAATATAAAGAGCTTTGGGATAGTGTTGGCAAGGCTCTTGGTATTTATAAACGAACATTCAATAACAATATTCAAAAAGCAGATCCACATGTCTATGGTGTAGATGTAGGACCTCTGATTAGAATGAAAATTGAGTATATGCAGAATGTCAATGATGTAATACCTAAGTTAGATATAGGTATGCTCGATATTGAAACTTCTGTGATACCAGAATTCGATAACCAGATTCTGTGTGCGTCTTATACTGATTGGTCTACTCGAACAACTTTCGAGTTTATCAACAAGCCGTGGTGTAATGTGGATGAATCTGTTTTAAGAGCAAGACTGGAACAAGAAACAGAACCTTTTGTAGAAGGTCTGAATGAAAAAGCTAAAAAAGCATGGGATGCAAATCCACATAAATTTGAATTTGTATTCTGTGAAAATGAAAGGGAATTAATCATTCATTTGATTCGATCTGTTGTGATTCATAAGCCTGATCTGTGTGGCGTATGGAACATAGCATTCGATATTCCCTTCATTGAAGAGAGAGCAAAATTCAATCAGATTCCATTAGAACAATTGTTCTGTCATCCTGATGTTCCAAAAGATCTAAGATTCTTCCATTGGAAACAAGACACAAAACCTGTTGAGCATTTTACTGATGTTTGGCATCAAGTGGAAGTACCAGGATATACTAGATGGTACGACCCAATGTGTCTGTATTCTAGACTAAGAAAGGTTCAAGGTAGAGAAAACTTCTATACCTTGGAATATATTGGTCAGAAGATTATTGGATCTGGCAAGATTAAATTTGGTGTGAATAAAACTCACACTGATATGCAACTACATGATCAAGTCGGATATTGTGTATATAACTGTTTTGATACTGTACTTCCTTGTCTTATTGATGCAGTAACAGGAGATACTACATCAATGATGATTTTGGTTGGTATTTCTGAAATATCAGAGTATAGTAAACAGACAGTTATGTTAAAGAATAACTGGTTTAATTATTGTAGATCAAGTATCAACAGTATTTCTGGATCTATTGTAGCTCCAAGTAGTATGAGTCAAGAATGGGATAAATTCTTAGCTAATATTGGTGGAGCTGTACTAAGTCCAAATCTTCTTGAAGTAAAAGGCACACGGCATTTGAAAGAAATGTCTGCTGAAACTTCTATCGAAATGCTGGTAAATGATATTGATGCAGCTTCGCTTTATCCTTCTATTCAGATGTCTACTAACTTGTCTAGAGAATCTCGATTTGCATCTGTCCTATGGCTTGAAGGATGTCCTTATACACTTAAGGAATTAAATGATCTATGGGAACAGTCACAAAAAGAAAAAGATTCAAAGCAACGTACGTATTTAAAGAATTGCTATAAAGAAGCAGTTATGGCGAATACGATATTTATTGAAAAATTCTTTGGACTATATTTTACACCTGAAGAGAATGCTGTTCAAGTTTGTAAAGATATGTTTAACTTTCCAGACTTTGACGATATGGATAAGATTGTATTAAATTAAATCCTATATTCGGCTGTTAGTAGAGGATTTCTGCTAATAGTTCTTTTCTACGAAAGGACCTGGGAGTTTTCCCAGGTCCTGTTTTTATTAGGAGATAACCTATGATTCATTACATGGTTGAGTTAGATGAGTTTAATACGAAAAAGAAAACAAAGGTAGAAATTCCTGTCGATGAGATTGTATCTATTTATGAGTGTGCTCCTCTTCGTCTTAAGAAAGAGAGTATGCCTATTAGCCGAGTACTTTATGGTGGTAGAGTAGAACATTCAACTTTTGTTATGGATACACTTCGTAATATCAAATCAAAAATCAAAAATGGATTTGAAAAATACATGCAAGAAACTGACTGGAACACAGATGCTCTTCTTGCACTTTCTTTAGATGAACTTCCGATTTTTCACATTACGGATGACTTGAATCAAAATGCTCTTGTTATGTTACCTCTTAATCGAATTGATCGTTATGAAAATAATCATAAAGCAAGATGTTCAATTTATATTAACGGACATGAGTTTTACATCAATGAAACTCGTAAAGATCTGACTGATGTAAAATGTACTTATGAAGCAGAACTGATTCAACTCATGAGAAATCATCACATAATTTAATTCGTACTATTGAAAGGGTTTGGTATGAAATACTGGAAAACATTTATTATCGTATTTTCAATTACTTCTGCATTTACGTTTTGTACAACACTTCCTATCGTTGCAGCTGTTGCTGTACTTACAGCAAAGGAGCCATCTACTATGGATAAGCATAAAGATATTGTTTATACCGATTTACTTGATTTTAAGAAAGAACCTATTCCTGTTAATCCTGGTCAAAAGGCAAACATTGATATTACTAAATATGGGAATAGTTATTTCCTTAATTTGAAAGAAAACGGCGGTGTGGTAAAGGCTACAGGTGTATATGGAATTGACTGGACAACAGTTATTCGTCTTGCCCCTTCTCTTATTACTTCTGATCTTAAATCTGATGCAACTATCCATGATGGTACAGTAGTATATGGATCTAAAATTATTTCACATGTTGATGTGTACAAAGGTGGTAGGATTGAATATGCTGTTGTAGAAAAAGGTGCATCGTTGCATCTATACGAAGGTGCTGTTGTTGAAGGACTTCAAGTTTATGGCACACTTACTATAGATGATGGAGTTGTGTTTCTGAAAGATAATAACACATGTGAAATTCATGTGTATGAAGGAGCTAGTGTTATTTGCACAGGCGAACAAATTTACGAATATCATAAACATTAATTTAAGATATCTGCTAGGTTATTCCTAGCAGATATCATTTTATTTTTATTTATATATTACAATCGTGAATCAATTAACAAGATATAATAAGGAAATAATTATGTCATTAGATACAAAACATTTAATTGGAATTGGTATTGTTGAACGCGATGGAAGATCTATTTATTCTTACATTGGTGAAAATCCTGAATTCATTCATGAATATTCAGATATATGGATTTGCAACACATATGACAAAGCTTTAGGTCTTATTAACAGGATTCTTTGGCATAAAGGTTGTAGCTCGTATACTTACTATAATAGAAAACATTTGGATTATGGTGAAGAGAGATTTGTCAATGATTTCTATTCTACTTGTCGTCAGTATAAACATCAAGATGTTACTATTGCAGGCTGCTTCCTGCTTATAGATGGCACTTGGTATCGTTGTGACTATGGCTCAAAATTAAATAATTTAAATATGAAAGTTAACATTTTTACAACCGAAATTTTTGTACCTCATAAAAGAAAGGAAACTACTATGGGTAGACCTCGAAAGAACAACACCGCTAACATTAATGTTAACCCTCCCACTCCTCAGATTTCTCCTGAGGAAAAAGCACGTATTGAAAAGAAGGAGAAAGAACTGGAAGAATCTTTGGAGCTTTACAATCAGGCAGTTAAGCTGCTTAAAGAATCTGCGGATAAAGACAACATGCTGTCTGCGTTTCTGTATGGTGCAGCATGCTTGCTTGAATGGCCAAACGATAATTTTAAGAAAGCAGAAGCTCTTAAGTATCTGTTCCTTTCTACTACTACTGATCCAAAAGCAGCAGGTGCTTCTAATATCATCTGTGTAGGCAAATCCATGTATCATTTCGCAAATTGCGGAACGTTTACTGGATATGTTCCTGCTCCAAATGGTAGCTGTTTCGGATACGGACCTATGGTATCCAATCCTATGGCTGATCTTCAGAGAATGAATGCAGTAATCAATAGAGGCGATTCTATTGTAATTAAGTAAAGGAGGTTAATATGGAAGACCTCGAACGTTGGTGGCACGAAAAAGTGCGTGTATTGAAAGCCTTCGGATGGGGCTTTGCAGCAGGTACTATCGTTACAGCAATTTATACTGTTATCAAGAAATAACCAGTTAAGGAGCTTTTATGCCTACGAAGAAAACCAAAACGCTTAAATCTACAATTAAATCAACCGGAGCCAAAAAGATTGCTATCGAGAAAGAGCTTCCTGAAAAACAGCCTGATATTAAAATTTCGGATGATGTTGTTAGTGCACTTGTAAATGGATTCAAAAGTTTAGCAGATCGTCTTGATAAACTTGTTGAAAAAGTTTCTCACATCTCCACGATGTATGATGCTTTTGCAAGTGGAGATACTTCTCTTGCTATCTGGGTAGCAAATGAGTACAGTATACCTATTACTGTTGAAGCATGTCATGAGAATCTTGAAGTTTCTGTCTATAACAAAAAGGGCACAGATTTTGAGATTTCTGGGTCTATTAATGTTGAAGGTGATCTTACCGTTAGTAATTAAAGACAGAACGTGTGAAATATATTACCAAGCAAACTTGTAACACTATTTTCTGGTGTGGAGTTTTTGTCTGGCTTATCATGCCACGTGGTAATTAATTTCAAGAACCAGACTCATTATGAGTCTGGTTCTTCTTTTTAGTGTTGTTCAAAAATTTAAACGTATATATTGCTACAGTGATATTAACTATTAACCTAACTTAAGGAGATTGTTTATGAACCATAGAAAAGTGAGAAAAGTCTGTCAGTACATCTGTCTTGGATGCTGTGTCGCCTTAGTTGGCTGTGTCGTTACTGCCATCATCAAACACTAAAATATCCGGAGGTTCCTATGGGTAAAGAGAATAGAGAAACCACAATTGACATTCTGCTCACAGCATGCCTGGTTGCTGATGTAGCAGCTATCATCGTTTCAATTATCAAACGCTAAGGAGGTTCTTATGAAATCTGAAACCCGTTCTGCTTGTATCGACTATCTCTATATCGGTGCTCTTGCTGCATCGCTGGGACTCACCATCATCAATATTGTCAAGACCGTGAGGTCTTAACAAAATTAACCCGGATTTAATCTGGGTTTTCTTTTTTCTTAAAATAAAAAAACTACTACTCTCCCATGAAGGGAGAGTAGTAGAGAATGATTTATCGTAAGATAAATTATGCACCGTATGCGCCATACGGAGTTTCTTCTTCCGTTGCGATCGTCTTGATCGTAGGACGAAGCACGCCATTGGTAGCAATACCGGAGATGATGTCAAGACCAGAGATGTCGATGATGGCACCAATCGGGCAAGTGACAACCATGAGCTCACGGATATTAGCAAAGAGACGATGCCATGCAGCGTCAGCAGACGGAGTGTAGTGGGCAACCATCTGACCATTGGACCAGATTGTACCGAAGTTGAGTTCGCATTCTGCGTTGCCAGGAAGCACAGGAACCATCACGAGTTTGTTTCTCATGTAGTCGAATGTGCTGGTGACGAACTCAAGTCTAACGCCATTGTCGAGGACGAGGACGTATTCAACGCCATCGCCGAGGTCTCTCATGTCATCCTTAACCATGTGGTTATGAATGTGCTGCTGGGAGAAGACGTTAGCAAGAACTTCCATAGAAGTACAAACTTTGAATGTAGCAGTCGTGCTACCACCAAGCTGCTGCTGGAGGAAGGAGAGCTGCATAAGACGAGCAGTTACGCCATTGAGATAGCTCTTGGCTTTCTGCTTGATGTCGCCAGAACGGTCAGCATCACGGATGATGTTGAGCTTGCTGAAGTCGAGAGCACCAAGGAAGATGGTAGGACGAATCTTGTCACCAGCTACGAAGTCAGCACCAACGTGATCATACGGAACATCCGGATTTGCAACGAAGTTGTTGATTCTATCATAGGTGGATTCGATTGTCTTAATCGTCTGCTTGAGCTGGACATCGTCCTGACCAATGCCGATAACTTTGGTGAGGTTTGCAGCGTTTTCTTCTGCATTGACCTGGCCAATAGCATAATCGAAGACGTAGTTACGTCCAACTGGGATATCATAAGCAAACGGCACTCTGTGTGTCATCATGGCGATATTGGTCTTACGGAGGTTGGCTTCAGAGAAGCGAGCATCCAGCGTATAACCAACAAGGCTGTGACCTGCAGCACCATTCAGCGTCTCAGCTAATGCAGCAGTCGTAGCAGAAACCTTGGAAGGATCAACTTCGTGACCAGCTGTAACAGTGAAGCTACCCTGGCAGTCAGCAATACCTCTCTTGAGGTTCAGGCTCGGCTTCACGATCAGGCGAAGACGAATGAATTCAGAATCATCAAGATCCTTGAGCAGAGTTGTCGTTGAGGATTCCCAAGTACCTTCCGGATCATTGGCAGCGATTAAGCTGTTGTTGTAGAGCTTATAGTCGAAGGTGAAGTCACCCTGACGATCAGCACTATCATGTCCATTGTAGGTACGGCTCAGACGGTTGAAGCTATCCGGAGTCGGAATCTGGAAGACTTCAGTCGTGGAACCATCAGTCAGACTGACATACACGTACTCAAGCTTCACGTTTTCTTCAATGATATCCGTTCTGTTGATTTTGTCGTATCCAGGCTTCGTGTCATCAAGACTGAGCTTGAGGATGTTGGCCTGAGGACCAAAGAACAGAATGCCATCTTTCAGAACGAAGTTACCTTCGGTGTCACGAGCCTTCAGAGGAATGATCTTCTGGAGTTCATTACGAGCAAAGGAAGGATCTGCATACAGATCGATCAGTCTCATGGACGGACCTTCATGCTTGCTGTTATCATAGATCTCTAAATACTCCTTGGTATAGGTAGCATTCGGCTGATCTGTGGTTCTGCAAGGAAGAAGTCTCGGCATGATACGAGCATGGAAGTTCATGATAGCAGTCGTGAGCGTGATCTTGAGGTCAGGAATGACCAGGTCGATGTTTGCACCGAAAGCTTCAACGCCAGGACGTGCGTTGTTCAGAGTAGCAAGAACTTCATTCGGATAGATTGTATTAAGAGGAGTGCTGGTGCTGCCATTGCCACTGTGGTCAGTGGTAGCAAACTGATCACTCCATGCACCTTCCGCACCCTTCAGGGAACGGTTGAGAGCAAGGACGAGCTCTTCCATACAAGCCTTACGGAGATTCTGCGGAACATGGCAGCGTTCCATAAGGGTATCGAGCTTATCAGCGCCACAGGTGTTTGCGAATGATTCGAAACTGATGTTAGCTGCACGAGCATATTCACCTTTAACGCCGGAGAAATTCACGGCGTTGGAACCAACGAGTAAATCGTGAACAGCAGCACTGACTTCACGAGTCAGCTGACTATGATCGAGATTTTCTTTACCATAGGTTTGCTTGGCTGCATCATGAGCCTTAATCTCGTTCATATAAGATTCAAAAGAATAAGTAGCCATTATTTGTTACCTTTATTATGTATTTCGAATTCAGAAGGAAGTTTGATAACAGTATTGATCATATCGTATAAACACTGTGGTGTTAAGATGTTTAACCAATATGCTTCAATCTTCTTCAGAACCTGTATTTTTTGTTGTGATATAGTCTTCGGAGGATTACTTAAGACACTATCAATGTAAGCCTTAAGCTCCATTCTGTAAAACACGGTATCTGTTGTTTCAGATGATGTTAACTCAAGTTTGACACCTTCTTTATCACTGACATTAGGAAGATCAGGAACGGGATGCATGCTGATTTTGTCACGTTGATCATCTTTCTTTTTGCCATCTGATTTTTCGGTATCATCTTTACCTTCTTTATTAGCAGTTTCATCTTCGCCTTTTTCTGACTTGGTACCAGGTGTATCGTCATCATCCGTTGCTCCAACGTCACCGCTTTCATTTCCCTGATCTGATCCTTCAGCAGCACCTTCACCCGATTCAGTCGAATCATCGATAGGCATACTGTCTAAAGCTTGATCAAGTTCCTTACCAGCAGCTGAATTAGTGCCAGAATTACCTGCATCACCTGCAGCATCTTTCAAGGGTGCCGGACCTGTTATCGCTGCGTCATGTGTACGCATCGCTTTAAGGTTTTCCTCTAAAGATGCAATATCTCTTTTCTGAACACCAAGACTAGAATGATCTTCTTTATGAGTTATTCTGTTGCCAATATGAAGTTCAGAAAACTCAGAGAATACCGAATTCTTGAATTCTTGAATAGATTCAGAACTAACATCTTTAAGATTAGATGCATTGAGATAAGATAATAATCCTTGTTCTTGATTTCCTAATGCTTTACTTAAGATAGCGATAGAATCGTTATCAAAGACAAGACCATACTGTCTATGTAATGCAATTAAGAAGGAAACAAAGATTTGTCTGAAAGAATTCCCAGACTGTGCTTCTAGTTCGTCAAATGGTGTTTGAATAAATGCACAGAAATTAGTCATAGCTCTACGAAGGAAACTAAAGATTTTAGATTCATTCGAAGTATTTCTAATATTGTCCATCAGTCCAAACTTACTTCTTGGATTATCAAGGACCTGCGGAGAATCCGTATATCCTACATATAACCAAGATGTATCCAAATCGAGACTATATGTTAGTAAAATACCGACAAGTTTAAATAATCCATTCTGCTTATCATTTCTGAAATTAAATCCAGAAATGAAATCAAAGAACGAATTAGATACAATGTGTGCTTTTTCCAAGTTATCTTGTAATTTCTTATTCATGCTGTATCCAGAATACACAGCATCATAGCACATCACAATAGTCTGACCAAGCAGACTAATGGAAGGAATGCACACAGATTCATCTGTTGAGAATCCGTTATTTCTGTTAGATGGATTCAAATATTTAATGAATGTATCATAGAATGCTAAACATACTGGATTATCAGTGATTGCTTTTGGATAACGTCCAGTACTTCTAGCATTACGATGTAACCAATCAATTACTTCGTTTGTATTTTCAATAGCCCATCCACCAGCTATTTTTGCGATAATAGAAACTAATGTGATAAAAGCAGCTTTCTCAATTTTTGTTCTATCATCACTTCTTTCATAAGCTTCTTTTTGTGTGATAAGTCCTCTTACACGTTCCCATGTAACTTTACCATAATTACGAATAAGTATAGGAATACCACCGCCATAAGCAAGATACAGGTATCTAAATACAAGTACCTGATCAAAAATGAAGTAAGCACGTTCTATATCAGTAAGAGAACGATATGCTTGGTCTGCATTGCCTCTCCATGCGGATGGAATTGGAGAGTTAGCATTGATAAATTTGATATAACTCATACTTTGGATCCTTTTCGGATATACATTAAAATTAGAGCAAGACATCATTAATTGTACGAAACCATTTTACAATCAGCAACGTCATAAAATAATGGTACAGAAGGGATACTTTAATGCTACCTATTACGACTGATTTATTACTAGATGCATTGTGTTTAGCAGCATTTAGTAACACTGATGAATCCAGATACATTCTAAATAAATTAACAGATATGTATGATGCAGCAAAAGATTCTAAAAAGAATCAAATGGCTGTTGATAGTGATATGAATATTATTATCACTATCATTAAAGATTTAAGCAAAACTGGTATTCTAGATAAAAAACAAGAAGTTAATAAAATTGTTCTAAAAATCAAAGATAGTCCTTATGCTAAAAAAGATGCGTTGTTTGTAAAATCAGTTGCTACATTATTAGATGAAGGTGCAAAGCAAGGACTTAGTACAAGAAGAGAATTAGAGATTAGAAAGAGATTACAAAACTGGTGTTTAATATCTGCATCAATTAATACATTTAGAGATGGTTTAGCTTGGTGTAATAGATATAATCAAAAGAATGAAACAGAAAACGATCTAATTATTGAGAGAGTTTTAGATAAAGCTCATGATTTAACACAAGCTCAAAACAATGTAATCGGATTAGCAGAAAGTATTGACGAATTAGATTTTACTTCTAAATCTTCAATGCTAAATAGTGCAGATAAATATGCAAAAAGAAAGAAAACTAATATCATTCGCTTAGGATGGCAAGGCCTTAATCGAATGATGGGAGTAAATGGTGGAGTATGCAGAGGAGAATTAGTTGGATTAGCAGCACCTTCTTATAATGGTAAATCATATATGCTCATGAATATAGCAACATGGGCAACTGTTTACAATAAATATGATTTAAACGATCCGTCTAAAATTCCAACTATTGTTTTAGTTTCTCTTGAAAATGAAGTTTCTGATAATTACCACGACATGGTAAAAGCTGCTTATGTTAATAAGAATCATAAACCAGTTCCTCCAGATTTAAGTATGGAAGAATTGATAGATGAAACTTATGATTATTTCAATCAGTCTGGAAATAGATTAATTGTAAAAAGATTTGGTGAAGATTTTACTTATACAGATCTTGTAAAACTTATTTCCAGATTAGAAATGAAAAATATGGAAATTGTCTGTTTGTTAATTGATTATCCTGCTCTTATGAAAATAGAAGTTAATGATAAAGATAATGCACCAAAAGCATTAGAGAAACTTTATCAGAAGTTAATGGATCTTGCTCATGCAAGAGATATAGCTTTGTTTGCAGGATTACAGTTAGATAAAACAGCAGAGCAGTTGGTCAGTGCAGGTGAAGTATGTGCTGTTAAAAAATTAACAGGTGCAGCTTTAGCAGATGCAAAAGGTATTAGACGAGCTCTTGATATCTTAATATTCCAGATGATAGAGCATGTAGATAATATTGATTATATTACATTCTCATGGAATAAGCATCGCAACAATGCACCACCTCCTCCTAAAGATAAGTTTTGTGCTTATCGTTTCCAAGGAGATGATATTGGCATTATTGATGATATAGGATCTAAGGATCTTAGTATCCAAGATATTTATGCAGATGCTGCTGCTATTACACAACCTAAAACAGAAGAGAAAGAAGAAGATTTCTTTTCTGGTATTAAACAAGTTTAATTTAATATGTAGTAGGCATTTGCCTACTACATATCTTTATTATACATTTTATGGTTAGATTCTAATATTAACAATATTAATATAGGTGAATTTATATGTTAACATTCGCGCCAGTTTATGACGACGTCGAGGTGGCTAGCATTTATGACATGCAAGCGATACACGACATCTGTGTGTCGATTGAAGAATACAAACAGTCATTAGCTTATTCTACTGAAGGAACAGCTTTGCTAACTGTTTTAGACTTCTTTGGACGCATCTTTAATAGTCTTATGGTTTCTCTTACCAAATTCTGGAAATCTGTTAAGAGAGGTGAACTAAAAAAGTTTTATCAAGATCATATGACTACAGTTCATTCAATTGAAGGAAAAAATATTGATAATCCAATATTTGATATTGCTATTGATATTCCTTCTGGAATGAATGTAACTTATTACGAAGCAATCCGTTTTTTAGATGAGATGTTTAAAACCATCGATCTAAAACCGTTACTTAAAACAATACGTAAAATTTTAAATCAATTTCTTACCAATGTTGAGCGTGAGCATGATGTCACAGTGCAGGTCGGAAGCTTTGCATCTTTAATGTCATCCAAAAAGAATTATGTCGCAAATACCATGGAAGAGATGAAAAGCAAGTTCTCTGGGAATCAAAGTCCCACGAGAAAGTTTAGAGATGAGTTCAAGTCGGTTGGTGAATTGGCAAATGTTCGAAAAATGATTATTAGAACTGAAAACGCTGTAGAGCAAGTACAGTCAATCAGTGAAATAGAATCTGATATCGAACGTATCATCACTGATATTGAACGTAGTAAAAATACTACGATCATCTCACAGTCAGCCATGTCATTAGCAAATTCAGCTTCGACGTTAGCAAAGACTGTTGATCTTTTTGGTATGGGCATTATGAACCTTATGTCTGTAGCACATAATTACACGCTTATCTACAGTAAGCTGAGAAAGAAGTTATGATACTATGGCTGAAGATCATGGATGCGCACAGGTTGGAACTATAGCAGAGTTAAAAACAACTCTAAAAAATCAGCGTCAAGCTGATGAAAGAATCGAGGAAAATTTGGAGAAACTAACAGATGAAGTAAAAAAGAATCAGGAACAAAATCAAGCTGAATTTAAGCAAATCAATTCTTCGTTGATTACCTTAAAGGATTCTGTTGATGCGCAGCAGCAATCGATTAGTGATCTAAGAGATGATGTTAGGCATTATACTGATTCTTTAAATACCCTCTATGGTAGGGTTGGAAAAGTGGAAGGTACTGTTAGTGATAATACGACAAATATTCAACGTCTTGATGATAATCATAAAGAGATCACAAAACGTGTAGATAGTTTGGAAAAAACTGTTATCAAAATTACAGTATTAGCTGGTGCTATGATTGCAATTATAGAATTTATTGCAAACTTCTCATCAATAGTACAGATGCTTTTCCCTGACAGAGCTCCTGTGAAACAGGTGCAACAAGTGCAGCCTCAACAGATGGTGCATGATAGATGATAAAATAAATAAGTATCTAGCAGCTGGGATTATCCCAGCTGCTAGAGAATTTAGTATTTTAATTATTGATTTCTGTATATGCATAAAGACTATCTTCAAATTGTCCACCTTGAGCAGATGCTACAACAGCAGAAGCAACACTAGATGCGATAGTTGTTGCAACAGACGTTGCTATTGCAGTTATATCTTCTGC
>Ga0310691_10001313_pt1 | contig 38293 bp, 47 predicted proteins | sample 176DNAGHGlowgp2_FD_203887 | JGI IMG/M metagenome (GOLD analysis project Ga0310691, IMG submission 203887) | Sheep rumen microbial communities from Palmerston North, Manawatu-Wanganui, New Zealand - 1766 DNA GHGlow gp2 (v2) (version 2) | ecosystem: Host-associated > Mammals > Digestive system >... | reverse complement strand
CTTCCATCGTATCCCATCCCGTATCCCTCCATCCATTTCCCACGATTCCCCGCTCCAACACAACACAAGCCCCAATTCCACCCATGCGCCTTCCCGTCACATAGTTTTCGCTTGACTTTGGAAATGGATTTGGTAGGATATGCGGTGTTTTGCAAGTCCAGGAGGGACGAAATGGAAAATCAAGATAACCGCACAAGGCCGCACAAGGCCGCACAAGAGGGCAACGAAGGGCGTATCCAATCCGTATCACAGGACCGCGGCGGGAGCGCCACGGCACGGGACCGGAGGTTCTACCCCGCATTCAATGCGAAGGGCGAGAGAATCAGGAAGGTCTACTTCCGCCTGAGGACGGACGGGGGCAAGACGTACTACGCACGGGTCGTGGATCCAAAGTCGGGGATGGAAACCTGGCAGAGTTCCCCCGACGGGAGCGCGGCGATGGCAAAGGCCCTCGTCGCCGATGCCGAGAGGGCGATTGGCGAGGCGCGGGTCAATGCCTACTCCGAGGCGCTGGGCGCCATCCGCCGGAGGATCGACGGATGGACCATCGGCCGGGCGCTCGAAACCTACAGGCGCGTGGCGCCCTGCCACTTCGCCGTCCTCTCGACGCCGGACCGGCCCCGCGGCGGCGGCCTCGGCCACTCGATCTGGAGCATGGAGGAGGTATTCGGCGCCGCGTCGGACCGGCCGATCTCGGATGCGCCGCGCGTCCTCGCGGAGTGGGTGGAGCGCCAATGCCTCGCAGGGACGAAGCTCTCGTCGGTGGTCGGCATGGCGAAGCAGGCCAAGTCGCTCTTCGCCCGCTGGGCGCTCGATGCATTCGCGGACGAGGGATGCCAGGTGCCGGAGCTGCGCTGGCGCGTCCTTCCGTCGGACGGCTACCAGTACGAGCTTCCGGCGCGGGAGCTGCGCGAGCGCACCATCGCGGCCGGCAAGGAGGAGCTGGCGAAGGGCTCGGACGTCGGCCGCGCGTTCCTGCTGGAGTTCTTCTGCGCGATGTCGGCGGCGGATTCCTGCCGCGCGCGCTGGGACTGGCTCGATGCGGGCGGCACGGTCCACTACCGACGCCAGAAGACGGGCAAGCCGGCCGATCCGCGGCTCTCGCCGGAGGTGGCCGCGAGGTGGCGCGAGCTGGCGGCGGAGGCCGACGGGCCGTTCGTGATTCCGAGGAACACGCCGAAGGAGCGCCGCGAGTTCGTGCTCAAGGAGTTCTCCAGGTGGATGCGGTCGCTCGGCTGGACGGGGCCGAAGACGGGGCACGAGCTGCGGAAGCTCATGTGCTCGATCTGGTACACGACGCCCGGGATCGGGGCGGAGTGGACGCAGGCGTGGAGCGGGGACAGCCTGCAGGTGCTGCAGAAGCACTACGCGCGGCTCCTGCCGGAGAAGGCGCCGCCGGCGCCGAGCGTATAGTCCGCGGCGAGAACGCCGCGGCACGGAACCGGGCCCCGGGCGCGTGACGATGCGCCCGGGGCCCGAACTGTCTCAAACAGCATCAAACAGCATCAAACAACGTCATTCGCGTACTGTTTTTTGAGTCGGTGGCGGGGTTTGTAGACCATTGCGTACCAGCGAGCGCGGCATGGGGCCGCGACGCGGAAAGCCCCTTTGCGGGCGAGGGTAAAACGCAATGGCAGACGAAGCGACCGATACGACGGTGCAGGGCGGCGATCCGAGCCCTGCCGGGGTTCCCACGCCCCCGGCGATCCAGGACGAGGGCGACGGCGTTCCCGCCGCCGCGCAGAACGAAGGCGAGGGCGGGAGCCCGGCTCCCGATGCGGAAGGCGCCGATTCCGAAGGCGCCGAGAAGAACCCCGATGCGCGCTGGCAAAGGCGCGTGGACAGGCTCACGGCCCGCGCGAAGGGGGCCGAGGAGGAGAACGCACGGCTCAAGGAGGAGCTGGAAGGCCTCAAGGGCGAGCGCGACAAGCGCGAGCTGGAGGACCTGAAGGGCCTCCCCGTGATGCCGGAGGCGCTGACCGCGGACGAGCGGAAGGAGGTGAAGAGCCTCCGCCCGAAGCTCGACGAGGCGGCCGGCGACGCGGACTTCTGGTTCTCCCACGCCGAGGACGGCTACACGATGAAGGACGGCCGCGAGTTCTCCGCCGCCCAGTGCCGCCAGTTCGGACGCATGAAGGAACGGGATGCGGCGAAGCTGGAGGCCCGGCTCGACGCGATCATGGATTCGGGCCGAAGCCGGCTCTCGCGCCTCCTCAAGAGGCACGGCGCGGAGCTGCTGCCGGGAGCGGCCGACGAGGAGCCTCCGAAGGTCCCCGCCGCGCCGAAGGCTCCCCCGAAAGCGCCCACGCCGAAACAGGCGCCCGAGCGGGCTCCCGGCGGAGGCGCGCCCGCGGCCGCGAAGGACGGCGCGGGCAATGCCCCTCCGCCGCAGCTTTCGCAGGACGACCTGCGCCGGCTCTGGGCGGACTAGCCGCGCCGCGGCATGGATGCCGCGGCGCAAAACCCCAAGAAAGACAGGCAAGCAATGCCCGACATTTCCGAAAACTACGCGATCGGACTGAGCGAAGTCCAGCTCGCGAACGAGATGCCCGAGGTCGAGCGTCAGGTGACGATCGCGACCGCGGACAAGTACCCCCTGGCCGCCGCCGCGCGCGAGCTCGGCAAGCCGGCCAACTCCGAATTCGCGTGGGGCGGCTACAAGCAGCCCGACCAGCCGGCGCTCCCCGTCGTGGACGGCACCCGCACGGTGCCCGACTCCTACGACCAGGCGCAGAAGATCTGGTCCCTCACCGAGGAGATCCGCAAGGACTGGAAGATCACCCGCCGCACCGAGGCCGTCAAGGACTACTTCGGCGACGCCACGGTGGCCCGCCAGATGATGTACGCGCTCAAGAACCTCCAGAAGGCGAAGGAGAACATCTTCGGCTCGCTGCAGACGCCCCGCCCCGAGACGGGCGCGCTCGGCCAGAAGACCCGCGGCCTTCTCGAGCTCCTGCTCCCCGCCTCCGTCACCGTGACGGGCGGCGACACGTGGAACCCGATCCCGACCATCGCGAGGATGCAGGCGGGCGCCTACTACGGCGGCACGCTGGCGAACTTCACGCTGGACGCCTTCAAGGCGCTCCTGCAGACGGTCGCGACCTACCACGAGGGCGACGTGAACCTGATGGGCTTCGTCGGCCCCGCGCTCAAGTCCGCGATGACGGGCTTCGTCTGGTACGACCAGGTGAACTCCGGCGTGAAGCCGAACGTCATCAACTACCGCAACGCCGGCAAGAACGAGCCGATCAACCTCTACGTGGACGTCTTCAAGACGGACTTCGGCGAGGTGCGCGTCGCGACGGACTACCACCTCGCGATCGATACGGCGACCGGCGCCGCGACGGCGCTCACGCCCAACGCGGGCGTGTTCATCGACCCCGGCTACCTCTTCACCCGCACCCTCCAGCCGCTGCGCCACACCGCCGCGGAGGAACAGGGCCAGGGCAAGGGCGGGTTCTACGCGGTCGATGTCGGCCTCGGCTACCGCTTCCCGGCCAAGGCGGCGCTCGTGCTGCCCGGCACCAACGGGACGGTGACCCCGCCCGACCCGGCCTCCGAGGGCCCGGACATCGAGGAGTCCTCCTCGGCGTCCTAGCGACCAAGGCCCCGCCCCCGATGGCGCACGCCGACGACTTGAGCGGTAGCGCCGGAGGGGCGGGGCCGAATCCCCGCCGGAAGCGGCGGGGCACGGAACCCCCTCCCCCGATGGACCTGCTCTACGTGATCGGCCCGGACTCGGGCCACGGGAACCGCGAACTGCGGTGGAGCCTGCGGAGCGTCGCAAGACACGCCCGCGGGCTCGGCCGCGTCGTGGTGGCGGGATATCCGCCGGACTGGCTCTCGGAGGAGGTCGTGCGCCTCCCGATCCGCAACGCCTACCCGAAGGGCAAGCTGCGCAACCAGGCGCTCTGCCTCTTCGCGGCGCTCGACGCGGGGGACTTCCGCGGCGAGCTGGCCTGGACGGACGACGACGTGATCCTCTCGGCGCCGCTCGACCTAAATGCGCTCCCGTTCTGGGCGCGCGGCAAGGCGATCCCGCCGCCGGAGCGCATGGAGAGCGAGGGCGCCTACCGCGAGATGCTGGTCCGCACGCGCGAAACGCTCGTCTCCGAGGGCTACCCCGCGGTGGAGGCCATCGGCCACGCGGTGCGGCGCCTGCGCACGGACGAAACGGCGGAGGCGCGCCGGCTCTGGGAGCTTGGCGGCGGCATCGAGCTGCAGGCCGCGTTCCAGAACGTGCGGGCCCGGCGCGAGCGCGTGGACTTCACGATGCGCGAGGACCGCAAGCTGCGCGCCTTCGACGGGGAGGCGGTGCGGAGCGGGATGTTCTCGCTCTCGGACGCGGCGCTGCGCGACGCGAGGATGCTGGCCTGGCTCGACGCCGAGCTGGGGGAAGGGTGCAGGTTCGAGATATGAAGATCGACCGCATCTTCTACGTGTGCTTCACGGGATACGCGGACCGGGCCGCGAAGATGGAGCGCGTGGCGGCGCAGGCCGCCGCGGCGCTCGGCGCGCCGGCGGAGCGGGTGTGGCAGTTCACCTCGCCGTGGAACCGCTGGATCCTCGACCGCGCGCCGCACATCGGCTTCCTCGATCTGCGCCCCGGATGCTTCGGCGCGACCATCGGCCAGTACCGGGCGATCCGCACGGCCTACGAGCTCGGCTCGCAGGGCGCGCTCTTCCTGGAGGACGACTGCCGCTTCCGCAAGGGCGCGGACGTCGCCGCCGCGCTCGCCTCCGCGCCCGCGGACGCCGACGCGCTGATGCTCGACCACTTCGTGGCGCGCGGCGTGGAGGCCGGCGAGGGCTGGCGCCGCGCCGAGGCGGCCGCCTCCAGCGCCTGCTACGCGCTCTCGCGCGCCGGGATGGAGGCGCTGCTGCGCGTCTACGAGGCGCCCGCGACGGGCGAGGGGCCGAAGGCGTGGCGGACGATCCGCAACTGCGACCATCTCACGGACGCGGCGCTCGTGCCCGGGCTCCGCGTCTACCTGGCCTCGCCGAATCTCGCCGTGCAGGTTCCCTGCCCCGGCGGGAGCAACTGCGGCGCGGGCCACATGGTTTCCAAGTACGCCCGGATGGGCATCGACCTCAAGGACTACGACGGCTATGACGAATAGCGAGGCCAGGATTCAGACGGCGCGCGCGGTCGGGATGCTCGAAGGCGAGCGCCGGGCGCGCGTGCGGCGCGGCTGGGAGATGGCGCGCCGGATGGCGAAGAGGCGGCAGGACGAGCCGAAGGGCGCGTTCCCGCACTACCACATCCCGAACGACATCTTCTGGCAGGGGGTCCGCAACGGCGGCGGCCTGGACGCGATGCGCCCGAGCTCGGAATACTTTCAGGACATGATGCGCCGGCACCCGGAGCTTGCGGACCCGCACGACCGGCAGGGCTCCGGCCTCAAGGCGACGGCCTTCTTCGTGGAGGGCGTGGGCTGGGTGCGGCGCGACGGCACGGTGGCGCCGAAGGCGGCGAAGCCGTGGTGGGCGGACGAGCCCGCGGCAAGTATGCCGCGGCGCAGCACGGACTAGCAACCTTTCAACCTTTCAACCTTTCAACCTTTCAACCGAGCGAAGCGATGGAGACGGAACTGATTTTCGAGGGCGTGCCGACGGCGCGGCTGCTGGACCAGATCGCGCGGGCGCGCGGCTGGGACCCGAGCGCGTACGCCCCGCGGCAGGAGGAGCTGGACCGCATGTGCCAGCTCGCGACGCACGCGCTGGAGCGCGCCTGGCACTTCGGCTTCTGGCCGCAGCTCACGCTCACGCGCTCGGTGACCTACCGACCCGAGTGGACGGAGGAGACGGAGGACCCCTACCCGCTCGGGGAGCAGGTCTACTGGAGGCGCCGCTACTGGGAGTGCGTGAATCCCGAGGGGACGAGCGAGGAGCCCCGCGAGGGCTCCGAGGACTGGCGCCCCTGCGAGCGCACGATGGTCTGCGGCATCTCCTACGTGCGGTACGGCATCGAGGAGATGGACCTCCTGCGCGGCGTGTTCTCGCTCAACCCCGACCGGCGCGCGGACGCCCGGCCGCTCCCGGCCTCGCGCGTGGCGTTCGGCGCGGTGGTGGAGCAGGAGCCGGGGCGGCCGTTCGTGCCGGAGCCGTGGATCCGCTTCCGGCCCTACCCGCCGCGCCTCTCGGCGACGCCGTGGAGCGCCGCGGCGGCCTATCCGAAGGGCGCGCTCGTCATGCACGGGGGCGAGAGCTGGGAGGCGTGGACCCTCGCGCCGGCCGGCGCGGAGCCGGGCGAAAGCTCGGAGTACTGGGCGCCGCGGCGCTGCCCGCGCCTCTTCGAGGACTACGTGGTGCGCGCGGCCGCGGCCGAGCTGCAGACGGACGACAACGCCCGCGGGCGCGGGCTACAGGCCGCCGACCGCGACCTGGACCGGCTCTACAACAACTTCGCGCGGCAGGTGAACCAGCCGGGCCGCGCCATGACGAGGTGCTTCCGATGAGCAAGAGACCGAGCGAGGCGTTCTTCGGGCTGGGGAAATTCATCCCCGCCGCGATCCGCTACATCAAGGGCGACACGGGCGCGCGCGGCCCGCAGGGTCCGCAGGGCGAGAAAGGCGACAAGGGCGACACCGGAGCGACGGGCCCGCAGGGGCCCACCGGGCCGCAGGGACCGCAGGGGCCCACCGGGCCGCAGGGCCAGAAGGGGGACAAGGGCGACCCCGGCACCTCCATCCCGCTTCCCGTCTCCGTCGCCAACGGCGGAACGGGCGCGACCACGGCGGCGGCGGCGTGCGCGAGCCTCGGCGCGGTGAACAAGGCCGGAGACACGATGACGGGCGGGTTGACCGCAAGCGGTTTCGTCGCGACGAGCTCGGGTTCGTCATTCGTCATCAATCCGGCGTCAGGGGGGTACACAACACTCGAGCACCCCGGAGTCCTGACCGTCAATGAGACGAACGGCGGGGCGACTTCCGTGGCATTCCTCCCGGGAACCACCCCTGCGGCGGCCAACCCAGGGAAGACCATCGTTCTGGGCGAATCTCTTCCCGCATCCGAAACATGGACCTTTACGGTGGACGACGGGCAGGGCGGTACGACCACCGTCACGAAGCAGGTCGCCGTGTACGCGGCGCAGGGGGCCGGGGCGTGAACTTCGCGAACGTAAAGAGCATCACCATCCCCGAGGGCGACGTGAAGAGCATCGCCATCGGCGGGGTTACGGTGTGGGAGAAGCCGAACCCGCTCCCGTACGACGCGGAGGTGGAGTACGTGGAAACTGAAGGCGACGCCTATGTCAACACGGGGGTCTATCTGGCGTCGACCTCGTCTGTTTTCGCGACGTTCTCCAACTGTCTCGCCGCGATAAGATCGCAGTTGTTTGGAGCACGGTCGGGATTCCAAAATAAAATGTTCTCGGTTCAATATACGTCGCCCGAAACCATCAATTTCAATTTCGGCGACACCCAGTCGCAGCTCTTCAACGCAACGATTGACAACGCGGCGACATCGATCGTCGTCCAGAATGGAGTGCTGACCTTCGGCCCTTACACGATAGACAGAAGTTCGACACCGGCGTTTCTCACGGAGTTCCAGGCACTTATTTTATCGATGAACAACGGCGGAGTCCCGAATGTGCGCTACGCCGGACTACGGTGTCACGGGTTTCGCATCGAGCATGGGGGCGTCCTCGTCCGCGACTACGCGCCCGTGCGCGTCGGCACGGCGGGCTACCTCTACGACCGCGCGAACCCGACGGGCGGGCCGCTCGGAAACGGGCTCTACGGGAGCGCGACCGCAACGCCGCTCGTGGCGGGGCCGGACAAGAACGGAGGCGCGGCGTGAGGACGATCCGAAGCAGCGTGGACCTGAATGCGGACGACCGCATGGCCATCGACGAGGGCTGGCCGGAGGAGGCGGACGAGTGCCACGTCTACGTCGAGGACGGCTGGCTCTGCGCCCGCTACGTGAAGACGAGCAAGCGCTTCGAGCGCATCCGCCGCATCACGGGCTACCTGGTGGGCGACATGACGCGCTGGAACGACGCGAAGAAGGCGGAGGAGCGCGACCGCGTGAGGCATGGGATGGCCGGAGACTAACGGAAGATGGACATGAACGAGGCGAGAAGACTGAAGTTCTACGAGGGGCTGCGGTGGTTGCTGGGCTTCCTGCTCTGCATGGCGGGGATCGCGGCGCTGGCGAAGTGGGGGCCGCATCGATGAGCTCGGCGTACCACTGCGAACGGCTCCGCGCGCGCTGCGGGGCGTGGGACCTGGAGAACCGCGAGATACTGGACAGGTACTCCGCGGAGGAGCTGTCCCATATCTACAACGGGCTCGGGAGCGATTCGATGCCGGAGTGGCTGCGCCGCGCGGCGACGTGGCTCTCGCCCGACCTGGAGGCGACGGCGCTGATCCACGACGTGGAGTGGCACGAGGCGGACGGGACGCGCGAGGGCTTCACGGCCTCGAACGACCGCTTCAAGCGCAACGGCTACCGCTCGGCGAAGTGCCGCTTCGCCTGCTGGGACCCCCGCCGCTACCTGATGATGAACCGCGCAAGGCGGTTCGGGAACTACTGCCAGCTCTTCGGCTGGGAGGCATGGAAAGCGAAATGAGCGAAGAGGCGATCGAGGAGAAGGTGAAGACGCTGTTCGAGCGGATGAAGCTCGTGGAGGACAAGCTGTTCGGAAACGGGCGCTCGGGCCTCGTGGAGGACGTGTCGGCGATGAAGAGCGACCTCACGACGATCAAGAAGCAGAACCTCGCCATCTTCGGCGCGCTCATCGCCGTTCTCGCGCGGCTGCTCTTCGGATAGGAGTTTTGCGATGAAGGACGACTGCCTGAAACTGGACGACGGGAAGCGGCTCGGCGCGGAGGCGATGGGCCGGATGCAGGAGGCGGCGCTCGGGATCGTGCGCCGCATGGGCGAGGCTGGCGTGTTCGACCGCGCCGCGGAGGCGCACCGCCTGCGCGCGTGCATCTGGGCCGGCCAGGCGCCGGACGAGCGCATCTACGGCGAGGACGCCTTCCCGTTCGCGGGGGCGAGCGACCTGCGGGTGCGCACGGCGGACCGCCTCGTGCGCGTGCGCGTGGCGGAGGCGCTGACCGCCCTCCTGCGCGCGCAGCCGTCGTTCGGGACGGAGCAGATGGCGCCGGAGGAGGCGCGGTTCCTCGCGTCGGTCTGGCGCGGGACGATGGAGAAGGACCTTGAACTGGAATGGCAGGTGCAGATGGCCCTGCTCTCGCTCTACCTCTGGGGCGGCGGCCGGGGGCTCGCCGGCCTCTGGATCGGCTGGGACGAGGCGGTGGAGTGGGCGGGCGCGTCCTACACGCTCGACGAGGCCCGCGCGCGGGCGCAGGCGGCCGGGATTGACCCGACGCTCTTCGACATGGCGCTCGCGGATCCGGAGCAGATGGCCGAGCTGCTGAAGGCGGCCGAGCTCTCGCGTCCCTCGCGCGCGCTCACGGAGGCGAAGGGTCTCCTGGAAACCGGCGTGCTGGAGACGGCGGAGCCGCGCCGCACGCGCTGGCGCCCGAGGGTGCAGGCGCTGGAGCTCGGGGTGCAGCTCTTCGTGGACCCGAGCGTGGGCGTGGGCCGCGGCGACGACGCGGACTACGTGCACACGGTCGAATGGCTTTCGCCGATGGCGATGCGCGCCCGGGCGCTGGAGGAGGACTGGGACGAGGGCTACGTGCGCGCCCTCGTGGAGAAGGGGCCGACGGGGAGCGACGCGATCTTCCCCGAGTGGGACTACCCCTCGCCGCAGGCGCTCAAGCCCTCGCGCGTGGAGATGCAGCGCGAGGCGGGGAACTACCAGATCGTGACGAGCTACGTGCGCGCGATGGGCCCGAACGGCCTCCCGGGCCGCTGGCGCGTGGTGTGGAGCCCGGGGCTCCCGGAGCGCGCGGCGCGTCCGGCCGACGCGGTGGAGACGCCGTGGGGCGGCTGGCCGGTGATGCTCTTCTCCTCGGAGGTGCGCGGCCCGGGGGCGATGGACGCGCTCGGGGCGTCGCTCCGGATGGCCGGGCTCCAGACGCAGGCGAAGCTCGCCGCGGACATGGTGGCGGACCTCTCGATGCTCCAGCTCCCGCCCGTGGTGAGCAAGGGCGTCGGCAACGCCGGCGCCGGCCGCGGCGTGACGATCGAGCCGCTGGCGGTGAACCAGGTCGGGCCGGGCGAGGACGTGGCGTTCATGACGCCGCCGCAGCTCCCGCAGACGTCGCTCGCGTGGATGAAGGAGATCCGGCTCATGGTCGCGGAGGCGGGCGACCTGCCGCACGAGGAGATCGCGCCGGAGCTCACGGCGACGCTGCAGGAGGAGCGGCTGGGGCTCTGGCTCAAGCAGTGCTCGGAGGCGGTGCGCCGCGTGCTTCTGGTGGTGCTCGCGCACATGGGGCGGAGCGACTTCGACGCGATCCCGGTGCGCCTGCGCTTCAACGCCAGAGCGTGGGACATGGAGTACATGGAGCGCCTGGCGAAGATCATGAACCAGCTCCTGGTGCCGCTCGACCGCACGGGCCGCCTCAACCTCGGCGAGTTCGTCGCGGCCGCGGTGATGGACCTGCTGCCCGACCACGCGGAGCTGCTGAAGCCGAGCGAGGAGGACGCGGCGCGGGACGAGCTGGCGGACGAGGAGCGGGTCTACGTTCGGATGCGCGGCGGGATCCGCACGGAGGCGCCGGAGGGCGGCGGCGCGGACTACGAGCGCCGGCTGGGCTTCTACGCGCAGCTGGAGCAGGATCCGGAGGTCTACGCCGACCTCGCGCCGGACAAGCTCGCGCTCATCGACGAGCGCAAGAAGGCGCTCGCGTTCCAGCTGCAGCAGCTGCAGAACGCGCAGACGGGCCGCGTCGGGGTGCAGGAGCTCCCGGCGCCGGAGGCGGCGCAGCCGGCCGGGCCGGTGGCGTAGGGAGGAGCGGACCATGCCGATCAAAATCACGCCGGGAACGAATCCGCTGGCCTACCTCGGAAGGAGGGAGGACGGCTGGCGCCTGCAGCGCGTGGAGGCGCAGGACGGACTCAACCCCACGCAGATCACGCGCTACTTCGAGGCGCCGGAGGGGATCGACTTCGCGGAGGCGACGGCGCTGCCGTTCAAGCTCGACGCCACGGCGAACGCCGACGACGGCTCGAACGCGGCGAACGTGACGACGGACGAGCACCGCTACGTCGTGAATCCGCAGGTCCTGAAGCACCAGTTCGGCGGGCTCTGGACGGGCGGGCCCGTGCGCTGGGGCACGGACCAGCAGACGCAGAAGCGCACGGTCGAGCAGACGCTCACGCGCACGTGGCCCGCGGGCCACGGCTACACGCTCGACGCGGCCGGGAACTACGTCTACTCCGAGGCGGCGGGCTCGCTGGAGTACGCGACGGCGAAGCAGGCGCTCATGGCGCACCGCCCGGCGCTCGCGAGCCGGTTCTCGGCGTACATGGCCTTCCGCGAGGACATCCCCGGCACGTACTGGCGCGAGCTCACCTGGCGCGACTTCACGCATGAGAGCATCCCGTTTCTGGAGGCGCTGAAGGACAGCCCGGAGGACGTGGCGGAGATCGTGGCGCACCACTTCGGAACGCGCGTGGCGGGGTCCGTGGAGGACCTGACCGCCAACATCGACAAGGACACGAACACGGTCTTCGTGAAGTGCTCGCTGCGGATGCGCGACCTCCCGGCCGCGCCGGAGAGCGTCGAGGACCTGCTGGCGCTGCCGCACGTGGAGGCGCCCTGCACGCGCGAGACGCTGCGCTCGTTCGGGCTCGGCGCGCTGGCGGAGGGCGAGGGCTACCGCTTCACGCACGCCTACCGCTGGCCCGGACTCAAGGACGACGAGGCGACGCGCGCGTTCCTGGAGTGGTTGGACGACAAGGCGCTCCTCCCGCTCCTGCGCGCGGCGGACTACGAGGCGGACCATCCGCGGTTCGTCGCGACCGCCGACGGCATCGGGCGGTACTACACGGTGCAGGAGCAGGCGCCGGGCGACCCGGCGGCCGATCCGCCCGTCCCGGCGACGACCTGCCGCGTTCCGTGGTGGCGGATCGTGACGCAGAGGGTCGAGGAGGACAGGGCCGAGGATGGCACGCTCGCCTTCACGGTCGTGATCCAGCGGCCCGAGTGGCACGGTGGCTCGGCCGGCACGGCGCCGGAGGCGCTTGCGCAGGGGAGCCCCGGCGGCTGGGGCGCGTCGGAGGCGGGCGTGGTGCCGAGCGTGCCGCAGGACGACGCGGCGCGCGTGATGGGCGAGGCCGCGGCGGCGGCGCCCGCGGGCGGGATGCGCGTGACGGGCGTTGAGCGCACGGTCGGGGAGGACGGCCGGAGCGACGTCACCGTGCGCAAGGGCCGCGCGTGGACCTGGGCCGGCGGCGACAAGCCCCCGGCGACCATCGCGCTGGACGGCGTGGAGGCGACGGACGTGCGCCACGTCACGACCGCGCGGCGCGCGGAGTGGGACGTCGCGTTCGAGCAGCTGGACGGCGCGGCGGTGCAGGACCTCATCGCGGCCGTCACGACGCAGCTCGCCTCGGCGCAGGGCTCGGTGACCGTGAAGGGCGTCACGCAGGACCGCGACGGGTTCTACCGCCTCGCGATGCACGCCGAGGGCGTGCAGATGCGGGAGTTCGCGGAGTGGCTGCAGACGGGCGACTTCTTCCAGGACGTCTACCGCCGCCTGCGCTTCAACGTGCCGACGGCGAGCCTCACGCCGGGCGGGCTGAACGAGACGACGCACGACATCGTGACGGCCGACCGCTCGCTCAACGACGACGGCACCTGGGACGAGACGGTGACGCGCCGCGGCCCGTCCGCCGAGCGCGTGCTGTCCTACAAGGCGAAGGGCCGGCCGCACGGCGCGCCGCTCGACCACTCCGTCGGCCGCAACGCGACGGCGCTCCCGGCCGCGCTCGCCGCCGGGACGGCCGGCGGCTCGGCCTCGTACAACGAGTTCGGGCTCATCGACTGGCAGACGCGCGCGGAGGAGGACGACGACTCCGGCGCGAGCGCCGCGGAGGACCACTTCACGGCGACGGAGGGCGAGACGGCCGTTGGCGCCGCGAGCCGCATCTCCGAGGCCGGGATCACCTCCGCGGGCGTCATCACGAGCGTGCAGGAGACGGAGTTCCCGGACGGCAAGTTCCGCTCCTCCGTCACGACCGAGACGCCGAAAGAGTGCAAGGACGTGGCCTGGACGACGCGCGAGGGCGACCGGCACCATCCGCGCGACGTCACGCACAAGGTCTGGCGCAACGCGAGCGCGGCCGACCCGCTGCTCACGACGGCGCAGACGGGCGACACGCGCGTCTCCGGCTCCGACCAGCACAACCGCTTCGGCCTGCACGACGGGCAGCTCTCGACCTACAGCGCCGCGAACGAGGACGACTCGGGCACGCGCGACACGGCGGACCACTACACGGCGACATCCGGCAACGTCTCCGTCATGGCGGCGAGCCGCGCGGCGCAGGCCGGGATCTCCGCCTCGGGCGTCATCACGAGCGTGGACGAGACAACCTACCCGGACGGCAAGATCCGCTCCTCCCTCACGACCGAGACGCCGTCCGGCGACTCCTGGGCGTGGAGCGACCAGCAGGCGCAGGGGCGCAAGACGCGCACGGTCGCGCACACGGTCTACCGCAACCAGCCGCGCGGCACGCCCATCGACGCCTTCGTGGGCGCGCTCGGCACCGACCAGGTGGACGTCTCGATCTCCGTCAACCGCCACGGGCTCGTGGACGCGACGGTGACGCGGGCGCCGGCGTGGAGCAAGGTGTCGGTGGCGGCGGCCGAGACGTTCACCGAGGAGACGGGCGACATCACCGTGAGCGAGATCGAGAAGACCTACCGCCGGCCCCCGGCCGCCGCGCCGAACCCCGTGGAGGGGTACTGGTGGCGGACCGTCGTCTACGTCTACCGGATGGGCCGGACGAGCGCCGGCGCCGCGGAGGCCGGGCGCAAGATCGAAAACGGCAAGCCCGGAAGCAAGATCTGGCCCGAGCGGCAGAACAGCGTGGACCAGATCGGTTCGGTCTGGGCCTGGAAGAAGATCGTCAGCATCACGCCGGATCCGACGGGGTGGAAGGCGGGGGCTCTCTCGGTATGACGGCGGAAGACCAGATCGACGCGCTCCGGCGCGAGGTGGAGGGGCTGAAGGCGCTCGTCTCGACGCTCTGGGAGCGCCTGGCCGCCGGCGAGCCGGCGCGCCCGGACCCCGACGCCGAGGACTTCGGCGGCGGCGGCGAGCCGGACGAGGACGGGCGCGTGGGGCCGACCCCGCCCGGCTTCGCGGACGACCTGCCCGTCGCGCCCCCGACGGACGGGGAGTGCTCCGACGCCTCTCCGACCGATCCGACGCGCCGCTCGCTCGCGGTGCGCGCGCCGACCTCGGCTCTGCCGGAGGCGCTGCAGATCCACGGCTTCGACGACCCGCTCTCGTCCTCGAGCCGCGTGCAGCTCGCCGCCGCGAAGACCACGGGCACGGGCGGCGGGACGAAGCTGCGGCTCCTGGACCCGGACGGCAACGCGGACTTCCAGACCAAGTGGATGGTCCCGCTGCGCCGCGCCGACACGGGCAACGCGCGGGAGGTCGTCTGGGCGTGCATCGGCGGCGAGGTGGACGTCTCGGCCGCGACGGCGGAGGCCGAGGCGGAGGACGCGCCGGGCGACTACGACCCCAAGCAGCCCGAGGACTACGACCCCACGGACCCCGACCCGATCTACGTGCCCGTCCCGGACCCGGACTACGACCCCGACGACCCCGACCACGACAAGCCCTACAAGTACCTCAGGCTCGACGGCTTCTTCTGGCTGCAGGGCGGCACCGCGCAGACCAACTACGGAACGAGCCTCAAGCTCGGGCAGAACAACTCCTACATCACGATCTCGGCGTCATGATCCTGAACTTCGACAACATCGGCGGCATCCGGTTCGTCCCCTACGGCGAATCGGCGCAGAGGCTGTACGGGCTTCGGACGAGCGGCGACACCGAAACGAAATATCTCGGCGGGAAGTACAAGATCGAATGCTGCTTCGCGGGGACTCTGGATGGCATCGCGTGCGGCATGATCTTTCCCGGATACTCGGAGCCGGGAAAGCCGATCCTCAATGTCTCGGGACGAATCTACATCGACGGCGTCCACATTCTGACGAATCCGACGAGCGAATCGTTCGCCGTCGGCGGATATCTTGGAACCGGAACGGACACGACGACGTTCGAGCTCTACGACGGAACGTCCATCGCGGACACCGCGACATTCAGCCGCAGCCATCTGTTCGTCATCCCTGCCGCATACTCCGGGGGTCTGCGCGTTTCGGGGCTGAACGACCCAGGAAACACCCTCGATCCGGGACAAAGCGGCAAGGAAAACTCCGCGAGAATCGCCACCGCGAACAACAACGCGATCTTCCTGCGAAACATGGTGTTCGACTATCGATACCTGCCCAACCTGAACGTCCGCTACACGCTCTGCGGAACCGTCGAAAAGAACGCGAGATACGTGATTACGCCGACATGACGCCCCGGACCCGCCAGAGCCTCGCCCGCGCCGCGGAGACCGTCGCCCTCGCCCTCGCGTGGGCGAGCGTGGTCCTCGCCGCCATCGCGATGTTCGCCGCGCTCTGCCGCCTCCTGCCCTGCCAATACCTCTCCTTCGACTAGCCGCCCCTTCAACCTTTTCAACCCCTTCAACCCCTTCAACCACAAGGAGACCTCCCATGCCCTTCGACTACGATCAGTTCTACTCCCCCTGGGCGCGCCGCCGCCGCGAGGCCGCGGCCTCGCCCGAGAACCCCGCCACGACCGGCGTTCCCAACCCCGCGCGCTCCGACCCCTACCCGCGCTTCGACCCCGACGCGCCCGCCCGCCGCGCCCTCGGCGCCATCGCCTACGGCGAGATGAGCGGCAGCGAGCCGCGGACGGCGGCGGAGCTGGAGGAGGCCAGCGGCGTGGACCGCCGCATCCCCGACGCGCCGAACTCCTTCGGGCCCGTGCGCCGCGGCGCCGCGGGCTCGCGCCTCGTCGAGGGCACGGGCGGAGCCTACGGCTACACGAACGGCTCCGTCGAAGGGCTCTACCGCTACGGGACGCGCACCGCCCCGGCGCCCGGCGGCCTCGCGGGCGCGCTGCTTTCGAGCGGCCGCGCCGGCGTCTCGCCCGAGGAGGCGGCGAAAAGGTGGGAGGACCTGCAGCTGGAAGGACACGCCCGGAACCGGAACAACTCCTACTACGAGCAGAGCTACGGCACGGCGGCGGCCGAGGACGCCATCGCCCGCGGCCGGCTCAAGGTCCCGACGCTCGCGATGGAGGCGGCGCGAGGGACCGACCCGTACGAATTCGCCCGCGAGGCCGCGGCGGAGCAGCAGGCGCGCATCTTCGGCCGGCGGCAGGAGTACCTGGGCGAGCGGGCCGGCGACAATTCGCTCGCGTACCACGAGCGGCTGGGGCTCGGGGCGATGCGGAGCGCGGAGGCGGAGGAGGCGGCGACGCGGCGGCGCGAGGCCGAGGCCGCGCGCATGGCCGACGCGGAGCTGGCGGCGCAGACGGAGCGCGCCCGCATCGCCGCGGGCGTGCCGGTCTCCTTCGGCGGCGGCGCCGGGGCGATCCCGAACGCCGACGGCGGGTGGGACTACCAGTCGCCGCCGCCCGGAACGACCGGGGCCGCCGCGGACAATTCGTGGCGCACGGAGGTCGCGCGGATCGAGCAGGAGACGCAGATCCGCGTGAAGGAGCTGGAGAACCAGGGGCTCGACCGGAGGCAGGCGGAGGAGATCGCCGCGCGCGAGCGCATCCAGAAGCTCCAGAACGCGGGCAACCTCGACGTCGCGAAGGCGCAGTCGCAGGGCCGCACGGACGCCGCCACGGCGACGGCGCAGGGCCGCGTGGGCGCCGCCACGGCGACGGCGCAGGGCCGCGTGGACGCCGCCACGGCGACGGCGCAGGGCCGAACGGCCGCCGCCGCGGAGCAGGGCAAGTGGCGCGCGGAGGTGCAGCGGCTGGAGAACGAGGGGCGGCTCTCCGCCGAGCAGGCGCGCGCCGCCGGCCGAGTGGAGGAGGCCGGCATCCGGGCCGACGCGCAGAAGTACGCCAGCGACAACTCCTACCGCGCGGCGGCGGACGCCTCGACGGCGCGCGTGGAGGCGGCGAAGGCGGCGGGGCTCTCCGACCAGGAGGTGGCGCGGATCCGCACGCAGTCGGAGGAGCGCATCGCGAAGCTCTCGCAGGACGGCGCCCTCGCCCGCGCCGGGATCCAGGCCGACGCGCAGAAGTACATCGCGGACAACCGCTACGCGGCGGCGGCCGACGCGGCAGCGGCGGCGGTCGAGGCGGCGAAGGCGACGGCGGACGCCCGCGTTTCCGCGGAGCGCGTGCGCGCCGAGGGCGCGCGCCTGCTCGCCGCGGAGAATCCGTGGGTCGCGCTCGGCGGCGGCGTGATGGGCAACCGCCAGACCGGCGACCAGGCCGGCCGCCCCAACGCCACGGCCGCGGCGTCCAAGCCGCAGATCTTCAAGATGAAGGGCGCGGACGGGACGGAGCGCCTTGTCCGACCGCGCGAGGACGGCTCCGGCGTGGAAGTCCTCTTCGAGGACCCGGACGCGGCGCTCGTCATCGCGGAGCAGGAGGTCCGCAACCTGGAGAGCGACAAGCTGCGCTACGGGCGCACGACGGCGCAGCGCGAGGGCTACGACGAGCGCATCGCAGAGGCGAAGGCGCGGCTCGCGGCGCTGCGCGAGGCGCGCAGGAGCGCGCCGGACTACGAGGGGCCGACCGGGCAGGCGCCGACGAACGACGCGGCGGACGGCTGGGCGGCGTTCGGCGGGATCGTCCGATAGGAGGGCGCGGCGATGTCGATGGACGAGCAGCAGGCGTTCCTCTACGACGTGGGAGGGCGCCAGACGGCGGTCGCGCACGGCGCGGTCGAGCAGTTCGAGCGGGACCACCCGGACGCCTACCGGCTTTCGCTCTTCGACGACGGCTCGGGCACGCCCCGGATCGTGGCGCAGGAGAACGCGGAGGAGTACCGCCGGTCGAACCCCTCGGCGCAGCCGGTCTACCTCTTCGACGTGGACGGCAGGCCGCGCGCCGTCGCGAAGTCGGCGCTCGGCGGCTTCCTGGAGGAGGCGCGCGCGAAGGCGCAAGAGCGGCAGGACGGCCCGGCCGCGCCCAGGAAGAGCGTGGCGCGGGACCTCCTCGACGTGGCGGCGAGCCGGGTGAACGCGGCCGCGGCGAGCGTCGCCGCGGCGCCCGTGGAGCTGCTGGGCGGCATCGCGAGCGCGGCGGGCGGCGTGGACCGCTCGACGGAGCAGGGGCTCGTGGCGCGCCAGCGCCAGGAGCGGGGCGAACGCTGGAACCCCGTCACGGAGTCGTGGGAGGCGCCCCGCGCGGAGATGCGACAGGACGACCGCTCGTGGCTGGGGCGCCGCTGGAGCAACCTGGTGGGCGGCGTGCGGCGGGCGAACACGGCGCTCAACGACGCGCTCGTGGAGGCCGGCCACGGCGTGGCGGGGATGGTCGAGGACGTCAAGGAGGCGCCGACGACGACGGCGGGCGAGGTCGTCGTCCCGGTCGCGGAAACGGGCGCGACGCTGGGCAAGTACGCGGCGCTCGGACCGGCCGCGCCGTTCACGATGGCGGCGGAGGGCGCGGCGCAGAGCCTCGCCCGGACGGAGGGCCGCGCGGACCTCTCTCCGGAGGGGCGGCTGGCGCTGGCCGGATTCGGCGCGGCGGCGAGCGCGGCGGTCTACGGGGCGCCGGGCGCGCGGGCGACGGCGCCGATCTCGGAGGCGATCCTTTCGCGCGCGGGATCCTCCGCGGCTTCGCGCGCGGTGAGCGCGCTCGGGGCGCGCATGGCGCCGGACGCGCTCAAGATGGGCGCGGCCAGCGCGGCGGCCGACCTTGCGGCGGCGGAGCCCGTGGACCTGGAGCGGGCGGGCAGGGCCGCGGCGGAGGGCGGCGCCATCGGGACGCTCATGGGGACGCCGCGGGCGGCGGCGCCCGTCGTCGAGGCCGCGGCGCGGCGCGGGGCGCGGCTTCGCGCGGCGGAGCTGGCCGGGCTCGACCCGGCGGGGACTGCGGAGCGCGTGGCGCGCGGCGCGGAGGAGCGCTACGTTGGCGCGCGGCTCGGCGAGGCGGCGGAGGCCGCGGGCGCACTGGCGCGCATCGACCCGGCGGGGAGCATCGGCCGCATGGCCGAACGGATCGTGCCGCCCGACCTGGCGGAGGCGGGCGAGAACCTGGAGGCGGCGGCGCGGCCCGAGGGCGCATGGGACGCCTACGCGCGGCGGCGCTGGGCGGCGGAGAACCCCGCGAGCGACTACGCCGGGGAGCTCGGGCGGGAGTTCCTGGAGCGCGGCGCGCGCGACCTGGAGCGCCGCGAGGCCGACGCGGCGCGACTGGCCGAGGAGGAGCTGGCGACGCGCGAGGCGCCGCAGGTGGCGCCCGAGGAGGTGCCGCCGCAGGTGGCGCCGGAGGCGCAGCAGCAGGGACGCGGGGACGCAGGGACGCAGGGACGCGCGGGCGAGCCGGCCCCCGCAGAGCCGGCGCCGCTGGAGACAGGAACGCAAAGGCCGCAAAGCGTTGCGGAAAGGCGCTCGCAGATGATTGACCGTCTGATTCGGGCGCGCGCCGACGCCGAGGCGAAGGATGCGACAAAAGGCAGGGACGAGAAAACCGGCCTGCGGTCCTTCGAGAATTCGGAAAAGGTGTGGACGGAAGAGAGGAACGAAATCCAGCTTCTTCCGACAAAGGAACTGGAAGCGCTCCGGAAGGAGGCCGGAAAGAGGCCGCACAACGGATTCGGAGAGGAATTCGACGCCGGAGAAGTGTATCGCACGATCGACAACGAGCTGCACCGCCGAGAGCTCTTCGACGAGTGGGACGCGCGAGACAAAGCGGGCGAGAGAGAAGTCGAACTCGAAGGCGGAATCAAGGCGATTCTCACGAAGTTCAAGGGCCGCACCACGCGGTCGCAGACATGGAATGTTCGCTCGCCGAACAACGGACTTTTGCTTGACGGCGGGAAGACAATGAAGGAGGCCGTCGAGCGGGCGGACGAACAGATCCGCAGCCACGGCACCGAGAAAGTCGCGCAGATGATGGTCGAGCAGGACGCGCGGCCGTGGGAGAAGGGCGCGGAGCCCCGTGGCGGGGTGGAGACTCCGCCACAAGCCGAGCGCCTTCCCGAGGAGGTCGCGCACGACCGGGCCGAGGCCGCGAGGCAGGAGGCCGTGGCGGCGCTCGCCGCCGCGCGCACGGCGGGAGACTTCCAGGCGGTCGTGGCCGCGACGAAGAAGGTCCAGTCCGCCGCCCGCAAGGAGGACAACGCCCGCAAGAAGATGGAGGCGGCCGTGGCGAAAGCCGGTTCCGTCCGCGCGGACATCGCGGCGGAGACGCCACGGCTCGTGGATGCGGCGCCGAAGCGGGGCATTCGCTCGGAGCTGCAGGTGCTGCTGGACGCCGGCGAGCGGGATGCGGCCACGCTGGAGGATCTGGCCCGGCGCGCGGAGGCGGAGGACGCCTTCGAGACGGCCGCCCTCGCACGCCAGGCGGCTGGGACCTACCGCGGATCGCCCTGGAACACGGAGGGCGGCAACTGGCCGCACGAGGAGCCGCCCGCGGCGCGGGCGTCGTTCGGCGACCTCTTCACGCTCGCCAGGAACCTGGGAGAAGGACGGGCGCCGGAGTTCGTGCGGCGCATTTCGCGCCTGCCGTGGGCGGAGGGCGTCTTCCGGTTCGACGAGGGCGACCCGGCGAGCGGCCGCATCCAGGAGCGCTCGGGGCTGCTTCGGCTCGTCCCGGACGCGCGCATCGAGGCGATCCGCTCGGAGGCGCAGACGGAGGCCGCGGCGAAGGGCTTCTCGCCGGAGCAGGCGCAGGCGCTCTTCTCGAAGAAGCTCCGCTCCGCGATCCAGGAGAGCGCCTTCGCCGGTCCGAAGCCGGCGATGGCGGTGCTGGCGCACGAGATCGGGCACTGGGTGGACTTCCTCGACGAGGGAACCCTGAAGCGCGGGAACGTGCTCGGGCACATCGCGGCCCTGAAGAGGTGGGGCCAGCGCCAGATCTACCCGACGAAGGCCGCGGCGGACGCGGCCGGCTTCCCGGGGCTCACGCGCGCCGAGGTCAAGGCGAAGGCGAAGGAGTGGAAGGTTTCGGAGGGCGAGGCGCGTAGGCGTCTCGTGGAGGAGCGCGACATGGCGGCCCTGCCGGACCTGCGGCGCGAGATGGAATCGCTCGTGGCGTGGTATCGCCAGAGCGACGGCGCGCCGGAGTACGTCCGCTCGTCGCCTTCGGAGCTCTACGCGGAGGCGTTCTCCGCCTGGGTGAACTACCCCGCCGAGGTCGCGCGCCGGGCACCGGCGTTCGCGGCGATCCTCGACGGCTGGATGGCCGCCCGCCCGGAGGCGGCGCGCGCGCTGCGGGAGTTCCGCGACGGCGTGACGCAGGCCGAGGCGCGCGCGGCGAAGGCCGCGGGCGACGTGACGAACCCCGCGTTCTTCGCGGCGCTCGACCAGGAGTCCGGCGCGGCGCGCCGGGCGGAGGACCTGGCCGGCCGACTCACGGACGAGGCGCTGTCCCGCGGGGATATCCCGGAAGGGCGCGGAGCCGGAATGGGAGGAAAGTTCGTGGACAACGCCTGGGCGAAGGCGAAGATCGCCTTCACGGGCCCGGACGACATCCTGAAGGGCGAGCTGATGCGCTCGGCGCAGGGCGCGTTCGACGCGCACAACCTGCCGCTCTGGCGCGCGATGCAGCAGAAGGACAACGCGAACAACCGGATGGTGCTCTGGGACTACCGCTTCCGGACGCACGTTGCGCCGCTGCTGCAGGGCGTCCCGCACGAGACGTTCCTCAACTATCTCTACCACAGCCGCGTGGCGAACGAGCTGCTGGGCCCGGACGCCACGCGCGGCCGCATGAACCTCCCGAACACGAACGGCCTCACGCCCGGCGACGTTTCGCGGGCGCAGGGCAACGCGCAGACCTCCAGCGCGGCGTGGCTCAATGAGCTGCGGCGCACGCATCCGGAGATCGCGGAGAAGTGCGAGGCCGCGCGACGCGAGTTCTGGGCGAAGGTCCGCAACGGCGGCGACGAGCTCGGCGGCGAGGGCTCGCCGATGGACGTCATCCGCAACAGCCCATGCCTTTCGGCGGAGCAGAAGGCGGCACTCCTCGGAAACGAGTGGTACGTGGCGTTCCGACCGGCCGTCGTGCCGGACGTGTCGCGCGCCGTCTCGACGGGCGAGATGAGCGTCTGGGACGGCATCTTCTCGCAGCGCACGGGCTCGGAGAAGCCGGTGGGCGACGTGCTCGCCAACACGCTGCTGCAGGACCTCACGATGCAGGACCAGCTCCTGCGCCAGGAATACCGCCTGCGCGCCGTGGACTGGCTCCGGAACAACAAGTCCGAATGGATCGGCGAGCGCGTCGAGCCCGTCTTCGACAAGGCGACCGGCCGCGCGTCGGTCCCGCAGCGCGAGAAAACCGGCTGGCGCGTCGTTGCGTTCCTGCGGAACGGAAAGCCCGAGGGCTGGTGGGTCCGCGACTTCATCGCGGACGCCCTCGCGCCCAAGCCGCACCAGGTGTCCTCCCTGGAGGGCTGGCGCGGCCTCGCGAACAAAAGCGCCCGTGGCATCAACGCCCTCAAGACGACCCTCAATCCCGCCTTCGGCGTCGCCAACACCCTCAAGGACGCCTTTTCGATCGCGCTGCGCCAGCTGCCGCGCGACACGTCCGGCCTCGGGCACGCGCGGGCGCTCCTGGACGGCGCCGCGAACTGGCTCGGCGATTACGGCGCGATGATGCGCAGCTTCCGCGACACGAGCGCGGCCGACATCATCCACGGCAAGTGGAACGCGGACGCGGCGCGCGCCCTGGCCTGGGGCGCCCTCAACAACGCCGCTCCGAACCAGAGCGCCTACGCCGGCGGCGGCGAGAAGGGCGGCGTGGGCGAGCTGGCCGCGCGCTACCGCGAGCTCGGGCGTTCGGAGGTTTCCGACGAGGACTTGCGGGCCGCCCTAAAGACCTTCGGCTACTCCGAGCGCCAGATCTCCGGCGCGCTCGACCGCACCGAGAGCAGGCTTGTCTCCGCCCTGCGCGAGGCGGCGCGCGTCACGGGCGCGCGCTGGGCGGCCGAGCAGCACGGCCGGGTGATGGCGTTCCTATCCCGCGGCGAGATCCGCACCAAGAGCTTCGCCCTCGCCGAGGCGATGCGCCGGCGCCCGGACCTCACGCGCGAGGAGGCGGTGCAATGGGTCCACGACATGATCGGCACGCCGGCGATGAACAACCGCCCGGCCCTGGCGAAGCTGCCCGGCATCGGGCACGTCGTGCCCTTCCTCACGCCCCGCGTCCACGGCTGGACCGACCAGCTCTACGGCGCGCTGCGCTCCGGCTGGACCGGCGGGCCCGGCCAGAGCGCGCAGGTCGCCAGCCGCATCGCCTTCGCCACCACGATGATGGCGATCCCGCTGGCGGCCGTCGGAATCCTGCGCGGCGAGGCCGAGGAGGCCGAGAAGCGGGGCGACAAGGAGCGCGCCGCGGCCCTGCGCGGCATGGCGCGCCGCTGGCAGGCGATCCCTTCCACCGACATCCTCACCGGCATCTGCTTCCCGAACCCCCTCGGGAAGAGCACGCACATCAAGATCCCGGTTGACCCAACCATCGTCCCCATCGCCGGCATTGCCCTGGAAAAGATCTTTGGCGGTGGCGGAAAGAACCTCGCCCCAGGCGCCGGCATGGAGCAGTTCACGGGCGACCTGCTGCCCACCGTTGGCACCGCCCCCACGCTCTACCTCGGCAACCGCAGCGGCCGCGACCCCAACACGGGGCGGCAGGTCGTCGGCGAGCGCACGCCCGGCCTTGACCGGGCGCTCTGGAACTGGGACCAGCTCACCGCCCGCGGACTCGGGATGCTCCCGGGCTCGATGCTGCGCGCCTGGATGGCCGGCGACGAGGACGCGCGCGAGATGGAGCGCGCCGCCCGGACGGACCAGATACCGGTCGTCTCGGCCCTGTGGCGGCCCTTCCTGCGGCGCAGCGGCTACGGGCTCGTCGAGCGGGCCAACCAGATGCGCGAGCTTAACGCGGCGGCCGGCAAGCGCGCGCAGAAGGACTCGGAGGCGATTGCCGCTGGGAAGCAGCTCCCGCCCGACGAGGAGGAGTGGTACTACTCCCACGTCACCGATCCGGACGGGATGATCGACCGCGCGGCCGAGCGCGCCGACCGGCTCCGCACGATGACGCCGGACGAGCGCGCCTTCGAGGGCCTGCCCGCGATCCGCGCCGACGAAATCGCGGAGCGCGCCGGCTACATCGCCCCGCCCCGCCTCACCGACGAGGACCGCGCGCGCTAGGAGCAAAAAGGTGCATAAAAGGTGCATAAACGGAGCATAAAAGGTGTATAAAATCGCGGAAACGCAAGTGCTTGCCCGGTTTTGAATGATGCAATCCCCGTCCAATCGGATGCAAAAGAGAAAGGAGCCCGCCATGGTGGACAAGAAGCGCTGCTAGGAATCACCTTGACTTCGCCCGGCCCGTTGCGCTAGAATCCCGCCCGCGCGTGTCCGACGGGGTACCAGCTGGGCGCCGAGCGGAAACCGTTGGCGCGTCAACGGACGCGCAGCCGTCCCGTGTAGTAGCGCCACAATGCCAAACGCCGGGGCGGCTCATTTTCCCTTGACTCGGGCCGGCCATTTGGGATAGTATCCCGTCCCGTCGCGCCCACCGTGGCGCGTGAATTGAAACGCACCTGTGCATCCATCCTCCTGGACGCACGACCGCCCCGGAAGCGCGAGCTCCCGGGGCGGTCCCTTTGTCTGCCTTCCGGCCGGCCCTTTCGGGCGGCTACTTGAGGACTTCGACGACGTAGCCGTCCACGCACTTGCGCCCGATGTATTCGTGGAAGAGAACCGCCATTTCGCCATAGCTTCCGTGGCGCGTTTCCGGTGCTCCGCCGAGTTGCTGGAACTCTCCGTCGCACAATTTGTAGCCGTTCTTCCCGTATCGGCGAAACTCGCCGCGGCGGAGCGAGGCATAGATGGTGGAATTGCCCTTGGTGAGCCGAACGTTCTTTTCAGCCGTGGGAATCGAGTTGACATCCTGCATTTTCGTTTTCCTCCTGGGCGTTCGTCTAGTCGAGGGCGGCCCGTCGGCCGTCTTCGTCGTCCGGCGTCTCGCTCTCCTTGATGAGCGTGGACTTTCCGTCGTCCTCGACGCGATACAGGTAGACGGATCCTCCCCTCCGCGTCTCGTCGCGGAACGCCGCGAGTGCTTCGGCCTCGCTGGCCGCTGAGAATTCTCGGTCGGAGAATATCCGATCTCCGTTCGTGACGGTGATTGCGTATTTCTGCATTTTCGTTTCCTCCTGGATGTTTTTGCCGCGTTTCGCGGCGGGGTGGTATTCTGGTTGTTTTTGGGGTTGGTGTCAAGTGGGCGGAGCGGGCCGGCCCTTTCGGGGCTCTAGTCGTTCCAGAGGTCGGTCGCCCGGCGGGGCGTGGGCGACGGCGCGACGATCTCCGCGGCCCGGGCGAGCGCCCGGGCGAGCGCGGCGCGCAGACGGTCGGCCGCGGTGGGGCGGCGCCGCAGGACGCGGCGCAGGCGCCGCGGTGCGGCGACAGTGGCGGGGTAGGTGGCGAGCGTGTGCATGGTGTGGTTCCTCCTGGGTTGTGGTTTGGTGGTCGGCTAGTCCTCGTCGAGGCGGAACGGCCAGAGGCGCCAGGCTGCAGCGGCGAGCGCGAGCAGGGCGCAGAGGTTGGCGAGGAGCGGCCAGCCGGGCGGCAGCAGCGGCTGGCCGACGATCTCGCCCGCGGCGAGCGCCGCCGCGGCGACAATCGCCCAGCGTGGCGGGGTGGTGTTCTTCGGGTTCATTCGGGCGAGTCCTTTCTGACGGCTAGACGGTGGCGCCGGGGCGGAGCGAGAGCCCCGCGGCGAGACGGCGGAAATGGTTGTGCGCGTTCGCGAGGTCGTTCCACTCGGTTTCCCGGCGCGGAAATCCCTTGCGGCAATCCTTCACGACAAACGCGAAGCGGTCCGTTTTTAGGTCGCAGTCGAAGCAGAGCGTGACGCTCCCGCCTTCTTCGGCGTGGGTGTGCTTTAGGATCATGGGTGGTGCTTTCTCTTGGTGGTTCCGGCCGGCCCTTTTGGCCGGCTGGGCGGTGGTTGGCTTCCCGCGACGCGCCCGGGGGCGCGTTTCGGAGGGTGGCCGGCCCTCCATCGTCAGGCGGGGCTACTGGGCCGCGGCGACGGGCGCAGCGCGGCGGCGGTGAACAGCGCGACGCGCGCGGGGTTATCCCGTTCGAGATTTCCGTCGGCGATGGAAAGCGCGCGGCCGAAAGCCTCGTGGATTCCGGTGCTTGTCCGCGCGCGGTTGTCGGGCGTGATTCCGCGGAGCAGTTCGGCCGCGCTTTCAAATGCGGCGTAGATGTTGCGGCCGGCGTAGGTGTCCAGCTCTCCGCGGCAGCGGAGGTCGTTTGCGGCAACGGCGAGAGCGGCGACGCAGCCGGCGCACCGTTTGAGCGTGTTTGCGTGGTCCATCGCGTCTTGCAGTTCGCGCACCGTGCGCGCGTTGCGTTCTTTGTCGTTCATGGTTTCGGGTTCCTTGTGTTTTGCCTAGTCTAGCCTTGCGGCAGGTTTCGGCGGGGTGGATTGTTTCGGGGCGGTGTTTCGGGTTTCTTGTGTCTTTCCTAGTCTAGCCTTTCGGCAGGCTGGCAAGAGGTGCTGCGGCGCTCGGTTACTGGGCGCGGAATCCTCCATTGAAGGGGAGGCGGGCAACGTAGCGCACCGCCTCAAGAACAAGCCGCGTGATGCTCATGCCGCGCCGCTCCGCCTGCGCTCGAACCTCGGCAATCTCGGCATCCGTCAAGCGGATTCCAAGCTGTCGCGTTCTCGTGCGGTTCTGGCGGGCGGTGGGGCTCATGTCGTTCGGGGTGGTGTGCGTCTTTGATGGGGCGGAGTATATCAGACTAGGCTAGACTTGTCAAGCGGGGCGCATTTGGGGCGCGGCGCCCCTGCCCAGAAATCGCATTTCGTCCAATGTTTACGGGCCTATCGTGCATTTCCGCCCCGCGGGGCGCGCCCCATATTAGCGCCCCCTAACTCGCCCCGTCGCGCCCCTGCGCCCCTCGCGCCCCTCGCCCCTCGAAGGGCGCAGAAGCTCGCGGAGGAGGACGAACGGAAACGCGGCGAGCATCACGGCTAGAACGGCGACGCCGAAGACCCCTTCGGGCGCGAAGATGAGAGCGGACCAATACCAGGCAAGCCCGTACGCAACGACGCCGCCCAACGTGGCGAGGATGTGGGACACGATCGGAACCTCGCACAGGACCACGGCCAGCGCGAACGCGACGACGGAGCCGACGCCCCACCACCAGCGGAGAAAGGCGACAATGCCGAAGAGGCGCGCGACGCCCCACACGAGCGCGAACGCCTGTAGCGCGACGAGCGCCCCGCCGCCGGCGACCTTCCCGAGAACGCCGAGCGCCCCGGCCCTTCTGTTTTCATCGTTCATGGCGCGCATTCTAGCACATTCCGAAAGGCCGCACAAGGCCGCGCGGAACGCCCTCCGAAAATTCCGCTTGACCTGGTGGGAACACCCTGCTAGAATCCCGCCCCGACATGCCCAACCAACGCGCCAGAGGGAAGAGCCAGGTTTCCGCCTGGGTTCCGGAGAATCAAGCCGCCGTGCTGAAATCGGCGGCCGACGCGCTCGGTATTCCGCTCTCCGACGTTGTCGCGCGCCTGGTCGAGCGGTTCGGGCCGGAGGTTGCCGCGGAGATGTTGGCGGAGGGCGCCGACGGCCGCGGCGAAACGAAGAAAGGCAAACCATGCTAGCACCCCTCCCCGTTCCCCCGTCCGCCATCGCCGCCGCTCGTTCTGCAGGCGTGGACCCCGCCGAGCTCGTCCGGCGTTGTGTCGCCCGTGCAACCCTTCCTTTTTTTGGGTCGGGTGTTCCCACCTCTCGCCGTAGCGCCCGGAAGGCGTCGCGGCGCGCGCCTCTCTCTCTTTTTGGCTCGGGTGTTCCCACCGCAACGGAGGGCCGCGCCTGATGGCCGGCGAGGCGCCAGAGCTGGCCGCCGCCCGTCCGCCGCGCCCGCGGTGGCTGGGCGTCGCGGAGTGCGCCGCCCGTGCCCGCTGCTCGCGGCGCACCGTCTCGCAGGCGCTCACGGGCTGGAGCCGGTCGGGCGTGGGGCTGCGCTATCTCGTCCGCCGCGGCGGCGTCGTGCGCGTTCGCCCCGGCGACCTCCGCGCCTGGATCGGCGCGGGCTGCCCCACGGGCCCGAGCTACGACCCGCACCCACGCGGGCCGCGCCGTTGATTTTTTTGCCGGAGGACTCGCCGAGATGGATGCCACGCCCCGCCCCTCGCTCCTGGACCGCGCGCCGCTCCTGCCCGGGCTGGCGCTCGCGGACCTGGACGCCGACGAGCGAGCGCAGGGCGAGGGCACGGCCAAGCATCCATGCGGCGAGTTCTCGGCGGCGAGGTTCGCGGCGCTCTACCCCGACCGCTACGAGCTCATTGCGCGGGCGCTGCTGGAGGGTTTTTCGCTCGATGCCGCGGCGAGGGTGTTTCACGTCCACGAGCGCACGGCCGCCGCGATCCGCGAGCGCGAGGCGCGTAGCCTCTCGGCCGAGTCGTATAGAGGCATTCAGGCGCGCCGGGCGCGCGGGCTCGTAATGCAGGCGTCGGACATCCTCGCCGAGCGGATGCGCCGCGACCCCGACAGCGTCACGGCGCGCGACCTGGCCGCCGTCATGCGCGAGGCGCACAACATCGAGCGCAGCCTCGAGGGCGCGCCGTCCACAATCGCCGGCGTGATCCGCGCCGACGGCGCCACGGCCGCGCTCGCGGACCTCCTGCAGCAGGCGGCCGCCGCCGGCGCCCGTCCCGCAAATCGGTTTGAGCGGGGGAAAATTCCCCCGCGGGAGGACCGGCCGGCCGTCGTCGTCGAGGCCGTCGCCGCGCCCGCTTGTGTTCCCGAGTCACATGGTGCGATCCCCGATAATCCGCTTCCAGAGCGGACAATCGCGGGACGGGATACGTGCGAGGATACGGCGGCAGGCGTTCCGGCGGTGGCCGCGGCGCCGTCGTCGTCGGCCGCGACGGGGGCGGGGGGGGTGCCGCGCGAACAGGGGGGCCCTTTCCGAGTAGATCGATTGGGCCCGGAAAATTTCGGGTCTGTGAACGAGGCGTCCGCGGGCGATTCCGCGGGCGAGAAGAGTCTTCCAGGAGGAACAGAAGATGCCGAATCGTAAAAAAAGGATGGCCGCGCCCGCGCAGGGCTTCCTGCCGCAGGCGGACGCCGCCCGCTTCTGCGGGACGAGCGTGGACACGGTGCAGCGCGCGACGAAGCTGTGGACGGCCAGCGCCGGCCGCTACGGTCTGCGCTGGCGGCCGCGCGGCACGAGAATGAAGTCCTACGCCGTCGCCGACCTGGTGGCGTGGGTGGATGCGGGGATGCCGACCGGCTACCACCGCGACGAGGACGGCGCGATCCGCCAGGTCGCCTTCTAGGAACACCATCAACAGGATACCAACACCATGTCAGCAAAACGCAAAAATGACGCGGCCGCACCCGCGCAGCGCGTCGCGCCGCACGACTCGGCTGAGCTTCCGGCCGGCCTCGTGTGGACGATGCCGGAGAATCCAGAAGGAACAGACGCCCACAGCGGACCGATCGGCGGAGCGCAGCTGCGAGGCCCATCCGGGCCGAGCGGTGTCCCGCTCGAAGAGCTTTGGGCGGATCCGTGGGCGGCGGCGAAGGCGGCTGGCCTGCTGGTCGAGCGCGTCGTGCAGAAGTGCCCCGGACGGACGGAGCGCAGCGACGCCGGGATCTGGAAGGTGACGCCCGCCGTGCTCGAAGCGTGCGGGCTCGCGCCCGAGCGCGCGAGGGCGGTGGTCGAGGTGTCGGCGGAGCTGCGCCCGCGCGACCTGGAGGGCGCGGTGGTCTACGCGCTCTCGGGGGCCGGCCGCGTCGCGGTTCGGTCGTGCGCGAAGGCGCCGCGCTCCTCGCGCGTGCTGGCGCAGGTGCGGGAGCCGTCCCGTCTGCGCTGCGGGGACGAGGTGGCGATCCGCTACACGGAATCGGGACGGGCGGAGGTGATCTATGGGCGGTAAGAAGGGAAGGGCCGGAAGGCCGAAATTGTACGCCGCACAACTCAAGCTCGGAGACGCGACGAGAACGCTTCTTGTGGGGTGCATGAAAAAGGGAAATTGGAAGCGATTTGACGACATTGCGGCGGCATTCGTCCGCTTCTCGTTTCGACTTGAGGACAAAGCGCCATTGCCGAAGGGCGTTGACGAGACGAACGAAGAAATCATCCGCGGAGAACTTAAAAAGACAGGTGCTTATGTGTCAATTTTTCCGGAAAATTCACCGGAAATTGAAGAGAAATCCGGTGGAAATTCACCGGAAATTGAAGAGAAATCCGGTGGAAATTCACCGGAAATTGAAGAGAAATCCGGTGGAAATTCACCGGAAATTGAAGACAGAAGCGCGCGCGGTAATCAGAATAATAGATTTGGAGAGTTATCCCCCTCCCCCTCTCCGAAAAATTCGATCTCGCCGCAGGACGAGGAGGACGCCTTCAGCGACCTCTGGGAAGCCTACCCTCGGAAGACGGCGCGGGATGCGGCGCGCCGAGAGTTCCACCGGGCTCTCGTCGAGGATGGCGTCGCTCCGGCGACGATCCTCAACGCCGTCATGGCGCAGTCCCGGTCGGCCGAATGGGCGGAGGACGGCGGGCGGTTCGTCCCGCGCCTCGACAACTGGCTCCGCGACGGACGATGGGCCGACGTGCTTTCTGTGCCAGACGCGATTCCGGAAAAAAATATGGCGGCGCCGCCCGCGCAGCCCGACCCCTTCGAGTACCGCGGTCCGCGGGACCCGCAGGAGATCGCCGAAGAGATGAGGAACTACGAGGCCGAGCTGGCGAAGCGGCAACAGGCGGAGGCCTCCGATGCCTGAGGCGGACACAAAAAAACTGGACGCCGCCGCCCGCGCGAACGAGCTGCGGGAGGCGGAGGACCTGCCCGAGGTCGAGAAGTGCGTGCTGGCGTGCGCCCTGCTCGACGAGAAGGCCGCGGCGCTGATGGCCCGCGCCGGCGTGAAGCCCGAGTGGTTCCACGCGACGCGGTGCCGCGAGATCTGCGCCCGCGTCCTCGATTCGCTGGCGCAGGGCCGCCCCGTGGACTACGCCGCGATGGCGGTCGATCTCCAGCAGGGCGGCAAGACGTGGGGGCCGCGCTTCGTCGAGGAGCTGGCCGAGAAGGAGGTGCTGCCCGCCCATGCGGAGTACTACGTCTCGCGCCTCGCGGAGGCGTTCTTCCGCCGCGAGGTCTACGACGCCTGCTCCGACGCCCAGTCCGCCCTCGACGCGGCGGAGGAGGCGCCCGACGCCACGGCCTCGCGCCTCTCCGAGCGCCTGGCCGCGCTCCTGCGCTGGCGTTCGGCCGGGACGGCGCCCTCGCCCTACCAGCTGCGCGTGGAGTCCGTGGAGGAGTTCCACCACGCCCACGAGGAGGTGCAGGCCGGCCGCCCGGCCACGTCGCTCGGGCTCTCGTGGGGGATTCCCGGGCTCGACTGGATCACGCAGGGGCTCTACCCCGGGCTCCACATCATCGCCGCCCGCCCGTCGTTCGGCAAGACGATGCTCGAGAACTACATCGCGCTCACCCACCTCAAGGCCGGGCGCCGCGTGGCCCGCGCCTGCCTCGACATGACGCCCCGCGCGCTGGCCCTCCGCGCCCTCACGCTCCTCTCCGGCGAAACGCTCTCCAAGATGCGCAACGGCTTCATGACGGCGAGCGACGAGGCGAAGGTCCGCGCCGCGGCCGAGGCCTCGCGCCTCTGGCACGAGCACATCCTCACCGAGACGACCGCCGAGGAGATCGTCGCCCGGGCCCGCGCCATCAAGGCCGCGGACGGCCTCGACCTCCTGACCGTGGACTACATCCAGCTCGTCGGCACGACCGAGCAGCAGAAGTTCATGAATGACAACATGGTGATCTCCCGCGCCATGAAGGCGCTCAAGGGCTTCGCCAACGACACCGGAACGCCCGTGCTGCTGCTCTCCCAGCTCTCCCGCGCCGTCGAGAAGGAGGACCGCGCGCCCCAGCTCTCGGACCTCCGCGACTCCGGCTCGATCGAGCAGGACGCCAAGACCGTCACCTTCGTCTACCCCGAGCCCGCCGTCATGGCGCGCTGGATGCAGGAGCAGGGCGTCGTGGACTGGAAGGCGCTCGACATCCGCCCCGGCGTGCTCAACGTCCTCAAGAACCAGGATGGCGGGACGGGCGCCGTCGCCGTCCGCCAGTTCGCCCGCTACGGCATCTACGAGCAGTGCGCCCGCCTCACCCGCGAGGACGCCGCCGCGCACCGCGCCGCCATCGCCGCCGCGAAGGACGCCGCCGCCCTGAAGCACCGCTCCGTCGCGGCCGACGTCCCGGCCTCCGTCGCGATGGGCTACGACTTCGCCCGCGCCGCCTCCGTCCCCGAGGCGCTGTACTCCGTCTGCAAGCATCCGAAGGGATCCTACGAGGTCTTCCTCACGGCCGACCTTCCGATGCTCAACGCCGCCGCGGCGCGCCTCGGCGCCGAGCCCTGGAACGACCTGCTCCAGGTCTCCGGCCTCATGCCCGCCCTCGCCGCCCTGCGCCGCACCCGCGCCGAGCACGGCCTCCCCGCCGCCGACCCCAGCGACGCGATCTTCGACCCCGCGGGCCCCGTCGGCCCGGCCACCCCGCCGCGACCCGACCCCCGCAACCCCGCCACCCTCTAGCCCCGCCATGCCCCGCATCCCTCCCGACGTCTGCGACGCCGCCCTCTACACCTGCGACCGCTGCGGCCGCCAGTTCTCCATCGGCCACCGCCTCGCCGCCACGCACGGCGGCATCGCCCGCCACGTCGGCGCCGACGGCCTCCCGGTCCCCATCCGGCCCTTCGTCCGGCTCGGCGGCCGCCCCGTCTGCGTCGTCTGCGCCTCCGGGCGCTACCCGCGCCGCCGCTACGACCCCTCCGCGCTCCTCGACCCCGCCGCGATCCGCTAGCGCCATGACGCACGAACCTCTCGCCGCCGCCTCGCCCCACCGGGCCGTCTTTCTGGATGTCGCAGTCTTCGGGACGCGCACCCCGGAGGGCGCCGCGTCGGCCTCCGCTCGGCCCGGCGAGTGCCGGTGCCCGTTCGGATCCGGGGAGGGCCGTACCAGCCCGTTCACCACGCCGCCGCGCTACGTGGCCCCGATCCGCGGCACCTTCCTCCCCCGCCCGCCCCGCGACGGCGAAGGTCGCGCCGGCCTCCCGCCTTCCGGCGGGCCGGGCGCGGGGAACCCCTTGGCGCAGCGCGCGCCGGCCCGGAGTCGGGGCCCAGGGAAAGCGAAGAGACTGGCACGGCGGAGAGACGCCGGGGCGCAAGTAGCCGCCCACACGCGGAGCGCCGCGCGGCCGACGGGCCGCCGGATCGCCGCGAGCGAAACCCTCCCGCCGGGGGAGGGCGAATTCTACAACCCCGGAAGAATCCCCGCTCGCGACAAGCGCGAGGCCTAGGACTCGTTCGGGGAGAGGGATTCCGGAGCGCGCGAGCGCTCCGACCGATGACGGCCCGGAAAGACGGGCGCCCTTCTTGAAAACCCAGCAACACCAAAAACACCCACAACACCAGGAGGAACACAAGATGCCGGAACAACCGGAACAGAAACAAGAAACCGTCGGAGAGGTCGCCGCCGCGATGCGACGATACGCCGACATCCTCGCGCTCGCGCCCTTCGACCCCCTCGCGCAGCGGCTCCTGCGCGAATACGCCGACCGCGTGGAGCGCGCGGCGGATCGGGATCGCGACGCGGTCAAGGCCTCGGCGGGGATGTCGTGCGAACTGTGCGAGAGGCTCGGCCCCGCCCGATTCGGCAACGCCGCCGCGATGCGCGAGGCGCTGAAGTACGTGCTTCAACTCGACGCTACGGACGAGGCCGCAGAGCAAGACGGGCTCACCGATGCAGAGCGAATTGCAGAGTATGCGGATCACATCGAGGAGTGTCAGAAGAAAGCCCGCGCCGCCCTCGCCGCGCCCGCCCGGAACTGCGACCGATTCGCGACGGCGGCGGAGGCGTATTCGGCGTGGGAATCCGACAACAAGAAGCCGCCGGAACAGTGCTTCCTCCAATGGCTCTTCGCCACGGCGGAAGAGAAAGGAGGCGACCATGCCTAGACTACCGAAGATGATCCCGTGCCCGTTTTGCGGACTGGCGGAGGACAAGGGCGATCCGAAAATCCGAACCGCGTTCGACGAATGGACGCGGGACGGAAATCCCAAGCCTCCGTACTCCGGCTACTGCGAGCGGTGCGGAAGCTCCGGGCCCGATGCGGACACCATGGCCGAGGCCGTCGCCGCGTGGAACCGCCGCGCGGGGGAGGACGAGCTGCGCCGCCGCCTCGCGGACACGCTCGGCGTGGCCGACAACCTCAACCGCACCCTCAAGACCCTCTTCGACAACGCCTCCTACGCCGCCGCGCAGAAACGGCCCCCGTCCCACCTTCCCGTCCAGCCTTCAACCCCTTCAACCCCTTCAACCACCGAACTGAAATGAGCCAGACCTACACCCTCCGCGGCCGCGTCGCCGCCATCAGCGAGCCGCGCACCACCCCCGCCGGCTACACCTTCCAGACCCTGCTCGTCGATACCGACGACCCGCAGTACCCGCAGCGCGTCCCCGTCGAATTCGCGGGCGACCGCATCCACAACCTCGTCGGCCTCTCCGCCGCGCAGACGGTCGAGGTCGCCTTCGCCCTGCGCGGCCGCGAACACGACGGACGGCACTACGTCTCCCTGCGCGGCTGGGCCGTGCGCGACCCCGCCGCCGCCGTCGCCACCGCCACCCCCATCCCCGCCGCGCCCCTCCCCTCCGCCCCCGCCGCCCCCGCGGCCCCCGCCCCGGCCCCCGCTGCCCCCGAGCGCGTCGAAGACCTCCCCTTCTAGCCACGGAACACACGGAACGCACGAAAAATGGAAACGGAAACGACAAATGCCGCCGCCGCCGCAAGCGGGCCCGACCTGGAGACGGTCAGAAGCATCGCGCGGAGATTCTTCGACCCGGACGAGGCCGCGCCGGAATGGAAGCGCCGCATTCACGCGCGGGACGGACTCCTCGCCGCGACGGACGGGAGGCGCATCATCCAAGTCTTCGACCCATCGATCAAGGCGGAGAAGGGCTCCAACGAGAAGATGCTGGACTTCGTTCCCCCTCCCGCCGAGAACGGGCTCGTCGTCGCGGGCCCCGAATGGATCCACGGCGAGCTTCGACGCCTGCTGAACCTCGCCACGGAACGCGCCCGCGCCAGATTGGAGGAGGCGCGCCGGAAATTCCGGGAAATGGTTGACGTGATGACGTGCATCTGCCCTAAATGCCAGACCGAGCTTGTCTACGACGAGGATTTCGGGATTTTCGGGAGAAAGGAGTACGAGAAGGGGTTCGCCCCGGACGAAGAGGGGGTGTTCGGAGACGTCCTCGTTTGCGTGCCCGGAATCCGTCCGCTTCGACTCTCGCTCGCTCTTCTCGAGGAATGCTATGCGGCCGACCGGAAGCTCGGAGGGTCGGACACGCTCGCCGTGAGCGCCGACCACATCTGCTTCATGAAGGCCGCCCGCCGTATCGGAAGATTTTGGAGGATCTCCCTTATCGGCAAGGTGCGTTCCCCCGCCCCGGTCGATCTCGTTCTCGACTTCGACCAGCCGCGGTTCGCAATCGCGAGGCAGAAGGCGAACCCGCCCGCCCCTCCCGCCTCCCCCGCCCCCTCGGAGTGACCATCCCGACCATCAAGACCATCCCGACCATCAAGACCATCCCGACCATCCCGACCACCCGACCACCCGACCCATGAAACTCCAGCACGACCAGTTCCGGCTCTTCGTGAACAACGGCCGCCGCGACGACTCCTACGGCATCGCCGTGGACGAGCCGTTCCGCTGCGGCGACGAGGAGCGCGTCCGGAGCGCCCTCAACCGCCTCCACCTCCGCGGCCGCCTCTCCTACGCCGACGGCTCCACCGAGGAATTCCTCCCCGAGCTCCCCGCCCGCATCGGCGAGCGCGTCTACGGCCCCGCCGGCACCGCGCCCGCCCCGGCCCCCGACGCCCTCCCGCCCGAAGAAACCCACGAGGACCCCGCCACATGAAGCTCTTGAGCCTCCTCCGCCGCCGCCCCGCGCCGCGCCCCGCCCCCGTCGTCCTCTGCTTCAGCATGAGCGCCGAGCTGCACAAGGCCGACCTGCGGAGACTCCGCGGCCTCGACCAGAACCACCCCGTCCTCGGCCCCGTGCTGCGCCTCCTCTGCGAAGTGCGGATGGGCATCCTCGCCGCCGCCGAGGCGCCGGGCAACCCGCACCCCGAGCGCAGCGTCGCGCGCGCCTCCGGCGTCTCCTCCGCCATCCAGGCCATCGTCGCCGCCACGCGCGGCCCGGAGGCGGCGCACCAGCAGACCGGCTTCGGCGCCGAGGAGGAGTAGGGATGGACGCGCCGCTCCCGCAGACCCTGGGCCTCTCCGCCGCCGCGCGGGCCCTCGGGATCCCACGCGCCACGCTCGACCGCCGCCTTCGAGACGGCACCGTGCCCTACCGCCAGCTCGGCCGCCGCGGCCGCCGCCGCATCCGCACCCGCGACCTTCTCCTCCTCGGCGCCTCCCGCGCCGACATCCTCGCCGCCGCCCGCCCCGCCACGCCATGAGAATCACCATCGACCCCCGCCAGCGCACGCAGATGGGCCCGCTGCGGCTCGTGTGCCGGCTGCACGCCGGCTCGCGCGACACAGTGGCCGAGCACAACGTCGGCCACGCCTTCTTCCGCGACCTGCGCGCCTCCTTCGAGGACACCGAGATCCTCGACCTCGGCCCCGACCACTTCGAGATCCGCTACAGCGCCGAGGCCGTCCGCCGCGGCCGCAAGGCGTGACCCCGCCACCCCGAACCAAGAAACCCGAACAAAGAAAAGACGAAAATGACAGCCGCCACAAAAGCAGTTCTCGTCGCCCTCTTCAAGGGAGACAACACCATCACCACCGAGCAGCAGGAGGCTGCACTTCTCGCGCTCAACACCAACCCCGCCACCGGCGACGCCGCGCCCGACCCGGGCCGCGTCCTTCGCCCGAAGGAGGTTGCCGCGCGCCTCGGCGTCTCGCGCAAGACCCTCTGCGGCTACGGCAAGCGGGGGCTGCTCGATTCCGTCTACGCCGCCGACAAGCCGAACCGCCGCCTCGGCTACACCGAAGCGAGCGTGCGCGCATTCATCAGCGGCCACGCCGTCCGCGCGTAGAAGAGAGGTCGGAATGAAGCAGCAAAAGACAACACGGCCCTCGTGCGTCACCCTCGGGCAAGCCTTCTGCGACGACTGGAACTACGGAAACGAGGCCGAGCGGAACGCCCTTTCCATCGCCGCCGTGCGCTATTCCCTCACGCGGAAGGAGCCCACGCCGGAGGAACGCGCGATAATCAAGTCCGCCTGGGGGGCCGTCAAGTGCGAAATCGACAGAATCCTGGATCGGAATGAAAGACTCTCCTTTGTCCGACACCGCGCCGGACTGGCCGGCGCGAAGGCGCGTTGGCGGCGCGCGGCCGAAATCGCGCTTCCCGAGACGCCGGAAGGCATCCCCCTCGGCGCCACCGTCACGCGCTGACCCTCCGACCATCCCGACCATCAAGACCATCCCGACCACCAGACCACCCGACCCTGCCATGCCATGGATCGTCCCGTTTACTCCGTCCACCTCTTCGCCGGCGCCGGCGGGGGAATCCTCGCCGACCTGCTCGCCGGAACCGAGCCCCGGATCGCCGTCGAGATCGAGCCCTACCCCCGCCGCGTCCTCGCCCGCCGCCTCCCCGGACTCGCCATCTGGGACGACGTGCGCACCTTCCGCGCGGGCAACCCCGACTGCGAGGACGCCTTCCGCTGGATGCGCGAGCACCGCGCCGAGCTGGCTGTCTGTGGGGGTTTTCCGTGCCAGGACATTTCTAGTGCAGGCAAGGGCGCGGGCATCAGTCGCGGCGAAAGAAGCGGCCTGTGGCGCGAGTTCGCAAGAATACTTCGCGAAGTGGGACCGCGCTTCGTCTTCGTGGAAAACTCCCCCATGCTTGTTTCAAGGGGACTGGGACTCGTTCTCGGGGACCTGGCCTCGATCGGGTATGATGCTCTCTGGCACGTGCTGGCCGCTTCAGACGTTGGAGCGCGACACGAGCGCGAGCGAATCTGGATCGCCGGACGCCTGGCCGACCGTTTGCGCACATGACGCCATGTCGCAGGGCCCCGGCCCGAACGGCGCCCTGCGCCCGAACGGAGAGGAGGCGTACAAGAAGCTGAATGTCCTCGTCGTCCGTAGTGAGAGA
>Ga0310691_10001312_pt1 | contig 38300 bp, 55 predicted proteins | sample 176DNAGHGlowgp2_FD_203887 | JGI IMG/M metagenome (GOLD analysis project Ga0310691, IMG submission 203887) | Sheep rumen microbial communities from Palmerston North, Manawatu-Wanganui, New Zealand - 1766 DNA GHGlow gp2 (v2) (version 2) | ecosystem: Host-associated > Mammals > Digestive system >... | reverse complement strand
CTGATAATAGCACTGTTTCTATATCCAAAGATACCACAATCGAAGCAAAATGTCAAGTACTTACAAAAGCTTTAAAGCTTGCACACAAGGGCATACTTGCCCAGTATGAAGAGATGTCACACGAATGCCAGCTGGCTTTCGACCTCGGACAGCTCTTCGCCGAGATAGAGCAGAGAATGAAAGAGGGAGGTATCGAGGTAGAATGAATGTTATACACAGAAGCATAATGATACCGATCGAACAGCTCAAGCCTCACCCCGATAATCCGCGCAAGGACGTTGGTGACGTGGCCGAGCTTGCCGAGAGCATCAAAGCAAACGGCATCTTCCAGAACCTTACCGTCATTCCTGACGACGATACCTATATGGTAGTCATCGGACACCGCAGACTTGCCGCAGCCAAAGCAGCAGGCTTGACAGAACTGCCGTGCATGGTCGTAGAGATGGACGCAAAAGAGCAGATCTCCACGATGCTGCTGGAGAATATGCAGCGGAATGACTTGACAATATGGGAACAGGCACAGGGTTTTCAGATGATGCTCGACCTGGGCGAGACAGAAAGTGATATCGCCGAAAAGACAGGCTTCAGTAAGACGACGGTAAGACACCGCCTCAAGTTGCTCGAGCTCGACCCCGAAGAATTCCGCAAGTCGCAGGAAAGACAGCCGACTATGGCGGACTATATCGAGCTGGAGAAGATAAGCGATCCGAAGCTGAAAAGTAAGGCGCTTGCCGCTATTGGCACAGCAAATTATAAATGGACGATTGAGAGCTGCAAGCGACATCAGCGCGAATTGGAAATCAGAAACGAATGGCTCAGTTTTATTGACGACCTGTTTATGCAAGATGATTACGATAAAAATCGAAAAATCGTTAAAACGGTGTATATGACCAAGAAGATGAATGACGATGACAAGAAGGAACTGAAAGAACTGTCGGAGGATATTGACCTTGACTACTGCTACACTGAAGGAAATACATATCTGTACATACTCGGTGCTATACTTGACAAGCCAAAGCCTACCTATGAAGAGGAACGACAGAAACGGAATGAGCGGATCGAGTGTATCAAAGTTATTGAGGAACAGGCAAAAAAACTAAGGCAACAGTTTGTAAAGGATTATAAGAGCAAAACCACCTGTCATAAGTTCGCTCTGCTCGCTTTTCTTAAATCAGAAATAGACCTTATGGATACGAGCTGGGACAGAGTCGCAGAAATCCTTGACCTGCCCGAAAGCGAGGATAAAGAGGATGGCTATGATGCTGAAAGCATACAGCAGCAGCTTAGTTTTGAAAGCATGGCGGCATTCTCACCCGATAGACTGCTTCTTGCAATTTTGTCCGACTATTTCGAGGATTGGCACCTTTCTGTTCACAGCTGGGATGGACATTACCAAAGGAACGAGAGCCTTGAATGCTGGTATGACACACTCACAAAGCTCGGCTACAGTATGAGCACCGACGAACAGCAGCTGCTTGATGGTACGCACGAGTGCTTTAATGAGGAGGCAGAAGATGAAAATACTGCGACTGAATAATAACATCTGCGAGCTGGCGGAGATAGGTGATGAACTTGAAGACTTGCAGGCAGAGGTTCAGGGATATATCGAGATAGTTCCAGCTCCGCTGGGCATTACACTGCGAATAGTCGTGAACGAAGAAGGCAGAAATATGAACTTTTTCAACAACGGTCCTGCAACCGTGCTGTTCAGGCATTTTTACGGCGAGACTGCACCTTATATTGTCGGTCCTGCATTTCTGTGCAGTTTTGACGGCAAGGAAAACCTCGTCAGCCTTACCGATGAGGATTACGAGACAGCAGCGAAGATACTGCGGTCTTACGGATATGTGAAAGGGGACTGACGGTATGAAGATCATTGTAGATGAACTTCCGTACTATGGCGACATTTGCGTGTTCGACAAGTTTTGTTCTTGTGCAGATGATACGAAAGAATGTCCTCGTTTTTGGTCTAAATATAAGATTGCTAACGAATACAACGAAACCAATCCACATGAATGTGAACTTTTGAAAGAAATGAAACAGGAGGATTACTAATGTCAGTAAAAATCAACAGTCTGGAATTTGAAAACGTAAAACGCATCAAGGCAGTGCAGCTCACACCTGCAAAGAATGGCCTGACCGTCATCGGCGGGGACAACAGGCAGGGCAAGACCTCTGTACTTGATGCAATAGCGTGGGCTCTGGGCGGCGACCGCTTCAAGCCGTCGAACCCGCAGCGCGAAGGCTCGGTCATTGAGCCGCACCTTAAAGTCACGCTCGATAACGGCATAGTGGTCGAGCGCAGCGGAAAGAACAGCTCGCTGAAGGTCATCGACCCGAGCGGAAATAAGGGCGGACAACAGCTGCTGAACAGCTTTGTCGAGCAGCTCGCACTTGACTTGCCAAAGTTTCTGAATCAGTCAAGCAAGGAAAAGGCAGACACTCTGCTGAAAATAATCGGCGTGGGAGAGCAGCTGTATAAGCTTGAGCAGCAAGAGCAGCTGCAATATAATCGCCGCACCGAGATAGGCAGGATAGCCGACCAGAAAGCCAAGTTCGCAAAGGAGATGCCTGTGTACACAGACGTTCCCGCAGAGCCGCTGTCGGTGTCGGAGCTTATCCAGCAGCAACAGGAGATACTTGCACACAACGGTACTAATAAAATGAAGCGTGACCAACTCTCTCACTACGAAAAAGAGTACGAGCTTGCAAAGCAGGCTTTTGACCACGCTAAGTCGGTACTTGATGCAGCAGAGAACAATCTGAAGCTCGCGAAGATTGATGCCAAAGACCTTGAAGATAAGTCTACGGCGGAGCTTGAAGCAAGCATACAGCACATCGAGGACATTAACAAGAAGGTCAGGGCAAATCTTGACCGCCAGAAAGCAGAGATCGAGGCGGAGGACTTCCGCAGCCAGTACGACGAGCTGACAGAGCAGGTCGAAGCTATCAGGCAGCAGAAAAGGGACTTGCTCAAGGGTGCAGATCTGCCGCTTGAAGGTCTGACCGTCGAGGGCGGAGAGCTTATCTATAACGGGCAGAAATGGGACTGCATGAGCGGCGCTGAACAGCTTATCGTGGCGACCTCTATTGTCCGCAAGCTCAATCCCGATTGCGGTTTTGTGCTGCTGGACAAGCTCGAGCAGCTTGACAGCAAGACTCTTGATGCCTTTGGAAACTGGCTCGAAAAAGAGGGCTTGCAGGCAATAGCTACACGGGTCTCATCGGGAGATGAGTGCTGTATCCTGATTGAAGATGGTTGTTCGGTTTCTGTTAAATCGCACAGTCAAGAACAAGAGAAGAACTGGAAGCCGGGTGAATTCTGATATGGGACAGTTCATTGACTTAACAGGAAAAATCTACGGAGACTGGCGTGTTGTTAATAAATCTACAACAACAGGCAATGGTTCAAAACCACGTGTGTACTGGAATTGTATATGTGTCAGGTGCGGAGCTCAAAGAGCCATTGACGGAAGATCATTAAGAGGTGGTGTATCAACACACTGCGATTGTACTCGCTATGATTTTTTAAAGAATAAACCTCCAAGAAAAACTCACGGAAAAAGTCATACACGATTGTATTACGTATGGTGTGGAATGAAAGGTCGCTGTTATGATCCAAATAATACACATTACAATTTATATGGTGGACGAGGTATAAAAGTGTGTGATGAATGGCGAAACAGCTTTCAAAGCTTTTATAATTGGGCAATGGAAGCGGGATACAATCCTTATGCTCCACGAGGAGAATGTACTATTGACAGAATCGATAATAACGGCAATTATACCCCTGCAAATTGTCGTTGGGTCGATAGCTCTATTCAAGCAAGCAATCGCAGGGTATCAATATGGAAGAAAGCAGGTGCATTTTGATGTTTGAGATAACAACAGGAAAGATACAAGGCGCACGCAAGGTCGTGGTCTACGGTCCGGAGGGTATCGGCAAATCGACCTTTGCTGCACAATTTCCCGAACCGCTGTTCATCGACACCGAGGGCAGCACGAAGGCTATGAACGTCAGCCGATTCCCTAAGCCTACGAGCTGGGAGATGCTGCTCAATGAGGTGCGTGAAGCAATGACCGCAAACCTGTGCAAGACGCTTGTCATAGATACTATCGACTGGGCAGAGCAGCTGTGCATAGCAAGTATCTGTGCGATACATAAGAAAAAAGGTATCGAGGATTTCGGCTACGGTAATGGCTATGTCTACGAAAAAGAGGAGTTCGGCAGATTTCTCAACCTGCTTGAAGAGGTCGTCAATGCGGGGATAAATGTTGTGCTCACTGCTCACGCACAGATGCGTAAATTCGAGCAGCCTGACGAGCTGGGTGCGTACGACCGCTGGGAGCTGAAGCTCGGCAAGAAAACAGGCTCGCAGACAGCACCGCTTGTAAAGGAGTGGGCAGATATGGTGCTGTTCGCCAACTACAAGACGTTCGCAGTAGCAGTCGATAAGGACGGCAAGAAGTTCAAGGGTCAGGGCGGTGAGAGAGTGATGTATACATCGCATCACAGCTGCTGGGACGCGAAGAACAGAGAGGGACTTGCACCCGAGCTGCCGTTTGACTACTCGCAGATAGCACATCTTTTCAGCGCACAGACAGCACAGCCTGCTGTGTCTGTACAGCAGACCAAACCCGAACCTGTGCAGCAGCCTGCGCCGACCACATCTTCCGCAGAACCGCTGAAGATGCCCGAAAGTGTCTCGGAAATAAAGCCCGAAGAGTTTGAAACGGTCGTAGAAAAGCCGCTGAACATACCCGATGCTCTGCCGCAGGCTCTCAAAGACCTTATGAAGTCTGAAAAGGTAGACGAATCGGACATCAGGCTTGTGGTGTCACAGCGTGGATATTTTCCGCAGGACACCCCGATAACTAACTATCCGCCCGATTTTATCGAGGGCGTGCTGATAGGTGCGTGGTCGCAGATGCTTCCGCTTATCAAGGAAAATCAGAAAGAACCGTTTTAAGGAGGATATGAACAAATGGATGAATTCAAAGAATATGGCTGGGAAGACGAGATAGTGAACGAGGGCAGTGAGTTCGTGCTGCTCCCCGAAGGTGACTACGATTTCACGGTCACGAAGATAGAGAGGACGAGACACAATGGCTCTGAGAAGATGCCGCCTTGCAATGTCGCAAAAGTGACAGTCACTGTATGGGGACCTAACGACAAGACAGAGATCATCGAGAATCTGTTTTTGTGTAACAAAACCGAGTGGAAGCTGTCACAGTTCTTCCTTGCGATCGGTCTGAAAAAGCACGGAGAGCCGCTGAAAATGAATTGGACAGCAGCCCAGGGCAAGACGGGCAAGTGCCATGTCTACATAGATAACTACAAAAACAAGAACGGCGAGGACAGGCAGTCTAACAAGATCAAAAAATACTATGCTTACGACGAGCAGGTACAGACACTCAGTCCTAAGATTCAGACAGCATATCAGCCTCAGCAGACATATCAGCAGCCTGCCGCAGGTGGCTGGAAGCCGGGCAGCTTCTGATGCAGCTGCGGCCTTACCAGCAGGAAGCTAAGGACGCTATCTTCGTGGAGTGGGATAAAAAGGGCAATCGCAAAACGCTGATAGTCCTTCCCACAGGCACGGGGAAGACCATAGTTTTCTCGGGAGTGGTAGAGGATTGTGTCCGCAGGGGAGAGAGGGTGCTGATACTCGCACACAGGGGCGAGCTTCTCGACCAGGCAGCGGACAAGCTCAGAAAGACCACAGGGCTAATATCAGCGGTGGAAAAGGCGGAACAAAGCTGCATCGGCAGCTGGTACCGTGTAGTAGTCGGCAGCGTCCAGACGCTGATGCGTGAAAAACGCCTTGCAGGTTTCTCGGAGGATTATTTTGACGACATCATCATCGACGAGGCGCACCACGCTATTTCGGACAGCTACACAAGAGTTCTGGAGCATTTTCCGTCGGCAAAGGTGCTGGGTGTAACAGCCACACCCGACAGGGGAGATATGAAAAATCTCGGGCAGGTTTTCGACAGCCTTGCATACGAGTACACGCTCCCAAAGGCTATTAAAGAAGGCTATCTGTCACCTATAAAGGCGGTAACGATACCCTTGAAGCTCGACCTTTCGGGAGTTGCTATGCAGTCGGGCGACTTCAAGGCATCAGACATAGACACAGCGCTTGACCCGTATCTGTATCAGATAGCCGACGAGATGAAGAACTACTGCAAAAACCGCAAGACTGTGGTGTTCCTGCCGCTGATAAAGACATCACAGAAATTCAGAGACATTCTTAACGAAAAAGGGTTCAAAGCCGCAGAGGTCAACGGTGAGAGCGACGACAGGGCGCAGATCCTCGCAGACTTTGACAAAGGCGAATACAACGTGCTTTGTAATTCTATGCTCTTGACGGAAGGCTGGGACTGTCCGTCAGTTGACTGCGTGATAGTACTGCGGCCAACAAAGGTACGCTCGCTTTACTGTCAGATGGTCGGCAGAGGCACAAGGCTCTGCGAGGGCAAAGAAAACCTGCTGCTGCTCGATTTCCTCTGGCATACAGAGCGTCACGAGCTTTGCAGACCTGCACACTTGATATGTGACAATGAAGAGGTCGCCAAGAAGATGACCGAGAATATGGCAGAGCAGGCAGGATGTGAAATGGACATCGAGCAAGCCGAGCAAAAGGCGAGCGAGGACGTAGTCGCAGCCCGTGAAGAGGCTCTTGCCAAAACTCTTAAAGAGATGCGCACACGCAAGCGCAAGCTTGTGGATCCTCTCCAATATGAAATGAGCATACAGGCAGAGGACTTGTCCTCGTATGTACCTGCGTTTGGCTGGGAGTGTGCTCCGCCGTCTGACAAGCAGAAAACACAGCTCGAAAAGGCTGGCATCTTCCCCGACGAGATAGGCAATGCGGGCAAGGCAGCACTTATCCTTGACAGGCTTGCAAAAAGACGCAGTGAGGGACTTACCACGCCCAAGCAGATACGCCTACTTGAAGGCAAGGGCTTTGTGCACGTCGGAGAATGGTCCTTTGATGCAGCGAGCAAGATGATATCGCGCATAGCGGCTAACAACTGGTGCGTACCAAGAGGCGTAGTGCCAAAGGACTATAATCCTGAAATGACAGGAGGAACACCGATTTGAACCTTTTGGAGATACTTTCATTTATACCGCCCTCCAGCTGCGATTACAACGAATGGGTCGCTGTCGGTATGGCCCTCAAACACGAGGGCTATTCCGCTGATGACTGGGACAGCTGGTCAAGGGCAGACAGCCGCTATCGCAGCGGTGAATGCAAAAGCAAATGGAACAGCTTCGCAGGCTCCGGTGAGCCTGTGACAGCCGGTACGATAGTACAAATGGCAAAGGACAGAGGCTGGGCACCGACAAGAACGGAGTTCACCGAGCTTGACTGGGACAGCGAGATAAACTACGAGGGTGAGGGCGTGCAGCTTACATCGGGGGAGGGAATACCCATACCCGAGCCTGCTGTGTGGGATCCCGCCGAGCAGCTTATAACTTACCTTGAAACACTTTTTGAAGCGGGAGAGAATGTCGGATACGTGACAGAAACGTGGGAGAGCGACGACAACGGCAAACGCAAATATTTGCCCACAAGGGGGGCATGGGACAGAACGGCAGGGGAGCTTATCGCCCTGATTAACAGCTGCGGCGGTGACATCGGCTCTGTCGTAGGCGACTATAACCCCGAAGCAGGTGCGTGGATCCGTTTCAACCCTCTCGACGGCAAGGGTGTCAAGAACGAGAATGTCACCGATTACCGATATGCGCTTGTAGAGTCAGACAGTATGCCCCTCGAGCAGCAGAACGCCGTGATCCGTGAGCTGGAGCTGCCTGTGGCGGTGCTTGTATACAGCGGCGGAAAGAGCATTCACGCTATCGTTAAGATCGAGGCACAGAACTACGACGAGTACCGCAAGCGTGTGGATTACCTGTACAAAGTCTGCAAGGAGAACGGGCTTGACATTGACAAGCAGAACCGCAACCCGTCACGCCTGAGCCGTATGCCCGGAGTTATCCGCAACGGCAGAAAGCAATTTATCATAGATAAGAATATCGGCAAAGAGAGCTTCGTCGAGTGGAAGGACTATATTGAGTCCATCAATGACGATCTGCCCGACGAGGAAAGCCTTGAAAGCGTGTGGAACACTCTCCCCGAGCTTGCACCGCCTCTCATAGACGGAGTGCTGCGGCAGGGACACAAGATGCTTATTGCAGGACCGTCGAAGGCAGGCAAGAGCTTTGCACTTATTGAGCTGTGCATATCGCTTGCAGAGGGCATCAGCTGGCTCGGCTTCGGCTGCGCACAAGGCAAGGTTCTGTATGTCAACCTCGAGCTTGACCGCGCAAGCTGCCTGCACCGTTTTAAAGACGTGTACACAACGATGCAGGTCAAGCCCGACAACCTCAGTAAGATAGACATCTGGAACCTGCGAGGACGCAGCGTCCCGATGGATCAGCTCGCACCAAAGCTCATACGCAGGGCGCAGAAAAAGAATTACATCGCTATCATCATCGACCCGATCTATAAGGTCATCACCGGCGACGAGAACAGCGCAGATCAGATGGCTCGTTTCTGCAATCAGTTCGACAAGGTCTGCACTGAACTTGGCTGTGCGGTGATATACTGTCATCATCACAGCAAGGGCAGTCAGAGCGGCAAGCGGTCGATGGACAGAGCATCAGGTTCGGGAGTTTTCGCACGAGATCCCGATGCGCTGCTCGACCTCACCGAGCTGGAGATCACCGAGAGCCTTCGCAAGCAGCAGGAGGATAAGGCAGCTTGCAGCGTAATATATGAATGGCTCGCACGTTTCGGCTTCGCGCAGGAGATCTCACAGGACGACAGGGTGACGCTGTCAGCCATGCAACAGATAGCGCACGACAAGCTCCAGAGCGCATCATACATGCTGATGATGCAGGACATAGACAAGGCTAAAGCAGCAGTCAGAGCACGCACAGCGTGGCGCATAGAGGGCACGTTCAGAGAGTTCCCAAAGCTGCCTCCGCTGAACCTGTGGTTCGATTACCCGATTCACCGCGCCGATGAAGACGAGGTGCTCAAGGATGCTAAGTATGAGGGCGAATTTGACCCGAGACAGAATCTTGGCAGGAAAAAGAGTACAAGTGACAATAAAAGAGACCGTAAAGAGGCTATCGAGGAATACTTCAACGAGTGTAACCTGGACGGCAGAGTGACCGTGCAGGACATTGCAGAAGTCAGCGGACTGAGCGAAAAAACTGTCCGCAGACATCTGAAAGAGCACGGCGGTTTCTGGATCGAAGGCAGTGAAGTGGGCTTAAAGGACAGGGACAAAACCGAATAATTGTCCCTTGTCTTTAATAAGGACAAAACCGAGAATTACCGTTTTTGTCCCTTACAGAGACAAAACCGAGAAAACACCGTTTTTGTCCGAGGGACAGACAAACATATATTACTACGTAATATATATTTTGTCCGCAATGGGTGGCGGACAAAAATATTACTAGCAGTAATAACCCCGACCCGAGAGGAGTGAAACATATGACTGAATTTTTTATGCCAATGATACCGCCGACGATAACTCACCAGGAAAAGCAGGTCGCTGTCAAAAACGGCAAACCTGTATTCTATGAGCCGCCCGAACTCAAAGATGCCCGGGCAAAACTTATGGCTCACCTTGCAAACCACTCAGACCCGTTCTTCCCGTACAAACAGGGAGTCAGGCTGACGGTCAAGTGGCTGTTTCCAAAGGGCAGTCACAAGCACGGCGAGTACCGGACTACCAAGCCCGATACCGACAACCTGCAAAAGCTGCTCAAAGATTGTATGACTCAATCATACTTCTGGACAGATGATGCGCTTGTTGCGTCGGAGATCTGTGAGAAGTTCTGGTCAGACACACCGGGCATCTATGTGAAGATCGAGGAGCTGCCATGCGAATAGACGAGGTAAAGAAGAGCCTGAACCGCAAGGTCACGTTCAGAGGTGCGCAGTACACCTTGACAGGCTGCACTATTCGCAAGGATAAGAAAACAAATCAATTCTACTACCAGGCGGAGCTTCAGGACACCGCAACGCAGCTGAGCCTGGTGTACGCAAGATTGGAGGAGGTCAATAATGAAGATAATAATAAAACCAAAGCCCGATAAGAACAAAATGACTCTTGTACAGTTGTTCGACTATATCGAACAGCTCGAAGCCGAAAACTCACGGCTTGAAGAATCGTTTAAGCGTGCGACAGGCGAGATCGCTGCGGATCCGCTGCCGAGTGCAACAGTTGACCGCGAGCGCTTTGGCAAAGCCGCAGAGGAAGTATTCGACAACGTCAAGGATGAGCTCGACAGGGTAGCGATAGCTGACTTTGTTAATCAGCTCGAGAATGCTTTGTTTGGAGGTGCAGACGATGAGACTGATTGATGCAGATGAGCTACTTATAGCTTTACCATCTCCAGAAATGCGTGTAACAAAACAATTGATTAAAGAAGCCCCGACAATAGATGCTGAGCCTGTAAAACATAGCCATTGGGAAAAGTTAAAAATTTTAAGTTTGAGACAATGCCACACTTGCGGTCACGTTGAAGGTTATAATGCAAACTATTGTGCTAACTGTGGAGCGAAAATGGACTTAAAGGACGGTGATAGCAAATGAGAGACATTATACTTATCCTCTGCGGTGCCCTTGTCGGTGCGCTGACTATGGGACTTGCAAGTGTCAGAAGCTATGACAAAGGCTATGAGGACGGCAGAAGGCGTGAAGATGAATAACGCAGGGTCAGAGCTGTCGCTGTGCTGGAAATGCGAACGTGCAGGCAGGGCAAGCTGTAAGTGGATGCAGCGTGGCGTTCCCGTCAAAGGCTGGAACGCAGAGCCAACTATGGTTTACCTGACAAAAAAACGTAGAGCGCACAGCTTCAGGATCAGAGAGTGCCCGAAGTTCATTCCGCTGCACGAGCGCAAGGTCATAATGATAGAGAGGGATTGGTGAGATGACAAAGAAAGAATATCTGATGCAGGTCTACAAGATGGACAGGCGCATAAGAATACTGCAAGGCAAAGTCGAAAAGCTGCGTGCAGGACTGGAATATCATTCGCCGTCCCTTGAAAGCGGCGGAGGAGGCGGAAACCCTGATAAGATGCCCGACACGCTTTCAAAGATCATGGAGTACGAGCAGCACGCTGCACAGCTCCAGGCGGCATATGTGGACAAGTACATAGAGATCGATAGGGCGATTCACAGCGTGAAAAATGCAAATCAGCGAGAAGTTCTTGAACGGCGATATCTGCTGTATCAAAAATGGGAACGAATTGCTGATGAGATGCACTATTCGCTTGATAATGTCTATAAGCTGCACGGTAAGGCACTTCAAAAGATTACAGTGAATTACAGTACCGACTTGTGATATACTTACAATAGCCGAAAAGGCACACAGGGGATACTGACCTCCTATCTGAGAGACAGACCCGACGGAGCTTGGACGGCTCCGTATGAGCAGTTCTATGAGACAAGAGTGCAAATTCTTGCACTTGGGCGGGTGCGATCCCCGTGCTGCTCTCCAAGACTGAAACCGGCGGTGCACTTTAGCCGGCGGAGGCGCAAGAGTCGAGCGTAAGAGACTACATCACATAGCCTTTTGTGATGAGCAGTGGCGTGAGGCGTTGAACTGATACGGCTCGTGACGTCGATAAGGCGGACGGCTCGGAAAGACGAGCATACATTAGCCACAAGCGCAAGAGCTTTTGGTTAATACCATCGTACCAACCGGACGAGAGGCATCTGCTTACGAAGAGCCGGATATCAAGGAAGCAGGGCGAGGGATGCGTCCCATAGGGGCTAATCGACGGAAGAAACTCCGATACATCTTCAATGACTTTCCGTGACAGCTTGGAGAGACAAGCAACACGCCGACCGTGAGCGCAAGAGCTTGCGGTCGGCACCACATTCTTCATTTTTTTCTGTCATTTTGACGAATCTCCCTTAAACGCACAAGGGCTCCGCTCACACCGGGGCTCTTGTGCGTATACAAACAAGAAAGGACGGTGAGGGTATGGCGAGACCGAGAAAATTCAGAAGCCCGAAGGCACTTGAGACAAAATGGGAAGAATACAAAAACAAGTGCAACAACAGGGTAGTACTGACACATGATTTCAGCTCTAAAAACAGTGAGTTTGTGTCGGCAGAACTTCGTCGGTCTGTGACTTACACCGTCGAGGGATTTTGTGTGTTTTTAGGAATTTCAAGGCAGGCGTTTTATGATACTTATACTGAGGACGAGAGGTTTCTTGACATCGTTACGCGCATAAGGGAAGAGTGCGAGATTGATGCTCGTGAAAAGTTTGAGCTGGGTGTGATACCTTCGCAGCTTGCAGGACTGTGGATGTCTAAATATGGCTACACTACCAAGCAGGACGTCATTGCAGAGGTAAAGCCTTCCGATAAGCTGGCTGAGGTGATGGATCAGATCGGCGGTGAGGGGCTTGAAGAGTAGTTTTCCTTTATCGCAGAAATACATTGACTTTATAAACACCACCAAGGGTGTGACAGCTGAGTTTCTCGAGGGCACGACGGCAAGCGGCAAGACTACCGTCGGAGCAGGCATCAAGTTTATGCGTATGGTCTCAGCGTCTGACAAGAAGCTGCACGTTATAGCTGCCAAGACAACGGGTAAGGCTGAGGAAACTATAATCCAGCAGGATAACGGCATACTCGATCTTCATCACGGAGCTGTTTACTGCGGAAACGGTGACAAGGACTACAAACTGCCGCACATCAAGTTCGAGGGTAAGGTCATATACATTCTCGGCTACGGTAATCGTGACAAATGGGAAATGGCTCTTGGCGCTCAGTTCGGCTGCGTGTTCATAGACGAGATAAACACTGCAAATATCGAATTTGTCCGTGAGATCTCAACCCGTAACGATTACCTGATGGCGACGCTCAACCCTGACGATCCGGGACTGCCGGTGTACAAGGAATTTGTCAACCGCAGCAGACCGTTCAAGAAATATGTTTCTGATATTCCGCAGGAGATCCTTAATGAGCTGACTGAAGAAGCAGTGCCTGGCTGGCGGTACTGGTTCTTTACATTCAAAGATAACCTGAGTCTGACACCCGAGGACATTGAGCGAAAGAAAGCTGCTGCTCCAAAAGGCACCAAGCTCTATAAGAATAAGATAGAGGGCAAACGAGGCAAGGCGACAGGTCTTGTGTTTGACCGCAGAAAAGAGCACGTCATCACAGCAGAGCGGGCGAGAGACTTCAAGTTCAAGCTGTTTACTGCCGGGCTTGATACTGCATACTCGCAGACGTCTCCCGATACTATTGCATTCACTTTTGGCGGTATCACGCAGGACAGAAAGTTTGTGCTGCTTGACGAAAGGGTGTACAACAATGCGGGGCTCACAAAGCCAAAGACTCCGTCGGATATTCCGATAGACTTTGTTGACTTTCTTGAGTATAATCGCAGCAAATGGGGATTTGCTCGTGATGTCTACATAGACTCGGCAGATCAGGCGACTATTCTGGAATGCCAGAAATATAAGAATAACACAGGGTGTATTTATAATTTTATCCCTGCGTTCAAAAAGACAAAGATCATCGACCGTATCCAGCTCCAGAGCTCTTGGATGGCGATCGGTGATTTTCTTATGCTCGATCGCTGCAAGATTTTTATTTCCGAGCTTGATGTTTACAGCTGGAAGGAAGACAAATACGAACCGGAGGACGGCAACGACCACTGCATCAACAGTTGTCAGTATGCTTGGCTGCCGTTCAAGACGATGATCGGGCATATAGATACTCCCAAGGAGGAACAGTGATGAATCTATTTGAAAGAATCGGAGAAAGGATGAGAAACAAGGTGCGAAGCTGGCTCAGGATCACTCCGGCAACAGGTCAGAGTTATAATATAATCGAACGTACAACCAGAGAAGCAGAGGTTATGAAAGCACAGATGTGGTATCGCGGTGATGCTGACGAACTGTTTCAGTTCTTTCATCAGGCGTCTGATGCTGACGGTATCAAGGGCAGTTTCTGGGGAAGTGTCCCTGCTGATGGCTCCGTAAGAAAGATACATAGTGGGCTTCCTGCTATTATTGCTGATACAGTCGCCTACATCGTCAAATCTGATATGGATTGCATCAAAGCACCGCCGGAGTGGGACGATATGAAGGACGAAGTGAGCAAGCAGGGATTTGTTGAGACTGTCGGTCAGGCTATCATTACAGCTCTGGTCGATGGTGACGGAGCGTTTCGTATTAAGGTCACCGATAACGAATATCCACAGCTTGAATTCATCAACGGTCTGCGGTGCGAGTTTGATGATGATGATTCGGTCATTATCTGCACTGAATATGGCTATAACAACAGGAGTTATCTGCTGCGGGAAGTATACAGCGAGAATAGAGTGGAAAGTCATCTGTATGACGACAATGACAAGGAGATATCGCTTGACACGCTCCCGGAGCTTGAAGGCCTACAGCCTGTGATCGTTTTTGACGGCGACTACAGCCTTGCTGTACCGATGATGTTCTTTGCATCTCCAAAATACGCAGGCAGAGGCAAAAGCATTTTTTCGGGCGGACGTTCTGATTGCTTTGACAGCCTTGATGAAGTGATCTCGCAGTGGTGGGATGCCGTAAGGCAGGGCAGGGTCAAGCAGTATCTTCCCGAGAGTATGGTGCCAAGGAATCCGGAAAACGGAAGCTTGCTTCCTCCGAACAGCTTTGGCAACAACTATATCACCGTTACTGCACCGATCGTCGAGGGCGTTGCAGCAAAAATCGAGACTGTACAGCCGGAGATCAATTATGATGCATATGCATCGTCTTATATGAACGCTCTGCTGATGTGTCTGCAAGGTATCATCTCGCCTGCTACGCTGGGAATTGATGTCGGCAAGATGTCATCTGGTGAGGCACAGCGTGAGAAAAAGGATGTCACAGGTCACACACGTAATATCGTTACAAGTGTACTTGAACAGGTATTGCCAAAGGTTATTGAGGGCTTGCTGAAAACCTACGACAATATGCGTGGGGTCGAGCCGCAGGATCGTGAAGTGTCTGTTTCATTCGGTGAGTACGGTGCGCCTGACTTCGACAGCCGTGTAGAGACCGTCGGCAAGGCGGCTACATACGGCATAATGTCAACCGAAACACAGGTAGATGAGCTGTGGGGCGGTTCACAGGACGATGAATGGAAAGCAGCTGAGGTCGCAAGGATCAAGGCGGAAAAGGGGATAATGACGGCTGATGAGCCGAGCGTTGGCGGTGGTGCCTGATGCTTAATGCAGACGACATCGCCAAGATCTTTGAATGGATCGAGATGCTGCTTATCGGCAGCCTCAAACGCAATCTGACAAGGCACGAAGCCGAGGAAAAGAAGTACGGCTTCAACTGGTCGGCGTGGCAGGCTGAAAAGCTTCGCAATCTGGACAAGTTCCGCAGGGAGAACGCTGCAATAGTCGGTAAGTACACCGACACCATCGACCGCAACACTCGTGCACTGCTTGAAGAACAGTTCCGTGAGGGAGTGAACGGTGCGGCACATGAAGCAGGGGAAGCTCCCGAGCCGCAGCCCGTTTATATGCAGGACATTCAGCCGACAAAGTCTGAGCTTCCAGAACAGCCTGAACAGGCAGTACAGCCCGAGCAGCCGACACCCGAGACGACAGAGCAAGTCAGCACTGGGTCTCCCGCTGCTGCCGATGAACCGATAGCGGTCATCAAGCCCGAACCGCAGTTTTTCGGCGTGGACACCGTCAAGGTGAACAAGCTCGTCGAGGACATGACCACGATGGAGAAGCAGGCTGAGACTGCTGCACTGCGTATGACTGATGATGTTTACCGTCAGACACTTAACCGTGTGCAGCTCGCTATGAGCACAGGCTCGATGACGCTTAACAAGGCTATCGACACAGCTGTCGAGGACTTTCTCAACGCAGGCATAAATTGCATCGAATATAAGGACGGGCGGCGTGTGAACATTGCAGACTATGTGCGAATGGCACTGCGGACGACATCGACCAGAGCTGCGCTGCAAGGCAAGTCGGAAAAGTACAAGGCTCTTGGCTATGATACTGTTGCGGTCAGCAGCTACGGAATGTGCTCGCCGACCTGCCTGCCGTATCAGGGCAGAGTGTACATCAACGATGCGTTCACGAGCTGGGCAGGCGAGACGCAGGTCAGAGCTGACGGTCTTACATACGGCAAGTCGAACTACTGCGGCAAGTGGTTCCCGCTGCTTTCGTCAGCGATCACAGGCGGACTATTCCACCCAAACTGTCGGCACAGCATAAGTCTCTGGCGTGACGGCGATCCGCTGCCCAAAACGCTTGATAACTCCGAGACAGAGCGCCGGTACAAGTTGGAACAGCAGCAGAGGGAGCTTGAAAGAGCTATCCGCAAGGCAAAGCGCAAAGTCGAAGGCTTCACCGACCCGGAGAACATCGCAATGGCAAAGGCACAGCTGAAAGAAAAGCAAAAGCAGCTTCGTGAGTTCATCGACAAGACCAACGCCGATGAGGGTGAAGAGGTTCTGCGGAGAGATAGCGGCAGGGAGAAAACTTACGAAGGAGAAACTGTCAATCATGTTGAACCTAATTACGCAAAACAATTCGAGCCTTTTAATGCTGACCATATTCCCTCAACAGCTACAATAACACCTGAAATTGTTGAGGAAGAGTTGAACAAGTCTGAAGTAGGTAGAGAGGCTTTACAGTACATTAAAGATACTGAAATTCAACCAAAGTTTGTTTACAAACCGCAACGGCATTCAAACAGAGGGCAACAATGGGGAAATAGTATTGAGATATATGTTGATAATATTCAAAGTCCGCTTGTAGCTGCACAAACAGTTATTCACGAGATAACTCACCACAAATATGGAATTGCAGGATGCCAATGGGCAGAAGCGGTTTGTATGGCAAAGGAAAAAATGCACAAAGAGAATCGTACATACTTGACAATTCCTGAAAAAAGATATATAGTAAAATTAGCAAAGGATAATTACGCAGATAAGGACTGGAAGAAAGGAGGAACTCGATATGGCAGACCGTTACGATTACGATAATATGTCAAATCACTTAATTGCAGGTGAAGAAGTAAAATGCCCTAAATGTAGGATAGGGATAGTCAAGCCAGACCCCGTCAGCACTCCTCCTGATAAAGCCCATTATTTTAAATGCACGAATGCAGAATGTGATTTGCTTGTGCATTTAGACCCTATGGTAGTTGTAGACTAAACCGCTTAACAGATGTTAGGCGGTTTTCTTATGCCCATTTGAAAGGTGGTGAGGATAATGGAACTGAGAAAGCTCAGCACAGTACAGAAGCGTGAAAAGCTCAACACGGTCTTTGCAGCTGATGAGCCGGGTGTCGGCAACGCTAATCACAAGTATGTTGTCGTTTGCGGCGACGAGTCAGTCGGCATAGCGTTCCAGAACGGACCGAGAAAGGACCCGACAAGCGTCCACGGTCTGCTCGATGTAGACCTGCTGGAGATCGTCCGTGACAGACTCAAAGGCTTCCAGAGCGGCGAGTTCTCCTGCCGTGAGAATGCCTGTGCGCTCACGCACATCGAGGAAGCTCTGATGTGGATGAACCGCAGAGTCGAGGACAGGATCGAGCGTCAAGTCCTCGGTACAAACAATAAGTAATACTGCCACAAACACCAAGCGAAAGCAAGGTGTTATTTTTATACCCAAATGAAAGCGAGGTCAATATTATGCCAAAAGACACAAAAGATGATAAGCAGCTTGAACAGGAAACACAGACTGAACAGCAGACTGAACCTGCACAGGCTGAAACGCAAGAGCAGACCGATCCGCAGGCTGTACAGACTGAGCCTGCCGATGACCTGCCTAAGACTCAGGATGAGCTTGATAAGCTTATCGAACGCAGGCTGAAAAAGGAACAGAAAAAGTGGGAAAAGGCACAGGCACAGGCACAACCAAAGACTGCTGAACCTAAGACTGAGAGCGACAGCAACGCTGCACCCGACAATTCTGCCGAGCTTACCAAGCTCAGAGAGGAGCTGCGTGAGGCTAAGGCACACAACACAGCAGCAAAGCTTGGATTCAAGGCTGATGTCATAGACGATGCGGTATATCTCGCGATGAGAAACGCTTCCAAGAACAATGACGGGGACTTTGATGATGAGGACATCAGCTCAGAGCTTTCCGCAGTTCTCAAAAAGCACCCCGAGTGGAAAGCTGACGGGAACAAGTCCGCAGGGTTCAGAGTCGGAGCGCCTGCACCGCAGCAGACGGTAACAGCAACAAAGCCAACAGCGCAAAAGCGTTGGAATAAATTCAACCACTAAGTAAGGAGGAAAACTTATGCCAAACACAAACAACTATGCACAGAAGTGGGAGAACGACCTTCTTGAAGTCAGGATCCAGGAGACACTGTCAAGCCCGTTCGTGACAACGAACGTAAGGTGGCTTGATGCAAAGACCTTCCACTTCACCCAGATGAGCACATCGGGTTACAAGTCTCACAGCAGGAATGGAGGCTGGAACTCGGGCAAGTACGTTCAGACAGATGTACCGTTCACAGTAACACACGATCGTGATGTTCAGTTCCTTGTTGACAAGGCTGATGTCGATGAGACAAATCAGACCGCATCAATAAAGAACATTTCCGAGACGTTTGAAAAGACTCAGGCTTCTCCCGAGCAGGACGCGCTATTCTTCTCAAAGACTGCTTCAAAGGCAGAGGCTCTTGAGGGCTACAACAGTGCTACTGCTGCAAACTCTTACACAAAGTCTAATGTTTTTGACAAGCTCAAAGGAATGCTTTCGGCAGGTAAGCTGAGAAGATACAAGTCACAGGGTGCGCTTATCATGTATGTGACCTCTGCTATTATGGATCTTCTTGAAAAGTCTGCTGATTTCACACGTAAGATCGAGATGACGCAGATCGCTGAGGGCGCAGGCACAGGACTTGAAACGAGAGTGACCGACATCGACGGAGTCCCTGTTATGGAAGTTATTGATGACGAGCGTTTCTATGACCGTTTCAACTTTGACCCTGAAGACGGTGGATTCGAGCCTGCGGTCGCAGATTACATCAAGACTGAGGACACCGATGTTGTAGAGGGTAAGACTTACTACACTCGTTCAGGCAGCGAGGGTGCTTACATCTATACAGCTGTTGCTTCTCCTGCGAAGGCGAGTCTTGGCAACTACTATGAAAAGACAGCGCTCGGTTCCAGAAAGATCAATGTGCTCATTGCTTCACCGCTGACCACGAAGGTAGTGCCGAAGATAGCAAGCATTTACTACTTCGCACCCGGCGGACATACCGAGGGTGACGGCTATCTGTATCAGAACAGGGCACTGTCCGATGTATTCACATTCCCTAACGGAAAGGACGGCAAGATTGACAGCATTTATGTCGATGTAGATACAACAGAATTCACCGGAGCGTGAGGCTGATGTACCTAAGACCTGATGAATACAAAGGAAACATACCTGCTGATGAGCTGGAGGACAGGCTGAAAGCGGCTTGCCGCGACATCGACAGCCTGACCTTCAACCGCATCGTAAAAAAGGGCTTTGAGAACCTGACCGAGTTTCAGCAGGGACTTATCAAGGAAGCGGTTCAGCTGCACGCTGACTTTTGCTACGACAACTCTGATCTGCTCGACAGTCCGCTTGCCTCTTACGCTATCAACGGCGTGAGCATGAGCTTTGACAAGTCAAAGATAGTGACATCGGGCGGCGTGACGACATCAAGCAGTGTGTACGCTCTGCTTATGCAGACGGGGCTGTGTTACAGGGGGCTGATGTGATGAAATATCCCGAGCTTGTACCCGACAGGGTATGCACCACAGATATAACCGTTTACCGTGAGGGCGGTCTGAACAAGGACGGATCGCCCAAGCGGACGGTCATCTTTGAGGGCAAGTGCAACTACGCAGAAAAGACTTATCAGCGTATGACAGCGGAAAAGCAGCTTGTAACGCTCAATGCAACGGCTCTTTTCAACGGCGACATCGCACCCGATGTTGATACTATCGAGGGCGAGGTCAATGTGCTGCACGGTATCCACAGACGCATCTATGCAAGTCAGAAGTGCCGTAACCCCGACGGGACGGTGAACTACACAAGACTGGAGCTGATCTGATGAAAGTGGAAGTAAAGTGGGATCCGGCTGCTATAAGGAAGATACAAGAGGCTGCAAAGGCAGCAGCTGTCGAGGCTCTTGAAGTGACTTACAGTAATCTGGTCGAGTCCAAGACGATGCCGTTTGATAACGGCATTATGCAGAACAATCAAACTCATGTCAAACTTGATAATGTAGACTTATCTGGAGACGGAAAGATTTGTATTGCTCTTACAACTGATGCTATTCAGGCACGCAGACTCTACTATCACCCCGAGTACAACTTCAAACAGAGTGAGGGTGCAAATGGCACAAGAGGTGCCAAATGGCTTGAACCTTATATCAGCGGCGAGAAGAAAGACTTCGTTGCCAATGAGTTCGCCAAGGCGTTCAGAAGGAGGATAGGACAGAAATGAATTACTTAACATTGCTTGAGATCGTGGAGATCCTGTCCGAAGACCTTGAGCTTGAAGAGATCACGGCAGGCACGATAGACGAGAGCCTGATGCAGACGATAGGTGTCTATCAGCGTGCAGAGTTTCAGCCCAGAGAGTGCATCGGCGGCAGCAGCAGCTACGAGACTGCAAAGCTTCGTGTGCTTATCCGCTGGGGAATGAATCCGACAATTGCAGAACGCAAGGCTTTCGAGGTCGCACAGCTCGTCGAGGCATACCGTGACAGGCGGACGGACGACCATATTATCAAATTCACGGCAAACACAATGATCAAGCCGATAGGCAAAGATGAAAAGGGTGTCTGCGAGTACATCGTGGACACCGATATTATCTACACAGAAAGGAATGAGTGATTATGTCAACAACCACAGGAGTTTTTCCCGTTTGGGAAAATCAGTTTACGGTAGATATCGAAGGCGGAGACGGCTCGGAGCAGACTAAGCAGAAGGCAATTGCCGATGCTACTTCGTTTTCCGTTTCTATTGACGGAAAGGTACAGGAGTGGGACGCTATGAGCGAGGAAGGCTGGACAAGCAGGCTCGTTACAGGCAAGTCTATAACTGTTACAATTAACAGTAAGCGTCATATCGGCGATGCAGGTAACGACTACGTTGCATCACTGGCTACAAAGACAGGTTCAGACTGCAGCACAACACTTACCTGGACCTTCCCCAGCGGTGCAAAGCTTGTAATGCCTTGCGTAGTCAATGTGACAGAGTTTGAGGGCGGCGAGGCTGTAGATGTAGCTCCGCTTTCCGCAGACTTTATGTCCAACGGCAAGCCGACATTTACACCGGCAGCGTAAATATCAGCAAATATCAATAAATAACACAAAACAGGGCAGAGCTTATGCAGGCTTTGCCCTGAATTTTATAACTTTTAGGAGGAAATCAGTATGGCAAAAATTTATACATTGGACAAGAAATTACTCGTGGGAACACCCGAAGTCAGGATAGGTGACAAGGTATTTCCCGTTGATGATAGGAAAAGGACCGTCAGCAAGATACTTGAGGCATCTCAAAACGACGAACTGACCGATGATCAGAAGATAAAAGAAGCTTTTAGTCTGGCTTTTGGCAAAAAGGCAGCTGAAATCAATAAAATGGTCGAGGATATGCCGTGGGCAGCATATCAGGAACTGTTCTCAATCGTTCTGGCGGCTGTGACAGGTCAGGACTACGATCCTGATAAGAAAGAAGAGGACGCCAGTACAGAAAACTGATGAGGCGTACTACGACCTCGATTTTGACAAGAATCTGATAACCATATCCATATCGCAGCAGTACCATATCCTGCCTTCGGAGCAGGAGGTACTGCATTTTTCGGATTGGTATAAGCTGGTCGCAGGACTTACGGCAGAAACGCCGCTTGGACGCATAGTCAGCATCAGATCAGAACGTGACAGCAAGAAAATCAAGGCGTTCGGCAGCCACGAAAAAGAGATCCGCAGAAAGTGGCTTGCGTTCCGAAATAATAAGCCGGGCAGGGTATGGACTGAAACGGACAAGCGCAAGGTAGCCGAGAAGTTTGAAAAGCTGTTCGCAAAAATGTTTAGTTAATTACACCCGGAGGTGACGGCATGGCTGAGATAAGTGCAGGAGCAGTATCCCTCGATCTGGTCATCAAGGACACCTTGGATAAGCAGCTCGCCGGCATCAAGAGCCGTATCGAGTCTGCATTAAGTAAAGCAACACAACAGGCATCTGACAAGGCGTCAGCAGCAGCCGAGTCAGCTGCCAAAGGTGCGCAGAAATCTATCGATAATGTAGATTTCAGCAAGTTTGAAAAGAATATAACAAAGATATCAGCCTCAATGTCGAAGGTAGCCGAGAATATCGGTGAAATGGCTATATGGTCATATGAAAATGTAAGGTCCATGGTTAATGCTCTTCAGGAGATGAAGGGAATAAAGATAGACCCAACACCACCTGAAGCTGTTCAGAATACAGAAAAGGTCGTTCAAGAGACCGAAGAGGTCGTTGATAACACCGAAGAGGCATCAAAGAGCACCGAGAAGCTTACGCAAAAGACGAGCAAGCTGTCATCGGTCGCATCCAAAGCAGGTAAGGTTATCAGGACTGCGCTGGGTGCCGGCTTCAAAGCTCCGCTGTATGCAGGCGGCAAAGCGCTTGATGCGGTAAGGTCTAAGTTCAAAGGTGTAGCTGCCTCGGTAAACGAAACAACAAAGCCCGTATCAAAGCTGCTGCGGACGCTGAAAAACAGCGCAAAGCGAATATTTCTGATAGCAGGGATAGCCGCAGCATTCAAAGGATTGAGAGCGGCTCTGAGTGATGCTGCCAGCTCCAACGAGGAATTCAGCAAGAGCCTTGAAAGTATCAAGTTCAACCTTGCGGTAGCTTTCCAGCCGATTCTGACCGCAGTGATGCCGATGCTCAACACTCTGATGTCGGGCATAGCAGGCGTTACGGAAAAGATAGCGGCGTTCACATCGGCGCTGTTTGGTAAGACGTATCAGCAATCCGCGCAGGCAGTAGCAAAGTCAAAGCAGGCGGCAGCTGCTGCCAAGAATGCAGGCAAGGAAGCAAAAGCTGCAAGCAAATACCTTGCAGACTTCGACGAAATGCGTGTGCATCAGGACAGCTCGGACAGTTCATCGGGTGCAGACTCGGACGAAGCCGACTATTCAAAGTACACAGGCAAAGATGTAAAGCTCTCCGATTGGGCGGAAAAATTCAAGGAATCCATAAAGTCGGGTGACTGGGCAGGAGCAGGTAAGCTGCTTGCTGAAAAGATAAACGGCGTTTTTGAACGCATCAAATGGGGAAAGGTCAGAGAAAAGCTAACAAACGGCGCTCGTAAGGCGGCAGAGGGCATCAACGGCTTTGCCGATAACCTTAACTGGAAAGGTATCGGCGGCAGTATCGGCGATGGGATAACGACTGCGTTCAGCACAGCATATACCTTCCTCAAAACAACCAAGTGGAAGTCTATAGGTGCAGGCTTTGCGAATTTCCTTAACGGGATAATAACAAAGACCGATCTCTCACTTATAGGCAAAACGATCGGTGCAAGGCTGAATGCGCTTATCGGACTTGCTTTTGGCTTCGTAACGACTTTCAATTTTGCAGCCGCAGGTCTGGGGCTTGCAGATATCATCAACGGCTGGTTCAGTGAGGTAAACTGGGAGCAGCTGGGCGACACACTCGGCGGAGCTATCCAGGGTGTGATCGAGTTCGGTTTCAACTTTGCCGAGAATATCAACTTTGTATCGGCGGCGGAAAAGATAGTCACGGCTTTCAACCGTACTCTTGATAAGGTTGATTTTGGCAAGCTCGGTAAGACTGTCAGTGACGCATTCAAGGGTGTATGGGATTTCATCGGCACAGCGCTCAAGAAAATCGATTGGCAGAATATCGGCAAGAAAATAGGCGATTTCATAAGCAATATCGATTGGCTCGGCATACTTGGATCTGTTTTCAAAGCAATAGGTGAGGTACTCAAAGCAGCACCAAAGCTGCTGCTGGGGCTTGTCGAAAGCCTTGATTTCCAGGGTGCTGCCGGACTGTTTGGTGTATTGTTTGCACCAAAAATGGCAAGCAGTCTGCTGTCAAAATTCACAAGCGATGCTGCTGTAACCGGCACACTTGGTCAAGCCGGTACAACAATAGGTTCTAAGATCGCGGCAAAGGCAAGTGCTTCGGGTCATAGCTTCGGAACAACATTTGCCGCCGGTGCGACAGCGTTCTTCGCAGGATGGAAAATCGGCTCTTGGCTGTACAATACCTTCCAGGAGCAATTCGACTGGTGGGGCGAAAAACTCGGCAAGGTGTTTGCAAGTGCGGTAACAAAGGAAGCTGAAAAGGCAGAGAAACGTGTAGAAAAGGCTATGAAGGAGTCAAACACTATTGCCGACAAGTACGAAAAGATGGGGTACAAAATCGACCGAACAAACGATGATACTCTTATCCGTTCGATCGAACTGGCAACGGCGCAGCAGAAAAAAAAGAATCAGCAAAAACAGGCATCGACCTATATTCCCACCGTGTCCGAACGCTTGCAGCAGCAAAAGATAAATGACGAGATCAAGCGGCTCAAAGCTATATATACCAATGTGCCTTCAAGTGCTTTGGAATCAATGGCTCGCTCAAATCTCGGCATACCAAAGCTTGCAACAGGCGGTATCGTAAAAGCGCCGACGCTTGCTCTTGTCGGGGACAATGCAGACGCACGTTCAAACCCCGAAGTAGTCGCACCGCTGTCGGAACTTCAGCGCATAATGGGCGCAGGCGGCGACATTGCAAGGTATCTGCAGCAGATAATAGCGCTGATAGAATCATTGGGCTTTGATATCCACACAGATATAGACGGACAGACGCTGTTCCGCACAGTAGTCAAGCACAACGCATCATATAAGGCGAGAACGGGGGCGAGCGCATTTTGAGAATATGGATAAAAGGTACTGAAATACCCGGGCTTGGAATGGGCTCGACCTTCAAGCGTTTTAAAACGTGGGCACCCAACTCCGGAAGGTCTGTCAGCGGTGTGTCCACAGGGCGCGTCTTGTATAAAAAGTGGAAGGCATTCGTCAAGTGCCCGATGCTCACAGCAGCGCAGTTTGTGACGCTTCGCAGTTTGTGCGAAGAGGAACCGCAGTATTTTGCGGTAAAGGTCATAGAGGACACAGGCACCGAGTACGACCTCACGATGTACTCGAGTGATGTAGAATACAGCAGACAGTTCATCTGCGGCAACGGTGAGGTCTATTATCAGGATGTTTCCGTAGAACTTGTGGAGGAATAAGTAATGTATACCAATGTAACAGAAAAATTCAAGGAGCTTATGAGCTCCAACAAAGGGCAAATGACAGCCGAAATTTACATTGATGAAGAAGACGAGTGGGGAATTGTATCCACGCGGATACAAGCAAAAGACATCATATCGATAGATTACAGCGCTGCATCGAGCAGTGAGCATATCCGCGTCGGAACTTTTGTGCTTCCGACCATGACCGCGAAAGTCAAATCGGAGACAGCCATCGATTTTTCGCAGCTCAAGGGGAAGACAGCCAAGTGGCATCTGCTGCTTAAAGACGAGACGATGCAGCAGTACGACCGTGCTGTAGTATGCAAGCTGAAGATCCGCAGAGTATCTCCCAGGAAGAACGGCGAAGCGGTCACGATAACGGCTGAAAGCAAACTTGTCGGTCTGATAGATAAGGTCTACACACCGTCCATATCTATGCCTGCGCTGTCGCTCGATGTGCTCAGCGATATTCAACAGCAGCTGGGTGTGACGATAAACCACGACAGAGTTTCCGGATTCAGTGTAAATGTACCGCAGTACGCTACATACCGTGATGTTCTATGTTCTATGGCGGAGTACATGGGGCTGTTTGTAAGCGTCTCACGCAGCGACGATGAGATTTTCTTCATCTGGTACGGAACCGCTCTGCATCAGACCGGCGTGCAGACAGTATCACGCGACTGCTGTTCGGAGATAGAATTGACTACGGCGGACGAAAACTATAACGGTATCGTCTGCCCGACACCGTCATCGGTCATCACTCAGGGCTCTGCACCGTTTCTTACATTTGAAAACAAAATAGGGCTGTTTACTGCAACTCCTGCAAGGGTCAGCCAGCTTGTTGAGCGCATTTCCGACGTAAAATGCCGCACCGGACGTGTCAATATGGCACTTGGAAATATCCTGTACGATACGTGGGATATGCTGAAATTCGTCCCGGAGGAGCGACACAATATTATAGGCTGTGATCTCAAGTCAACAACGATAAATGGCGTGTCTATCACTCGGAATCAAGATGGGACGTACACTTTTAATGGGGTCGCGACCGCAGAGTTTACAGTAGATTTTGAAACAAATGATATACCGCCGGGGGCATACAATTTCATCGAGGATATAGTCGACCCCGAGCACAGTATACCTATGTCAAGTATATGGTGGAAGATAGTTCAGCGTGGCAGTGGAGGTGAAATAACAACTTACATTGACAGCTATGGGATAGTTTCAGTCCCGCAGAACGAAGGGTACACGACCACACTTGCTATGGCAGTATTTGAGGGTGCTGTTTTTCAAGATGTACTGATCCGTCCTATGTTTACAGAATATGATGACGACTACGACGAGTGGGAGGAGTACAAGCCGGATGAGCTGTTCCCGGCTTGTCAGATAGACCACCATTATGACGGCGGCTTGCAGACGGTTATCACAATACCCGAGATCAGCCAGAACGATGACGGTATCGTGGAATACGACAGCAGCTCGGAGCAGATGTCTGCTGATGTCGCTGCACTTGCGCAGCAAATAGCGATGAAAGCGGATAAAACTACGGTGCAGCAGCTCGCACAAACTGTTGCAAGTAAAGCAGATGCCGCTACTGTCGGAGCACAAATAGCAGACCTTACAAATCGTGTAGAGGCGCTTGAACGAGGAGGCGGCGGCGGTGGCTATAACGAAACGCAGGTAGACACAGTATCTGATGATGTAGAGGAGGTAACGGAATGATAACAAACAATGGAGCGAAAATGTTCAAGGGATTGTTGCAATACGATACTGAAACTATGGTTTCTTTTCAAGGCGAAGAACACACTGTTAGTTTCACCTATGGCAATGTTCAGTGGAGAAGCAGCAACTTTTCACTTGCGCCAACACAAGACACTCAACAACCAACATATGAAGATTATAATTGCGCTGAGATCACATCACGTCTTTTATACAAAGGTGACCAAGTATTAGGCTTTACCGGGCAAAATTGCCCAATTATAACACGGATATTTACAAATGTTTCAAATGATAATATTACTATGACTGGACTTGCACTCTATATGGTGGACGATGGTACAGTGTTTGTGGTCGGAAAGAAACTCCTTGACGCACCGCGCACAATTGCACCGAACGAAACCGTAACATTCAGCTATGTTGTTGAGTTCAATTAGGCGGGCGGTGAGAATAATATGGACAACATCAAATTGTGGATAACAGGCGCGGTCGGAGCTGTCGGCGCAGCTATCTCGACCGCTTTCGGCGGGTGGACATCGGCAATGACCACGCTTATCATCTTTATGGCTATCGACTACATCACGGGGATTATGGTCGCAGGCATTTTCAAGCGCTCAAAGAAAACGCAAAACGGCGCGCTGGAGAGCAGGGCAGGCTTCAAAGGTCTTTGCAGAAAAGGCGTTATGCTGCTTATCGTGCTTGTCGCTTGCAGGCTCGATATCGAGCTGCATACCACCTACATACGCGATGCCGTCTGCATCGCATTTATCGCGAACGAAACTATCAGCATCGTTGAAAACGCGGGGCTTATGGGCGTGCCGATACCCAAGGTGATCGTCATGGCTATCGAGCTGTTGAAAAAAGAGGAGGATAAAAACAATGATAACTAAAAGAGATGCGAGATTTATCGATTTTGTCGAAAAGGACGGGGTGCGGAAAAGCTATGAGTATCTGGAGCTCGACGTCGATACTGCCTCTGAGCTGCCTGACGGTGAGTATGAGGGCATCGTGATAGCACACGGATCTATCGCGCATATCGTCACAACAGGGGAGCTCTACTCTCTCGGCGGTGACGGCAAGTGGTACAACCAGAGCGACGGCAGCACACCGAGCGACGAGGTAACGGCATCACCGAACATGGTCAGCCCTACGGTCATCATACCGCAGACGCAACTGAACACAATACAGTTTGACCCCGAAGATGACGATATCGAGGAGGTGAGCGCCGATGCTGAAAATGAACGAGGTGTTGAAAGCGAGTAAAGGGCTATATGTCGATGACAGCTTCGCAATGCTATGGAGCAAGCAGCTCGGCGGCTGGAAGATAGCCGAACTCACAGGCGCGCTGCCGATAACGTTTCGTTCCAACGGCACTGCACTTGTCGGCTACCGCATTTACGGCACAGCGGACGGTGCAGGGGTGCAGACGGAGAACTTGTGGGATTTAACAATTGAACAAGGTTCTTTTAACGCAGAAACGGGTGCAACGGCTGGGGGTACGAGACGTGTGCGCACAGCAGAAAGTATACTATTATCTGCGAATAGCTGGACCGTAGCACTTACAGGTGTTGATAGATGCGGTGTTTATGTGTACGATACAAGCGGAAACTACATTGCAAGCGAAAGTGAGTATTATTGGGAAACACTGCCACACACTTTTACGCTGTCGGGGGAACGCAAAGTAAAATTTGTATTCTCAACGAATGATGATGCTCAAATCACACCATCAAAGGTGTCTCAACCTATGCTTGTCAAAGGCTCCACCCCACCCGAAACCTACGAACCCTATGGATATAAAATCCCCCTCACAATCACAAGTGGTACAGAGACCAAGACTACTGATATTTACATCGGGGATAGCAAGTTGTTAAGCGGTGACTATGTTGACTACGAGAGCGGAAAAATCGTTCGGAATGGCACACCGCAAGACCCACCACTACCACTCCCCGCAATCGAAACCTTCAAAGGCACAAACACCCTTGACAGCGCGGAAGCACTTGGACAGGTCACAATTAAAGGAAAGATAAAGGAGGTATAGCGATGAGTGAACAGATGATAAAGAGCATATGCAAGTCAAAGGCCTACGGCGAGACAGCAGAAAAGACCGCAGAAATGCACGGCTGTACCACTGAGGAGGTTAAGGCGATATGGGCGGATAACCCAGAGAAAATCGCCGAGTACAAGCAGTTTCTTGCAGAAATGGGGGCGATGTGATGACAAGTGGAATAGATGTATCGCAGTGGCAGGGGAATATCAACTGGAACTTGGCAGCGCCTCACATTGACTTTGCACTCTTGAGGGCAGGCTATGGCGATGCGCTGAACTATCCTGCACAGTTTGATGTGCAGTTTGAGCGCAACTATAAAGAATGTAAACGACTCGGTATTCCTGTCGGCGCGTACTGGTACCTGTATGCAACTACTCCCGAGGGCGCAAGACGCGAGGCTCAGGCGTTTCTAAAGGCGATGAAAAACAAACAGTTCGAGATGCCTGTGTACTGTGATGCCGAAGAACTAACGCTGTTTAAATCGGGCAAATGCAACGAAGTAATCGTTGCATTTCTTGATGAAATGGAAAAGGCAGGTTACTGGGTGGGTATCTATATCTACCGCTCCGCCGCACAGACCTACCTCACCGAGTACACGCGCACGAGATACGCTATGGCCATCGCCGAGTACGGTCCCAAACTCAATTACAGCGGACCTTACGGCATCTGGCAGAACTCATCGACCTGGCGCGTTGACGGCATCAGCGGAAACGTTGACCACGACTGGTGCTATGTAGACTATCCAAAGCTGATAAAAGAGCGCGGAAAGAACGGCTATCCCAAGCCCGCACCCAAGCTGATGTACAAGGTCACAAAGGATACGCCGATAGTGCAGTTCGAGGGCACAGAGCCAGCGGGTAAGACCGTGCAAGTGCTTGGCAGGAAAACCATCTGCGGCGTACAGTACGGGCGCGTCACAAAGGACGGCTGGATAAGCCTGAAAGACGCAAAGCAGGTTTAGCCAATCGCAGTTTAGCCAATCATTAGCCAATCTTTTAACCAATAGTCTTAAAGCCATAGTCAAGGCTCTTAATGTTTTCACCCTCCCGGGCAGCAGTCCGGGAGGGTGGTTTTTTGTAACAAAAAAACCATTGACATTCATAAAATGATATGATATTATATATAGTATCACGATGAAAGGGAGGTTTTCTTTGATTGTCAAAGATTGAAAAATTACGAGATAAGTTTTATAAGAAGCCTATCCCTAATGATATTACCTTTGATGATGTCGTTACTTTGGCTGAGTCATATGGTTGTATAATAAAAAGCGGAGGTAATCATACTAAAGTTGTATATGATAATAAGGAACTTGGCTTGTATAGAGTTATTCCTGTTCCAAAACACGGAAAAACAATTGGAGAGGTTTATGTTAAAGAGTTGAAAGAACTGTTTGATGCTATTGAGGAGGTGCGCAAATGAAATATGGTTTTACAGTCGATAGAGTTAAGGTTGAGGATCATGAGTTTTACTATGTTAAAAGTAAATGTGTAAAAGGATGTGTAGCTCAAGGAGATACGCTCGAAGAAGCACTCAATTTATTTGATGAGCTTGAAGCCGAATGTATTGAAACTGCGCATGAATACAATATCCCAATCGAAGAAGAAACTGCAAAGGAATTAAATGAGTATAGCGGTAAGATATTGTTAAGAATGCCTAAAACACTCCACAGAGATTTTGCTGAACTTGCAGATAGCGAAGGGGTAAGTATTAATCAGTTGGCTGTGACTGCATTAAGCTCATATGTAGGCTATGCAAGAGGACAGAAAGATGCAATGAGAATTCAAGAAAATCGATTTGTTGAGCTTTATCGGAAAACCTTCAATGTATTAGAAAGAACGCTCAACAAAAGAGTGTCAAGCTATGATAATCAGGCTTACAAAGCGTTGTACAGAAAGGATATGATGGGATATGTTCATTAACGAGTTGATTGAAAACCCTGTAATTACTCTTCTAAAATTGGATTATAAGGCTGTTCCTTGCCCAACCGGCGTGTTTGATGGTGATTCTGATTTTTCAATTGAGATTAGAGATGAGTTTGAATGTAAAACTATATCTGAGGTAAATCATTTAGCTGTTAAATTCCAACGAGCTGCCTTTTTTAACCCATCGCAGCTTTTTAATATTGAAATTTGTTTTCAAATTGATTGGGAAATTGTTGATGGCAGATTAAAGGATGTGGAAGAAAAAATTAAAAACTTGGATTTGGGAGAAAGGAATTTTATGTGTTATTCTGCACAAGCGGAAGCAGCTATGCTTATTGCTCAGATGACACAATCAAATTCAATGCTGCCGCCACTTTGGACACCTAATAATATAATTGAAGAAACAGAGGACCGTTAAGGTCCTCTGTTTTTGTACTTTGCGGGGTGAAATAGCGGGTGAAACAGCATAAAAACATTTGTAACATGAGAGAATAAAAAGCAACCATAAAAAATCCTCGCAGACGTTGAATCTACGAGGATATGCACGCGGATTGAGAGATTTGAACTCTCGCGCCCGTTTCCAGACCTACTCCCTTAGCAGAGATTGGTTTTTCAACGTATTTACGCTGAAAACAGTAAATAAGGTGAAACGCAGGCGAAACAGGTCATAGTCTGTTTACCTCTTGGAGTCTGTCCTTAACAGACAGATGTGTATAATTAAGTGTTGTTTCGTAATCTTCATGTCCTGCCAACTCTTGGAGCATAGCAGGGGACACGCCCAACGCAGTCAGTTGCGTGATGTATGTATGACGGCAGCAATACGGTGTCATGCATTCCCTTATTTCCAGTTCGTCTCGCTTCTCCTGCCATTCATCGTAAAAATCGTTTTTGTTTTTGTACCAGCACAACAGCCCGTCCTTTGAGGCTCTTTCAAGGTACTGGATCAGAGAAACGATGCGGTCGGGGATGATTATTTTTCGACGTTTTCCCTTTTCGGTCTTAATGCCTCCGGTAAGATACTGCTCGATTAAATTAACGTTCTCGGTCTTGATCTGCAAGAGTTCTCCCGGTCGCATACCTGTATATATCATTATCAGTATAGCAGCTGTGACTTTGCACTTGTGAGCGTTATAGTCGATCCAAAGTGTCTGTATCTCGTCTTTGGTAAATATCTCTTTTTCTTTCTCAATGAGCTTCGGAAGCTTGATGTACTGTGCCTTGTTATCAGTAACATAGTCGTCCCGTATCGCAAGTTTGTAGAAATGTGAGAAGAGGGTCTTAACATCACGCCTGGTGTAGTATGACTTAGCTGCTCTGTCGGTCACGTCCTGCAGCTCGGAGACTGTAAAATCGTCGATGCTTCTGTATCCGACGGAACTCTTGATGTTCTTCCAGGCTATTCTGTACGCAGTCTGCTTTGATTTTGACAAATCGCAGCTGACGTACTGCTCAAAGGTCGCCCAGAGCTCCGAGAGGGTAGGAGCTTTTCTGTCCTTGGTCTTCTGCGTGAGAGTTGCAAGATACTCAAGCGCAGCTTTTTTTGTGGTAAAGCCTTTTTTGCGCTTGAAGATGCGTTTTCGTTTGCCGCTTTCCATATAGTAGCCGAAAGTCTTTTCAGCGGTGTAATGACCTTTGGAGTCTTTGTAGACGCTGCCTTGTCCGTTTCCACGATGCCTGATATGCTTTTTCTCTTCGGAGCGCTGTTTCTTGCCGCAGTACAGGCAGAACACAGCATCATCAGGCAGCTCTCGCTTGCAAGATATGCACGTCATAGTATCAGCTCCTTTCGTTAATATAAAAATCCTCACCTCTGCCGTCCCGGTTTTATGCTCGGGGCGGCTGTTTTTTATAGTTTTTCAAGAATTCTATCAGCTTTTCCCTGTCCCATAGCATAACATTTGTAACTCTTGCAGTTTCAATTGCCGCAGCTGTATAGTGATTATTAGTGAAAACTACAGCGACCATACAGTTATAGTACGCTTTGCCCGAGAACGCTTCCTGTACAGCCTTGTTACCTACAGAACCGGAGTAGCATTTGCACTGTATCGCATATGTAACACCGTCTTTTTCAGCAATAACATCAATACCATAGTCGCCGGAACCTTGTGTAGTTCTTGCCTTGTTAAAACCATTGGCAAGAAGGAGCTTAACGGTAAGCTTCTCGAACTCAATACCATGTTCAGACATAGCATCTATCTTGTTAAGCATATCAGTAATGCTCTCGCTTGCAATCATCTCAGAGGCGGCTTGCGCCCTTTCTCTTTCAGAGTTTGCAACTGCATCGTCCAGAGCTTTTACTGCTTTAGGCAGTTCGTTCGCAGTAATGTATATATCTCTTTTGCCGTCCTGAAGTGGTCCGATATAATTGAGATTTTCAAACATATCTATAATTGCAGTTGCGTGGGAAAAGCCAATTTTCAGCTTTCTTTGCAAGAACGAGGTCGATGCCTGTCCTGACTGAACGATGATACAGATCGCTTTCGAGAATATGCTTTTGGGTTCCAATTGTACTGGCTGTTCGATTCTTTGTGTTTTCAAAGCATCTTCAGCGGGCTTTTTTCGTTTGAAAAACATTTTTATCTCCTGTTTGTTATTTGTGCTCTCATTTGCACGAGAATGTTCTGTGAGGGCGGTTTATCTTTATAGGGTAAAATTTCACGTCCACGAGCAAAGCTGCACGATGAATTTCGTCGCTCCGGTCGTGAAATAACAATATACCTTTGTCGGTTGGCATATTAAGTCCTCCTCAATCTTTTGATTTCCTCTATCCTTGTGAAGTCTGCTGGATTTGTCCCATTATCATGCCTGATACACTCTTCCAAACATTTTATCGACTTATCATACTCTTTTTCAGCTTTGTATATTTTGGCAAAAGTTGAGTATATCGACCACAATGAGTATGCAGGTCGTTTACTATTAGTTGAACCGTCGAGCCACGCAAAATGAGGATTGGCGGGAATGGAAACAGGATTTTGCAAGTATTCTTCAAAATATCGTATTGCCAACGGTCTATCAGCTGAATATTTTCTTGCGTAAGTCAAAGCAACAGCAAGTAAATCCAAAGGTTTAACCGACTCTGAATACATTTCAATAATAATATCGTTCAGAATCTTGCGGCAGTTTCGTACGATTGCTTCAGTGGAGCTGCTCATACAGATTGAGCGAGCCTCATCAGTATATTCGTTGAATGAAATATCGAGAAACTTATTTAAAAACTCGCTTTCATGATCCATTAGTGCATATTTTTCTCTGCACTCTTGGCAAACATAGAATTCAGATGGAGCAAGAGCCTTTCTGCATAATAAACAGTTTTTCATATCATCAGTCTCCTTACAGCGTTTTAATGACCTGCTTGACGATACCGACAACACGGACACGCAGAATCTCTGCGCCCTTGAATATTTTTGGTGCATACTCGGGGTTGATGCTGACAAGCTCGATAGTCTCGTTGTCGTAGATCACTTTCTTGACAAACCCTTCCTCGCCGTCAACCAGGACCACGGCTATGCTGCCGCTGTCGACGCTGTCCTGCTTGCGAACAACGATTATGTCGCCGTCCTCTATCTTTGGGTACATAGAATCACCCGTGACCTTGATGCAGAGCATTTCGGGGACATCGGCAGGGTTAGCGATGTACAGGTGCATATAGTCTATCACATCAGAGCAGGCGTAAGCACCGAAGCCTGCCGATACAGAGCTGAAAACAGGTATCTTGTAGATGTTCTCGCCTGCGGAAAGTATCTCGGCGTTGGGGGTGGTGTTTTTCATAAAGGATTCTGCAAGTTCCGGATAATTCTTTTCAGCGAGATCTTTGAGATCCTCCAAAGCTTTTTTTATCTGTTCGGGTGTCATATCTTTTATATCTTCTGTGGGAGTTGTATTGAAGTTCAGGTTTGTTGGTTCATCTTCCCAGCCCATAAGAAAAGCAGGCGTAACATCAAGAATTTGAGCAATTTTAACAATTTGACTGCGGGGAATATCCCTGCCGCCAACCTCGATTTTATTTATAGATGAACGGGACTTATATCCAAGCTGTTCAGCAAGCTCAGTTTGGGAAAGTCCTTTTTTAATGCGAGCTTCTTTGATTTTCTCTCCTATTGTTTTCATACATACCACCCCTAATATAGTAATTGAGTTCATGTTGATATTATTATAACTATTTTCGTTCTATTTTAGAAATACTCAACTGGTTGTCAACGAGTTTCATGTGAACAACAGTAAGCATTTTATCTCGCCACATTATAATCCTTGCTTTACCAATAGAGCCGTCGGGTAAATAATATAAATCACCAAATGTGTCGTTTCCCCAATCTTTTAAATAGTCTCCTTTAAAGGTTGCAAATCTCACACAATACTTATATTTAGGACTTTTCCCTGTTGGAGTTAAGGGCAACACCTTCAATTTCGAGTAATTACATGGTCCTTTGAAACATGGATCAACATCATAATTCAATTCAGGAATAAAGGGTCTATCTATTCCAATTCGTTCATTCTCAAGGATCTGATTTACAAAACAGATGTCTTTGTCCAATTTGGGCTGTTCAGATTTAGGTATCAAATAAAACTGCTCATATACAGGAGAAGCAGAGATAGCTATATCTAAATCTATCATATATATCACCTCAACTATAATATAGCATCTGTCGGCGTGTGTGTCAACAATAATTGACACTGTGTAAAATAAATTTGTCAATGTAGACAAATGAGACTACAAATATTCGTGCATTTTTCTATGTCAAAAGTTGTTGACATTATCGACTACATAGTGTATACTGTGAGTGTAGACACAGAGGTCTACAAGCAATCAATCTGGAGGTGATGCATAAATGAATTTTACGTTGCTGGCAGAAAAAATAGAACACTGTGGCTTGACTAAGAGTGCATTGGCAGAGGGATTAGGGCTGACAAGACAGGGCTTATATAACAAATTGTCAGGTGATAACGAGTTTACAGGTTCGGAGTTAAAAAATCTGAGTAAGCTGCTCGGATTGAGTGAACAGGAGAGAAACGCTATTTTTTTTGCCGATGACGTAGGCGAAAACGCCTACAAATCTACTAACCACCACTAACGAAAGGAGGGAGAAAAGATGTTCGTGACCGTAGACGGTACACCACAAGAAATTGCCGACCTCTTATTCGCAGTAAGAAATCGGCAACCTGAAATATGTTCACCCTTGATCACACTTGAAAATACTTTTAGTTCTGCTCTTCGTGAAGGTTCTCATGATACCAACGAAGAAAATCAAGAGGTGATAAAAATGGACACAGTTTTTGACAACATCAGAGCAGAGTGTGCGAGAAGGCATATAACTATCGATGAACTCGCAGACAAACTCGGCATCGAAAGAAAGACATTTTACAACTGGGAGAACCGAAAAGATTTTCCTGTTTCGATGCTCAAGAAGATGGCAAGTCTGTTCGGCATTACTACCGACGAACTGCTTGGTCTTAAATAAACATAATCCCGAAAAGCAAGAAAGGAGGGAGAAGAATGAATACTGAACAGGAAAAGCGGACAATTGATGCACTCGTAGTTTTTGTTGAAAAAGTTGCCAACGGCAAAGCGACCTCTGAAACAGAAGTGCAAGTTCTGCCGGAGATCGCCAAGCTGCTGTTAAGCTTTAATCATCATTAGATTCAATTTCCGTTGTAATTTTCAAAACTCCTCTGTAAATCTCTTCAAAGAACTCTGCGACAGCCGTGCCGTTAGCTTTGTTGATAGAAAGAGAAGAATTTGAAATCTTAGCTTCAACGATCTGAGTAGTGATCTCTAAAGCCTTAACTTCAGGTATAAACATTTTAAACACCTCCTTCCTGTGAGGTAATAAGGGGTGATAGTAATCAACAAAGAGTACAATCGGCTTATAGCCGAGCTGAAAGCATCGGGGATAAGTCATGCGAGCGTCCAGCGTGAACTTGGTATATCAAGGGACACGCTTAACAAGAAGATCTATGGCAAACGCAACTGCTCGTTTACGCTTGAGCAGGCAATAAAAATCAAAACAAGGTTTTTTTCGCAAATTCCGATTGAGGAGCTATTTAAAAGATAGTTCTTGTATGTTCTAATCATACCACAAAATTAACGATTATGGCAACGTCTAATCCTACGTTTTATAAAGTCGCAATTTGTCTATTTTTAACAAAAGGGAGTGATTATATGCCTGAAAAATTGAAACTTCGTTCAGAAAGCAGAAAGCCTATTGCGTTCGAGACGATGCGCATTTACCCCGAGACCGCCAAGATCATTAACGATCTGGCTGCCGAAACGGGTATCACAAAGGTCAAGCTGATACATCAGCTGATAGCATACGCAGCCGAGAACGCAGAGATAATTGACGAAAGGGAGGTCTGAATTATGACTATTGAAGAGATCAAGAGCAGCACAAAGGAAATGCTTACGCCCAGCGACATAGCTGAGGTGCTGGGCTGTGCACCGTACAACATCAACGTGCAGGTAAAACAGGACATAGCCGACGGCGTTAACAGCTTCGGCTTCCCGATATCTAAGATCGGGTGCAGGGTTCGGATACCACGCAGAGCTTTTCTGCGTTTTATACTCGGAGCAGAGGAGGAAAAAGCATGACCATACCCGAAGCACTCGTCTTTGCACTATGCTGCGCGGCGATCATAATACCGCTGGCGATACAGTTCGTGCAGACGGACAGAGAGATCACTCAAGAGGAAGAGGAGCGCAAGGCGCGAATAAAGTACTGCAAACAGGTGCGGTACTGGCAAGACAAGGCTCTGCGGTCGCGCACGCAGATCAAGGTCATCTGCGGCGGCGAGAGCGAATTCACAATCGAAAACAGGAGGTAGTGACCATGGAATTGTCACAGGAAAAGAAAACACAGATAGCTGCGTGCCACGGCAAGGGAATGACGGTCAAAGAGATTGCCAAGACCGCGAAGCTGACAGAGGGACAGGTCGACGTGTTCCTGCAGTCTATCGGCAAGAGACCGCTGTACCGCAGGTATTCAAAGACAAAGAAAGACGAAACAGAGAAAAAATACAACAGGGTAACTGACGAGCAGAAAAAGGAGATCTTTGAGCTGCTTGCGCAGGGCAAAGGCACTACGGAGATCGCTCAGCTTACGGGCATCAACGTCAAGACTGTTAACAATTACAAGCACAGAAGAAGCAAAGAAAAAGAGCCTGCAACGGCTGCCACCGTCACAGACTCACAGAAAACAGATGTTGTTACTGATAATAGCACTGTTTCTATATCCAAAGATACCACAATCGAAGCAAAATGTCAAGTACTTACAAAAGCTTTAAAGCTTGCACACAAGGGCATACTTGCCCAGTATGAAGAGATGTCACACGAATG
>Ga0310691_10001310_pt1 | contig 38338 bp, 37 predicted proteins | sample 176DNAGHGlowgp2_FD_203887 | JGI IMG/M metagenome (GOLD analysis project Ga0310691, IMG submission 203887) | Sheep rumen microbial communities from Palmerston North, Manawatu-Wanganui, New Zealand - 1766 DNA GHGlow gp2 (v2) (version 2) | ecosystem: Host-associated > Mammals > Digestive system >... | reverse complement strand
GGCATACGATGCAGCTAACGAAGAGTTGGCTAAGATTACACACAACATCTACTTCGCAGAGCAGGATATTGCTTATCCTGATCCCCTGCTTGCTTCAGTTGATGCATCCAGGCAGTATGCTTTCGTAGGTGCAGAGAACTTCTCCAAGGTCTTCGCACACAAGGATACATTCCACGAAGTTATCGGATCATTCTCAACAACATTCATCGTTTGGATCATCGGTTTCATCCCTCAGATCCTCCTCGCTCTGTTGTTGTCTGCATGGTTCACAGATACAAAGCTCCACCTCAAAGGACTTGGTCTCATGAAGGCTTTGATGTATCTGCCTAACGTTATCACGGCCGTATCAATCGCTATCTTCTTCCAGAAGATCTTCGGTTACAACGAGAACCCGATAGCGTACCCGCCGGCAAACAGAATCGTTACGTTGTTCCGTGAAGAGCCTTTCAACTTCCTTAGGAACGTATGGTCAACAAGACTTATCGTTTGCTTCATCAACTTCTGGATGTGGTATGGTAATACGATGATCGTTTTGATCGCAGGTATTACTTCTATCAGCGAATCACTTTATGAATCAGCTCAGATCGACGGTGCTACATCTTTCCAGACATACACCAAGATCACAATGCCACTCCTCAGACCTATCTTGCTGTACACGATGGTTACATCACTCATCGGTGGTTTGCAGATGTTCGATATTCCTGCAAACTTGAACAACAACCCTGTTACCGTTAACTTCGGTGGTACGGAGATCAGTTCAATCCAGACTGTATTGATGTACATCAACAAGAAGGCTTTCGGAAGCGCGCTCAAGAACCAGGTTGGTCTTGCATCTGCTACATCAGTAATCCTGTTCGTAGTTACAGTTATACTGTCAGTTCTTATCTTCTACATCATGAGAGATAAGGATGCAGCAAAGGCAAAGAAGCGTCTTAAGAAAGGAGGAACAAAATAATGAGTACAAATAAAGAACCCAAGCTGAAGAGTAAGTCAGCTTCAGTTAGAGCTTATTCTATACTGGTTTATGTTGTCGTTATTTTCTTCTCAATTCTGGCGATCATACCGTTCTGGTACATGTTCATGAACGCTACATGGGATACACTCTCAATCCAGCGTGGTGTAAAGATGTATCCGAACCCGGATTTTATCCACCAGCTCAAAGAGAACTGGTCAAATCTGAAGAATCGTTCGACATTCAGCTTTGCTACAGGTTTTAAGAACTCAGTGATCATCTCATTCAGTTCTACAGCTCTCACAGTATACTTCTCTGCACTTACTGCTTACGGTCTTTCCGTATACAAGTTTAAGGGCAGACAGTTGATCTACACACTTATCATCGGCGTTATGATGGTTCCTACAGCGGTTAACATCACAGGTTCTTACCGTTTGATGGCTAACCTGCATCTCCTCGGAACAAGATGGCCTTTGATCATCCCTGCAGTTGCAGCTCCTGCTACTGTTTTCTTCATTAAGCAGTATCTCGAGACTTCATTGTCAATGGAGATCATCGAAGCATCACGTATCGACGGCGCAGGCGAGTTCTACACATTCAATAAGATCTGCTTGCCGATCATGATCCCTTCACTCGCGACACAGGGTATCTTCAGTTTCCTCGGATCATGGAACAACTTCTTCGCTCCTTCTATCTTCCTCACGAAGACAGATTTGAAGACGTTGCCTTTGATGGTATCCCAGCTCTACGGTGACCGTTATGTTGACTATGGTTTGATCTATATGGGTCTTTCCGCATCAATCGTTCCGGTTATCATCGTATACGCATTCTTGCAGAGATACATCATTTCCGGTGTTGCTGCAGGCGGTGTCAAAGAGTAATACTTCGGAGTTATTACTAATCCGGTTAATGAAGAGGCTGTCCATTTGGACAGCCTCTTTTGCTTTGATTTGTACGAAATGCCGAATAGCAAAGGATATAACTATTTATTTTCAAATATTGCAACAAAATACCATAATAATAGTGTAGAATAAAAGGGCTTTTTAGTAAAAATAACAACAGCAACGGAGGCAATCAATTATGAAATTCGGGCATTTTGATGATTCACGTAAGGAGTACGTGATCAATACTCCCAAGACACCTTATCCGTGGATCAACTATCTCGGCAATCAGGGATTCTTCTCCCTTATCTCCAATACCGCAGGCGGATACAGCTTCTACATGGATGCAAGACTCCGCAGAATAACACGTTACCGCTACAACAACGTGCCGCTTGATATGGGTGGACGTTATTTCTATATCAATGACGGAGGAACTATCTGGAATCCCGGATGGTCACCGGTCAAGACAGAACTTGACTCCTACGAGTGCCGTCACGGTATGGGATACACGATCATCACAGGTAAGAAGAACGGCCTTAAGGCTGAGGTCACATTCTTCGTTCCGCAGAATTATGACGGAGAAGTTCAGCAGGTAGTTCTCACTAATGAGAGTGATGCACCAAAGGATTTCGCGATCTTCTCAATGGCAGAATGGTGTCTCTGGGATGCGCAGGATGACTGCACAAACTTCCAGAGGAACTTCTCAACGGGACGTGTTGAGATTCTCGGTTCTACTATCTATCACCTGACCGAATACAGAGACAGACGTAATCATTATGCTTTCTATACAGTTAATGACACTATCGACGGTTACGATACTGACCGTGATGCTTTCCTCGGAAGCATCTACAACGGCTGGGATAACCCTGAGACAGTCAAGGCAGGCAAGGCTTCCAACTCATTTGCTGACGGCTGGTCACCTATCGCTTCACACTATAAGAAGGTAACTCTTGCTCCCGGCGAGACAAAGACACTTATCTACATTCTCGGCTACGCAGAGAATCCCCAGGACAAGAAGTTTGCCGATACAAAACCGGAAGGTCTCCTTACAAGAGAAGCATGGGTATTGAACAGGGAGAAGGCTGATGCCATGATCGAGAAGTATAATACTCCCGAGAAGGTTGCTGCAGGTCTTGAAGAGCTCCGCAACACATGGGACAAGCTTCTCAGCATATTCAAGGTTGATACGCCTGACGATAAGGTTAACCGTATGGTCAACATCTGGAATCAGTATCAGTGCATGGTTACATTCAACCTCTCGCGTTCTGCTTCCTACTTCGAGTCCGGTATCGGCCGAGGCATGGGCTTCAGAGATTCCAACCAGGACGTTCTCGGATTTGTTCATCAGATCCCTGACCGTGCAAGGCAGAGACTCATCGATATCGCTTCGACACAGATGCCTGACGGCGGATGCTATCACCAGTATCAGCCTCTCACCAAGAAGGGTAATTCCGATATCGGCGGTGACTTCTCAGATGACCCGCTCTGGATGATCCTCTCTGTTGCTGCATATATCAAGGAGACAGGCGACTGGTCGATCCTCGATGTTCAGGTTCCTTACGATAATAATGAGTCACTGGCAAAGCCGATGCTCGATCACCTTACGGTATCTTTCTATCACATCGTCAATAACCTCGGACCTCACGGACTGCCTCTCGCAATGCGTGCCGACTGGAACGACTGTATCAACCTGTCCTGCTTCTCCGATACACCCGGTGAGAGCTTCCAGACATATACGAATCCCAAGTTCAAGGCAGAGGGCGGCTACTCCAAGATCGCCGAGTCAGTATTCGTTGCAGCACTGTTCACATACACGGGTCCTGCTTACGTCGGAATACTCGAGCACCTCGGCAAGACAGAGGAAGCAGCAAAGGCTCAGGCCGAGATCGACAAGATGAAGAAGAATGTTATGGAGTCTGCTTTCGATGGTGAATGGTTCCTGAGAGCATATGATGCTAACGGCGAGAAGATGGGTTCACATGAGTGTGAAGAAGGTAAGATCTTCATCGAACCTCAGGGCTTCGCAGTAATGTCCGAGATCGGTAAGGATGTTGGAGCTGATATCAAGACACTGAACTCTATCGACAAGTATCTGAACTGCGAGTTCGGTCTCGTATTGAACAACCCCGCATTCACAAAGTACTATATCCAGTACGGCGAGATCTCCACTTATCCGGGAGGATACAAGGAGAACGCAGGTATCTTTACGCATAACAATGCATGGATCATCTGTGCTGAGGCTTATGTCGGCAGAGGTGAGAAGGCCTTCGAGTACTACTCGAAGATCGCGCCTGCATTTACTGAAGAGACATCTGACATCCACAAGACAGAACCTTATGTCTATGGTCAGATGATCGGCGGTAAGGATGCAAAGAACTTCGGTCAGGGCAAGAACAGCTGGCTCACGGGTACTGCTGCATGGAACATGGTTGCAATCTCACAGTATATCCTCGGCGTTAAGCCTGAATTTGACGGTCTCCGCGTAGATCCTTCCATCCCTTCGGCTTGGGACGGTTTCAAGGCTACACGTCAGTTCAGAGGCGATACGTATGAGATCGAGATCAAGAATCCGAACCATGTATGCAAGGGCGTTAAGAGCCTCACAGTTGACGGTGCTGCTGTTGACGGATGCATCGTTCCTGTCGCAGGCGACGGCAAGACACACAAGGTCGAAGTAGTTCTCGGATAATTAAGGATTACGATAGAACGAAGGTATCATTGGGGTTTCCCCGATGATACCTTTTCCTATTTGGAGACCCGAGAATGCTGCATTAACAGATTATTCACATCTCTGGGGATAAATGTATCGAGCTGGCTGCCGCGCGTGACATGGATGTGATCATATACTCATCACTCGGGTCGTATTCGTGTCCTTATGGGCGTAATCTCCTGTCTGAGATGGGCAAGAAGAACATAATCTACCTTCCTGATTATTCGGGATTTGATGCGATAATCGTCCTGCCGAATACTTTTGATATTTACGGCATGGATATGGAGTTCTACAGTCTTGTGAAGAAGAGGAATTCGTTAATGTATTCAGCACGAGACTGTCTGAAGTATCAAGGTCTTCAGGTAAGCCTTATCCCATTCATGCGAGCGTGGGAGTCTGTGATCTTAAGGGCGGTGACACGAAGCATATCTTTGCATGCGTGCAGGTTGCCGATGAGCGGATGTACGTGAATAAGCGGCACTACAAGAAATCTAAAAGATAAGGATAACCGCCTTTATTAAATACCTCCATTATATTATAATTAAGAGACTATTCCCGCGGAGGTATTCATATGATCATTAGAAATGAACTTGCGAGAGGCCAGAAGGTCAGTGCCAGGGACTTCCTTGCGACAGTTTTCTCAGGAATCGAGCTTAAGGGCGGAGTATCTGCCCAGTATATCAATCTTGACGGCAGTACAAAGGTAGTAGGCGTATCCGGACTGGAGTTTGACTCACCTTTTGTATCTGTGTTATTGGATGATGACAGGCTGTCCTCATTCTGGAACAGTCTTATTCCGGCTTCGAATGTCCTTATCACAGCAGACGATGGCATAAAGATATATACTTCCGACGGAAAGAATATAAGTCAAGCAGCCGCTGATGACAGTGTGGTATCCGTTATTAGCGGAGAGATCGCAGGTTCCAAATACTGGGGCGGCATCCTCAATGAGAGGGGAGAGTTGATCGCAGATCCCGCATCACCTATCCCCGGACCTCACTACTATACAAATATGCTTATCGGTAACAGAATGGGCTTCAGGAAGCCACTCCAGAGCACACCCAAGAGTGCTGTAAATGCTCTGGGCGGAGGCTGCTTCAGAGCGCATGCCGATACTCAGGTTCTCGGAACAAGATGGGATTATCTGCCTGAGGAGAACGGATTCCCTGCAAACAGGCAGTTCTACCTCACGGAGAACGGCAAGAAGATATTCTATTCCGGTTCTGCAAAGGCAGAGGGACTTAAGAAGATACAGACCGTCCATTCACAGAACAGGACCATCATTGAGTATGAACTGGAGGACGGTCTCAAGATCAGAAGAACCATCTTCATCGTTCCTCAGCATGAGGGACTTCCTCTCGCGATGGAGGCGCAGAAGATCGATATTGAGAATACAGGCGCCAAGGACAGAAGCCTCAGGATCGTCTATACGGGTATGTTCGGAACATCAGCTCCTCATGCATTGAGAGAAGATGTTATCTTCACAACGGTTATCACGCAGAGCGAGGTCTTCTTTGACGAGAACGATGCATTGCTCGCAATCGGATTCAATCCCAATCCCAAGTGGCAGAAGGGCAACATCAGATACAATGTCCTGCTTGTTCATGAGGACGGCAAGGTTCTGATGCCTTCCGAATACTGCGCAAGATATGGTGATCTTGTCGGCTCAGGAAGCCTTGAGGACCCTGAGCATATTGCACATCTGGCAAACAAGCCTTCACGTAAGGGTCCCGGATTCTTTGCACTTGCAACCGAGTTCACGGTCAAGGCCGGCGGTAAGGTCAGGGCAGACGATCTGACTTGTCTGTCTTCCGATGCTGTTAATGATGATTTTGAAGTCGATGTAACCATGAGAGAAGAACTTGCCAGAGTCATCGAGAGATATTCTGACTTCGATGCCATCGAGGAAGATCTTGCAAGTGTTATCGAGTTTACAAAGAACTATTCCGGATATATGCAGATTGAGCATGAGGATAAGAACTTCGAGGCTTATGTCAACAACAACCTGCCTTTCCAGGTGTTCTACCAGACATTCGTATCGAGATCCCTTGACTGGACACAGAAGGGCTACAGGGAGATCGGCTTCCGTGAGATCCAGGATATCTATGCTTCCATGTACTATATGGCAGGCATGAACCAGACGGATTTTGTTAAGAAGCTTCTGAGAGAGTGGAGTGAGAATGTTTTCGAAGAGGGATATGCAAATCACAATTTCTACTGGGTGGGCAAGGAACCCGGCTGGTGGTCTGATGATGCACTCTGGCTCCTCCAGGCACTCGACAGATATGTCGGCCTCACGGGAGATTATGACTTCCTGAACGAGCAGTTCAAGATCGCAGGCACAGGCACGGTCGAGATCAGAGAGGGAAGAGCACCCGGTGAGAATGACGGTTCCAGAACGAGAACACTTCTCGAGACGATCAAGGCGATCATCACATATTCCGCTAAGATTTCCGTAGGTAAGCACGGCATTCCGCTGATTGACAGAGCTGACTGGAATGACTGTCTGAGAGTTGATCCCGACTGTATCGGCGGTGCAGATAAGATTAAGGCATACAAGGAGCAGCTGGCTAAGTCAGGCAAGGCATACGGTGAGGTTCCTTATGAATCCGAGTATTCTGAATCTGTCATGAACGGTTTCCTCCTGAAGGTTGCAGTTGATGCGGCTATCGGTATGTTCAGACATTTCGGAGATGATGCATATGTAGCAGAACTGACGGAAATGTCTGCAAAACTCAAGACAGAGCTTAATGACTATGCATGGAAGAATGACTTCTTCGCAAGAGTATTGTTCAACAGGAAGGATAAGCCGGAGCTTGAGTACCTCGGTGCAGCCGGAGACAATCTCCAGGTGGAGGATGCTCCGGGATCTTACTTCCTCAACACATTCTCATGGTCACTCCTCTCAGAGTGCGCGAGCGAGGCACAGATCACGTCCATGCTTGATTCAATGGATAAGTACCTTAAGTCACCTTACGGCTTCAGACTTTGTTCTACGGTTGATTATTCCAAGATCGCACCTAAGATCGACGTTGCTCTCTACTATCCGGGCGACCGTGAGAACGGAGGCGTATTCAAGCATGCCAACATGATGGCTGCAGCCGCCATGCTCAAGGCAGCAAAGAGTGTTAATGATGTAGCGCTCGCTCAGAGGCTGGCTGATACGGCATACTGGATCATTGATGTTATCCTGCCTTTCCGCACTTTGAAGTCACCTTTCACGACATGCGGTAACCCGAGATGGTGCACACAGTATAATAACAGCGATTCAGGAGAGAATATCGGACCCACGTTGTCAGGTACATCCACATGGCTTCTCCTGTGTCTGTTCTCCTGCTTCGGCATCAAGCCCACGGCAGATGCCCTCGTAGTTGAACCGCTTCTCCGTGAGAATGAGACATCGCTTAAGGTCAGGCTCCAGGCTGTAGGCGCAGTCTACGAGATCGAGATCAGTAAGCCTGAAGGCTTCAAGAGAACGAAGGAAGGCGTTACGGTTATCTGCGACGGTCAGGCTGTCGCAGGCACATCAGTACCGGTCTTCACTGACGGAGCAACACACAAGGTAGAGGTTAAGTTCTGATGCTCTCAGTCGGAATAAAAGCTCCTGATTTTACTTTACCCGACCAGAACGGCGAGATGCACACATTAAGTGAGTATCTCGGCCGTAAGGTCGTTTTGTACTTTTACCCAAAGGCTATGACCTCAGGTTGCACCAAGCAAGCCTGCGGCTATGCCGGATTGTATCCTTCGTTCACGGAGAGAGGCGCAGTGATCATTGGTGTCAGCCGTGATCCTTCCGCGTCGCTCAAGAAGTTCGAGGAGCAGTATCACCTGCCGTTCACTCTCCTGTCTGATACGGATAAGAGTGTTCATATGCTCTATGATGTCTGGAAAGAGAAGAAGAACTACGGCAAGGTATCAATGGGCGTCGTCAGGACCACTTATCTTATCGATGAGAATGGTGTGATAATCCGTGCCAACGATAAGGTCAAAGCCGCTGATGACCCTTATAAGATGATAGAGGAAGTGTGATATGCCATACTCAAGTGTATTGCTGTCCAAGATAATCAAGGATTTTGACATAGAAGTCGTATACGATCCCGGTGACATTGAGTCGCGCAGGATATGCGTTGCCGACTGTACGAGACCCGGCCTTCAGCTGGCAGGATATTACGATCATTTCGGCCCTGACAGGATCCAGGTTATCGGCAACATGGAGCATGCATATCTTGATAATCTCGATTCCGGAGCGCGCCACCGGTCTTTCGATGAGCTCTTCTCCAAGGAGATCCCCGCGATCCTCATTACGCGTAATCACGAGATACATGATGAACTGCTCGATTCCGCAAAGGTGTACAGCACTCCGGTGCTGAGGACGAGTGCGGCAACCTCGGATATCATTACCGAGATAGTGGCATACCTGAGAACGGAGCTGGCTCCCAGGATATCGATGCACGGTGTTCTTGTAGAGGTTAACGGTGAAGGCATCCTTATACTCGGCGAGAGCGGCGTAGGCAAGTCGGAGACAGCCCTTGAGATAGTCAAGAGAGGCCACAGGCTTATCGCCGATGATCAGGTCGATATCAGGAAGGTATCCGACACCACTCTTGTGGGAAGCGCACCCGAAGTAATAAGGCATCTTATCGAGATAAGAGGCATCGGCATCCTTGACGTTAAGGAGCTGTACGGTGTATCCTCAGTCAAATCGTCTGAGAATATTGATTTCGTTATCAATCTTGAGAGATGGGATGACAACAAGACATATGACAGACTCGGTCTGTCTGATGAGACGACAGAGATATTGGGACTTAAGGTCCCGTCTATTACGATTCCTGTTGCCCCCGGCCGTAATCTGGCTATCATCGTGGAAGTTGCGGCTATCAATTTCAGGGTCAAGAAGATGGGCTATAATGCAGCCAAGGATCTTGTATCCAGAGTCTTCCCCGGAGGGCAGACATGACGGAGGATATTCTTCTTAAGAATTACACCACTTTCAAATGCGGCGGCAATGCGAGATTCTTTGATGAACCCACAAACGAACAGGAGATAATAGACGATCTCAAATATGCAAAAGACAATAACCTCGACGTTTTTGTACTGGGAGGCGGTGCGAACTGCCTCATCTCTGACAAAGGATTTGACGGTCTGGTAATAAGGACAGCGGGACTTGCAAAAGAGATCAATATCACCGAAGACGGTGATACTGCCACAGTTACGGCCGGAGCCGGAATAAAGCTCATCAGCTTCGCGGTCAAGGTGGCGAATGCGGGATTTGCCGGAACTGAATTTGCTACAGGGATCCCCGGCACGCTCGGAGGTGCCGTGTTCATGAACGCAGGTGCATACAGCGGCGAGATGAGAGACATCATTACAAAGGTCAGATATATCGACGGGGACGGAATACCTCATGAGGTTGGAGGCGATGATCTTAAGCTCGGCTACAGAACGAGTGTTTTCGCGCAGATGGCAAGGCAGGGCAAGGTCTTCGTCATAACAAGGATAGAAGCAAAGGTCAGACGGGGCAATATTGAAGAGATCAACTCAAAGATCAATGAATATAAGACGAAGAGGACCACATCCCAGCCGCTTGATGTACCTTCCGCGGGTTCGACTTTCAAGAGACCTGAAGGTTACTTTGCCGGCAAGCTGATAGATGATGCCGGTCTTCGCGGCTACTCCCTTGAGGGAAGCAATGCACAGGTATCGCCTAAGCACTGCGGATTTGTGGTCAATAACGGCGGTAAGGCATCGGCGCAGGATGTCTATGATCTCATCCGGGACGTATCGGACAAGGTATACGGGAAGTTCGGCGTAAGACTCGAGCCCGAAGTCCGTATAATAGGTGAATTCGACGGCATGCCGGATGTGAATGTCATGTCCTTCGGATTCAAATACGGAGAGCCTGCCGAGGCCGATCTTGTATTTGACGTAAGGACTCTGAAGAACCCTTACTGGGTTCCCGAATTAAGACCTCTGTCAGGTCTGGATAAGCCGATAATAGAATATCTGGACGGATTTGAAGAGACAGAAGGATTTGTCGAAGGGCTGATAAAGGATACGTCAGATGCGATAGCAAAGAGGCCGGACGGAGCAGGTAAGTTTACCGTTGCCGTGGGATGCACGGGCGGCCATCACAGGTCGGTATTCTGTGCACAGAGACTCGCAGCGGGCCTTAAGGCTTCAGGATATCACGTGGTGACAAGACACAGGGACATCCTGAAGGATAATGCGGACGGCTAAGGATGGCAGGCGATAATAATTCCGTATCGTTCTCGGTAAGAGTCAAGAATGAAGCTTGCCAGGTGAGATGGCATTCTATGTCTGAGCGGCAGGCTGTAGTGGCAGGCGCTTTCTGCGCGTCTGCGCCGGCGGGAATATCGTTTCCTTCAACATATGTAAGGACTACACCGGAGGCATGCTTATGTCTGGCGGGTCTGCTGGCCAAGGACGGATTCGTCCATCTGGTCAAAGGCAATAAGATAATGATCCTTGAGCAGTCCTTCACGCAGTTCTGTTCATTATTCGCAGCATGCTTCATGGATAAGGCGGCTGAGCAGCTGACGATCGACAGGACATTTACAAGGTGCTTCCTCAGAGGTGCTTTCCTGTCTGAGGGTTACTGTGCCGATCCGTCAAGATCCTACCGCATTGAATACAGGATCAGTAACGATGTAATAGCATCCCTTATCGTGGCGATGCTAAGATCGGTGGGGATTGAACCCATTATCGCCGACAGGGAGTTCCATACACTGATCTATTTTAAGAACGGGGATATGGTGTCTGATTTCCTCAGCGTCATCGGTGCTACCGGTGCAGTCATGGAATATGAGAACCAGCGGGTCCGCCGTGAACTGAACGGATCGGTGACAAGGACTGTCAACTGCGATTCCGGCAACCTCAAGAGAACGGCGGGAGCAAGTGCCAGAAGAGGCGCCGCTTTCGATAAGATAATGGCCGCAGGATTAAGGTCCGGGCTCCCTAAGGAGCTGACGGATACGCTCGATGCACATTACAGGAATCCTGAGGCATCCATAGCCGAGCTTGCCGCCATGATGGATCCGCCGGTCGGCAAGTCGGGTATGAATCACCGTATCAATAAGCTGATGGAGATCGCATCCGGATTACAGTGATGCGAATATCTTCGCGCCTCTCGTCTCGATCCATCTGAACAACAGAAGCGACATTACTGCGAACAACGCACAGACGATGCCCAGATATACTTCAGACCCGAGCTTATATCCTTCGAGAATATATGCGGCCGGGGCGATCACGCTTATGATCCAGCCGCCGAACATTGAGAGCATGACACAAGCGCTCTGCTTCATCGGCGAATTCTCGTTGGTCCATGTGAGGAAGGGAAACTTGATGCTCAGCATTGTGTCGAACAGTGACATAAACAATGTGAAGAGGAGCGAGAACAATACCACAAGAACTCTGACTGCGATCGGGGAATCCAGAATGATCATGAAGCAGATACCCGTAAACAATACTGGCACGGCCGTCAGGACGAACTGAAGTGCCGCCTTGGCACGGAGGACGAGTCCGGCGTTAACGGGCAGAGATTGTGCGATCCAGATATTCTTGCCTTCAAGTGATACAGAGGGAGCTGCCATATTATTCATGGTTATCAGGAGCGATATCACGGCGCACAATGCGATGGCAGCCAGATCGGCCCTGTCAGTCAGAAGGCTGTTAATTGCCTTGCAGAAATCGCCGCCCTTAACCAGGAAGAATACACCCGTCGCCGGGATGAGCAGGGTCGCCAGACCGCAGTTGAGCATATAGTTAGGGTTAGACGTGAACTTTGACATTTCCCTGCCGAACAGCGCGCCGAAAGCGCTTCTCGCCCTGGCTGTCTTCTCTGTATACTTCTTCTTCGTGACCTTGCCGCTGGCAGTGGCGATCCTGATGAAACTGCGTGAGATCACTATCCATAACAGTGCGGCACATACGATAACAATTGCAAGGAATATCGCGCAGGCGATCCATTCGCCTTCTCCGATCCTTCCGAAAAGGTACAGCACATACGCAGAGCCCTTGATCTTATTCCCGTAAATATCAACCTTCCTGATGATATCCTGAATGATATCATTTGCTTTGAAATAGAAGAAATAATAACCGCCGATGAACAGAAGAGAAATGATCACGGTCACGAAGCTCTTGTTCTTGAGCTTCACGCTTATCTTGGCAACAACCCAGCCGAGAAGGCATGACAGGAGCAGCACAATACCCGTGACGATGAAGTAGAGCATGATGCCGCAGATAAGATTGGCGGCGGTGACTCCGTTCACGATCCAACCGACGATAAGCGCCGGAATGAGCGCTGTTGACGAATACATCGTTCCCATCAGATAGACATTGATCAGGCGCGCTGTTATCAGCGTCTTCACCGGGATCGGCATAGACAGCAAAAGCTCGTTATCCTTGGCCAGATACAGGCTTGTATATGTATTGAATACGCTGCCGAACGCGCCGAAGATTATGGCGAGTCCGCTCATGATCAGATAGAACAGCCATCCCATGCCTGCACTTGACATCGGCGGGCACATTGTAAATGACAGCACGGTGAACAATCCGCCGAGCACACCGACCATTATGACCACAAAGAAAATTATCCAGGCAGCTATCGCGCCCTTCGAGCGCATCTTATTCTTCTTGGCATCGAAGAAATAACTCTTGAATACCTCATTAATCTGCTTTTTGACAAGAACCCGCAGCATCATTCAGCCTCCAGTTCCAGGAATACCTCTTCAAGGCTGTCATCGCCCTTGACCTCATCCATCGTTCCTGCTTTGATAAGCTTGCCCTGCTTGATGATCGCTACCTTGTCGCAGAGCTTCTCAGCCACCTCGAGGACGTGTGTCGAGAAGAAGATGGCTCCTCCTTTATCGCAATGCTCTCTCATCATCTCCTTGAGCGTATGTGCCGCCTTGGGATCGAGCCCCACGAAAGGCTCGTCCATGACGATCAACTTAGGTGAATGCATCCAGGCGGATATTACCGCCAGCTTCTGCTTCATTCCGTGAGAATATGCCGATATGGGCTGCGCCAGATCATCCGTAAGCTCAAAAAGGTCTGCATACTTGCGGATCTTCTCTCTCCTTGCTTCAGGTGTGATCCCGTAGATATCAGCTACAAAGTTAAGATACTTAATTCCGCTCATATAAGCATACAGATCCGGGTTATCGGGAATATAAGCCAGTTCGCGCTTGCATGCGACGGGTTCTTCGATAACGTTCTTTCCGTTGATAAGGATGGTGCCTTCATCGAACTGAAGTATTCCCGCCACGCTCTTAAGGGTAGTTGTCTTGCCTGCTCCGTTATGGCCGATAAATCCGTAGATCTCACCGGGCTGAATGTGGAGGTTTAGGTCATCGACAGCTTTGTAGTTGCCGTAATTCTTTGTAAGATGATCTATCTTAAGCATAATAATCTCCATTCCTTTATCAGATTTGTGCATATTTTATCATTATTCCCTCATATATAGTTGACTGCACACGACAAAAAAAAGACATTTAACGACAATTGCGCAAATATATGATAAAATATTAGCCTATTTGGCGTTAGAGGGGTTATGGATGAACGACAGAGAACAATACATTGAGCCCGATAACAGCTACTACAAGCCTTCCCGCGACCCGGGAGAGGGCACGGTAGGACTGGTCGTTATTATGACGGTGCTCTTCGTTATCCTCACTACCGTACTGGCAGTGGTCTACTTTAACAAGCGCAAAAGCGGGGACAAGCCGGAGGATTCCGGAGCATCCGCACCGAGCGCATACATATCTGTTGCAAGCCCCACTCCGACACCTATACCTCCCAAGACAGATGATCAGAATGCCGTATTATATCCCGGACTTGCCGTTATCAACATGTCAACCGATGAAGAGATAGCAGACAAGGCAAAGCCGGACGCGCGCGGCCTTATGGAGACTGTTTTTACAGGAGAAGACAGGAAGGTTGTGGAGGAATTCAAGAGGAATGACCCGATCTTCATGGGCGATCCGATCAATTACGGGACATATCAGGGAATATATACTTTCAGAGGTAACAATTTCCGTAATTGTTCATCTTTTGGGAATACCAACATATCAGATGGAACGATCAAGCAGGTGTGGGAGTTCAAAGGCATAGGTACGCTTTTGGCTTCCACATTGACTTTTGAGTGGTCGGGAGTAAGGTGGACCGGTCAGCCTATCGTAGTCAAGTGGCCGCAGAGCGTTAAGAATACCATGAACATGTATGACAGCGCCAGGAACAAGACCGAGCTTATCGAAGTCATAATCGCCGCATGCGACGGCAAGATATATTTCCTCGACATGGATACGGGTGAGCAGACAAGAGACCCCATCAATGTCGGTGCGTCAGTCAAGGGCACGCCTGCGCTTGATCCGAGAGGGTATCCGCTGCTTTATGTGGGACAGTGCGACAATAACGGAACATCCACTAATTTCGGTATGTATATTTATTCACTTCTTGACGGCAAGCTGCTGTATCAGTACGACGGCGAGGATGATACGCCGTACAGGTCGGGGTGGAGGGCTTTCGATTCGTCACCTATCATAGATGCGAAGTCGGATACGCTTATGTGGCCCTGCGAGAACGGCATCATCTACACGTTCAAGCTCAACTCCAACTATGCTCCGGGCATTGATGATATCTCCATCGCACCTGAGAGGACAGGGTATAAGTATATTTTCAAGGATAACACGGGTTCGCACATGGGGGTTGAGAGCTCCATGTCGGTGTACGGCAACTACGGGTATTTTGTGGATAATACATGCAATCTCGTCTGCCTGGACCTCAATACCATGAAGATGGTGTGGTGTCTGGTCCTGGGTGATGATTCCGATGTTACACCCGCCATCTCCGAGGAGAACGGAGTGCCTTATCTGTATGTCGGAACGGAGGTGGACAGTCAGGGCGGAACCGGCCAGTACTGCGGTGCCGCATATGTTTATAAGATCAACGGCCTGACGGGCGAAGTAATCTGGCAGACATCGGAGCCCTGCTATACATATAACGGTGAGACATCTGAGACGGATCAGTCCGGCGGATGCTTCGGCAATCCGATTATCGGCAAGAATTCCATCTCGAATCTCGTGATATTTCCTTTCAGCATGACTAAGGGATTGATGAGCGGCAATAAGCTCGTTGCATATGACAAGGATCTTGGAACGAAGGTCTGGGAGTATGACATGAACATCTACTCCTACAGTTCACCTGTCGACTGCTATGATGCTTCAGGCAAGGCTTACATCGTCATCGGTGACTCGATAGGCCAGATCCACCTTGTAAGTGCTGATTCTTCGGAATGCAAGAGGCTGTCGTATCTGCAGTGCTCGCGCAATATCAATTCATCCGGCAAGACGACTTCAGGCTTGACTTTCGAGGCATCTCCTGTAGTATTCGGCAACAGAATGATAATAGGAACGACAGGGGGATCTGTCTTCGGGATCGATCTCGGGTGAGGAATAAGTTATGAGTATGAACATGTCTTACGATCAGATAAAAATACTTGAAGTGGAAGTCAGATCTTATTCCGACGAGGGATACAAGGTCAGGTATGATTTTGAGAAGAGACTTATCTCATGGCGCGATTTCTACATGTGGAACAACAATTTCATGAAGTCGCTTACGGACAGCAAGCTGGAGATACTGTCAAAGCGCCTTCCCGAGAGCCATATACTTGAGTGTCTGGAGAATTACAACAAAGGGAAGGCTGACCCCAAGAATACCCTAAGAAGGCCCGGCAAATGGGAGATCACGGTGGAATTCAACGATGCGGTGAGGATTAAGTGCTCTGATGCGGATTTATTCCCGGTTGAATGGATCGAGCTCCGGAGTATTATCGAGAGCACAACAGAATGTACATTCCGCCTGCACTGATGCTCTCATTGTGGTAAAATTCTATAAGCTGATATTATTTAGGAGAAGTGCAATTGGATTACTTGGAAGGATTATTCCTCGGTAAGCTATGGAGCGATACCGATTTTGAGAACAGACGTCACCTCGGTCTGTTTGTTCTCTATGGACTTCTCGTAGACAGCATCATCTTATTCAACTACTTTATCGGCGGATCGCTCCTGGGGATCGGAAGGTTCGGAGTGCTGCAAATCGTTCTGCTAGCAATTCTTTTCCTCGCAAGTCCCTTTATCTGCTTCAGGTATTACCGAATGCCCATTGCGGGCAAGATAGTCATATTGATAGAGAAGATATTCAAGTCATATCTTATTGTCAGTCTTACGGTTGGTCAGATGCTCTCCAGGATCACGATACAGAAGAGCGGATTCCAGGATTATGTGATCAATTATCTGAACGGGACACTGGAGAAATACACCGAGACTTTTGCTTCAAGTGCGGGCTCGTTTGCCACTGTGCTGGCGGTCCTTGCAGGAGGCATACATGTTGTGCTGACGGCTGCTCTTATAATTGCTGCAGCAATCGTGATACCGGGTCTCGTATATCTGGCATTCAGACTCCTTCAATACGGATATGACTGGCTTATCAGCAAATATATAATCAAAAGGTTTTTCCCTACCCATTAAATATGTAAGGTGATATCTTATGGCAGAACTTCAGGGTTTATTAGACATTACGATAGAGGAATTGGAAGAGAATCTCGGTACAAGGAAGCTGAACGAGTTTATATCAAGCTCTGAGCAGCTTTTCCTAAGCCGCATCAACAGTATTGTGGAAGATGTGATAAACGACCGCTCCAAGAAGGTAGTCTTCATCTCGGGTCCTACTTCATCCGGTAAGACCACATCGACTATGCGCCTTTCCCAGGGATTCAAGAAAAACGGCAAGCCGGCCGCATTCCTCTCTCTCGATGATTACTATAAGATGACCGACCTTACATTCGACAGTGAGGGAAGACCTGACTTTGAGACGATCGATGCACTTGATGTTGACAGGATCGCGGAAGACGTTAACAGCATAATAAGCGGGAAGAAGGTTATTCCCCCTGTATTCGACTTTACCGTAAGAAGAACGATGGAGGGCGACGAGAGTCGTGCGATCGAGCTTCCGGAGGATGGTGTCCTCGTTGTGGAAGGACTGCACGGGCTGTCTGACAGGGTATCAGGAGATATATCTCCCGATATCTGTACCAAAGTATTTATCGTTCCTTTCGGCAATGTATTCCATGATACGAAGCTGATGGATAAGAGGGAGATAAGGCTTTTGAGAAGGATAGTCAGGGATAACCGTCACAGAGCGGCACACGCGCTGTCCACGATCGATTACTGGCCGATGATAGAGAATTCGGAGAAGATATATTTCAAGCAGTATCTTGCCAAAGCCACATATCACGTCAATTCATTTCTTGCTTACGAGCCTCTCGTCATTGCCCCGATGGCTCTTCAGGACATCAGGAAAGCATTGGATGATGCCAAAGACGGCGTCATCGCGCCCAATGTCTTCATGGAGAGGTCCAATACAGGCAAGCCTTTCGCCGATCTCGACAGAGCGATCGAGGAAGCAGGCAAGCTGATAAAGCATCTTGAGGAGATCCCCGTGATCGATCCTTCACGCGTCCCGGATGCATCGATCTTAAACGAGTTTATCAGTTCTTAAAATGAAGTAAGGAGGCATGACATGCCCATTAGAATAGCTAACAATCTGCCTGCGAGAGCTACGCTCGAACAGGAAAGGATATTTGTCATGGAGGAGACAAGGGCACTGACGCAGGATATCAGGCCCATTAAGATCGTCATCCTCAACCTGATGCCCAACAAGGTGGTCACAGAGACGCAGATCCTCAGGGCATTATCCAATACGCCTATCCAGATCGACATAGATCTGATCCATACGGCAAGCCATAAATCGCAGCATACCGCTGAGGAGCACCTGACGAAGTTTTATGAGACTTTCGATCAGGTGAAGGATAATTTCTACGACGGAATGATCATTACGGGAGCCCCTGTGGAACTCCTGGATTATGAGGATGTGGACTACTGGCCGGAGCTGTGCGAGATCATGGAATGGAGCAAGAGCCACGTATATTCCACTCTTCATATCTGCTGGGGTGCTATGGCGGGGCTTTATTACCATTATGGTATACCCAAGTACACTCTCCCGAAGAAATGCTTCGGGATCTTTGAGCACAAGATGATATACAGGAATCCCGTTAAGCTCTTCAGAGGGTTCGATGACGTGTTCTATGTTCCTCATTCAAGACATACGGAGCTCCACAAGGAGGATATTGAGAAGAACAGCAAGCTCAGGATCCTGTCTGAATCTGACGAATCGGGGGTGTACTGCGTATCTGACCTCAAGGGAAGACAGATCTTCATCACCGGTCACTCGGAATATGATGTCAATACTCTCGACAGTGAATACAAGAGGGATCTGGGACTTGGACTTCCCATAGACATTCCGGTTAACTACTATCCTGACGACGATCCGTCCAAGCCGGCTGTGCTTAAATGGAGATCATCCGCGACACTTCTTTTTACCAACTGGCTCAATTATTATGTCTATCAAGAGACTCCGTTTGAGATAAGCGCCATTGCAGGGATGAAGCACGGGGAGGAATGATGCCGGAGAATATCACATCTCAGCTCGTATCTTCACTGTGCCCTAAGCGCCCTGCGGACGGGCACAAAGGAACATTCGGTACAGCTCTTATTATTGCCGGCAGCAGATACATGTCCGGAGCACAGACGCTGGCCGTCATGTCTGCTCTGAGGAGCGGTACGGGCATGGTGCGCGTTTTTGCCCCGGATGACAGCCTCATGTCCACAAGGATCAACTGCCCGTGTGCTCTTCTGTCTGCCTGGGGTGACACTGCCGCATCTTCCATCAGGCAGTTCGATAATTATCTCAAAAAGGCTACGGCAGTGGGGATAGGTCCGGGGCTGGACGAGGATGATCCGAGGTCTTACGCGCTCCTGCAGCATGCAATAATAAATGCCCCGCGGCTCGTAATAGATGCAGGGGCTCTTAACATCCTGGCAAGGGAGCGTCATGTGCTTTATGAGCTCCTCAGTGAACGTGCAGATAAGGAGGGCTTCGAGCCTGCCGTTCTGACGCCTCATGTTGGAGAGTTCAGGAGACTGATATCTCGTGATGAGTCATACGGGGATTCTGACATGACAGACAGCTGTATGCATTTTGCACTACGAAATAAGTGTGTGACGGTTGTAAAAACACACAAAACCATAGTGTCAGATATCAAAGGTAAGTGTTATATTAATACTGTCGGCTGCGACGGACTTGCCAAGGGCGGATCGGGAGATGTCCTGACCGGACTTATTGCAGGATTCCTTGCACAGGGTATGAAGGCGGATGAAGCCGCGATTGCCGGAATATATCTGCACGGCCTGAGCGGTGATCTGGCAAGTGATGATATAGGAAGAAGAGTCATGATACCTGAGGATATTCCCGGGTATTATGATGAGGCTTTTGCCAAGACCGGCTGGATATGAATACTGACATAATTACTGACGGAGATGATGAGCAAGTGAAGACAATTACATCTGACGTTTTTGACCGTTCCTGTGTGGAGATAGATCTTGACGCGCTTAGTCACAATTACAACGAGATAAGAAGAATAACATCGCCCGACGCCGAGATCATGGCTGTAGTGAAGGCTGATGCATACGGCCACGGAGCAGTGAGATGCGCCAGAACTTTGATCAAGTGCGGCGCGTCATATCTGTGCGTTGCAACAATAGGAGAGGCTATAGAGCTCCGTGAGGCGGGGATCAAGACGCCTATCCTCATACTCGGATACACCGATCCGCTGCATTTCAAGGATGTTGTCAAGTATGACATCGATCAGGCCGTGTACGATCTTGAGGCGGCAAAGATCCTGTCCAGGGAAGCTGTAGCCCAGAATAAGACAGTCAGGATCCACATCAAGCTCGATACGGGCATGGGACGTCTGGGATTTATATCTGACGGCAGCTCCACGGAAGATATCGTCAGGATATGCAAGCTCCCGGGGCTTGATCACTACGGTGTTTTCTCGCATTTCGCGGTGGCTGATACCGAGGATGACGAGTACACGATGCAGCAGTTCGTCAGCTTCATGAGTGAACTCGATCAGCTCGCCAAGTGCGGGATAACCTTTGAGAAGAGGCATATATGCAACAGCGCAGGAATCATGAGATTCCCGGGAATGCATCTGGATATGGTGCGTGCCGGGATAATTCTGTACGGCCTTATGCCGCCCGGATGTCCTGCTCCCAAGCAGAATATTGACCTTGTTCCCGTCATGTCCTGGTATGCCAAGGTAATACATGCGAAGACTGTTCCCGAGGGAACATCCGTAAGCTACGGCAGGCACTTCAAGGCAAAGAGGCCGACAAAGGTGCTTACGGTATCTATCGGCTACGCTGACGGACTGTCCAGAAGGTATTCGGACGGATTTGAACTGATCGTGGCAGGGCAGCGCGCCCCCATAATCGGCAATGTCTGCATGGATATGTGCATGCTCGATGCAACGGATATAAAAGATTACGTCGGAGTAAGATCTCTCGTGACCGTATTCGGCAAGCAAAGGTCAGTCGATGAACTGGCGGAATATCTGGGAACGATCAACTATGAGATAACATGTATCATCGGCAAACGCGTGCCGAGGATATATTCAGAATAATACATCACGGAAGGTTTGTTATGGATCAGCAAAAACTAAATGAATTGAAGCTTACCGCAGCAAGAGTAAGAAGATGGGTCGTCGAGGGCGTGTACCGCGCCAACAGCGGTCATCCGGGAGGATCTCTGTCGTGCACCGACATTATCACATATCTGTACAATGAGGGTATGAGCATCGATCCCGCAGATCCCAAGAATCCCGGCAGAGACAGGTTCGTCCTCTCCAAGGGTCACTGTGCACCCGCGCTTTATTCCGTACTGGGACTCCGCGGCTACTTCGATATCAACGAGATGAAGAATCTCAGGAAGATAGACTCGTTCCTTCAGGGACACCCCTGTATCACACACACGCCCGGCATCGACATGTCGACGGGCTCGCTGGGACAGGGAATATCCGCTGCCGTAGGCATGGCACTTGCAGGCAAGGTAGACGGTCTGGATTACAATGTGTTCTCCGTACTCGGAGACGGCGAAATGCAGGAAGGCCAGGTATGGGAGGCTCTTATGAGCGCCGCTCACTACAAGCTCGATAACCTCTGCGCATTCCTCGACAATAACGGACTCCAGATCGACGGCAAAGTCGACGATGTCATGAGCCTGGGAGACATCGAGGCCAAGGCAAAGGCTTTCGGCTGGAATACGATGGTAATAGACGGCCATGATTTCAATGAGATAGATAAGGCTGTAGGAGCCTTCAAAAGTCATAAGGGCGAGGGCAAGCCGTTCTTCGTGATCTGTAAGACCCATAAGGGCAAGGGTGTATCGTTCATGTACGATAACCCCGGATTCCACGGCAAGGCTCCCTCGGATGAGGAGTACAAGATAGCAGTTGAGGAGCTCGACAGGGCAATCGAAGAGGCTGAAAAGGAGGTCAACGCATGAGCATGATGGCAACCAGAGAAGCCTACGGTAAGGCTTTGGTCGAATTCGGAGAGGATAAGAGGATAGTGGTATTTGACGCTGATCTGTCAGGGTCGACGAACACGGCGAAGTTCAAGGCGGCATACCCGGAGAGATTTTTTGATATGGGTATCGCCGAAGCAAACATGACTGCAGTCGCAGCCGGAATGGCAACGACGGGCAAGATAGCTTTCATCTCTTCATTCGCGACATTCGCGTCAATGCGCAACTGCGAGCAGGTGAGGAATTCCGTATGCTATCCGGATCTTGACGTTAAGATCTGCGCTACTCACGCGGGTCTGTCAGTAGGTGAGGACGGTGCATCCCACCAGTGCCTTGAGGATATCGCCGTAATGCGTGCGATCCCGAATATCAAGGTTGTGTGCCCGGCGGACGGTGCATCGACCAGGATGGCGATCAAGGCTGCCATCGAGACACACGGACCTTTCTATATCAGGCTGGGCCGTTCCAAGGTCGCTTCGGTCTACGGTGAGTATGGTGATGATATTCCTTTCACGATCGGCAAAGCCAACACATTGCGCGAAGGCAAGGATATAACAGTAATCGCTACGGGACTGATGGTGCAGACGGCTCTGGAGGCATGTGATATCCTCACATCCCGCGGCATCAGCGCGAGAGTTCTCGACATGCATACGATAAAGCCGATAGACAGGGAAGCAGTTATCAAGGCTGCATCCGAGACGAGAGTGATAGTTACTGCCGAAGAACATACGGTCAACGGCGGCCTCGGTTCGGCTGTTGCTGAAGTGGTGTGCGAGAGCTGCCCCTGCAAGGTAATAAGATTCGGTGTCAATGACAGGTTTGGCAAGTCAGGCACGCCTGCCGCGCTTTTTGAAGAGTATAAGCTGACTGCAAATGATCTTGCAGATGTATGCGGTAACGCTCTGAAATGAGAGCCGTCGCACCATCATACTATCCTCTGTTCAAGTGCATTGCGGGTGACTGCAAACACACTTGCTGCGCCAATTGGGAGGTCGATATCGACCCCGAGACATACGATAGGTATATGAACATGACCGGAGCGTTCGCAGAGCGCATCCGGTCTTCCATTGTTGTGGAAGATGACGGCTCGGCGACAGGGGAAGCACATTTTGTGTTAAGACCTGACGGCAGGTGCCCGATGCTGAGGGATGACGGACTGTGTGACCTGATCCTGGCATGCGGTGAGGAGTCACTTTGCAGAGTCTGTGATGAGCATCCGCGGTTCTATAATTTCAGAAGTGATGTGCTGGAATGCGGACTGGGACTGAGCTGTGAAGCCGCGTTGTCACTGATATTGAACTGGGACAGGGGATTCGAGCTTATTGATATCACGGATGCATCTCCGATGGGGCCGGAATTGTTCTCGGCGCCCGAAGAAGAACCTGATGAGTTGGAGATTGAAGTCTATGAGGCAAGAGATAATGCGATAAAGATAGCATCCGACAGGTCAGTACCGCTGAGTTCGCGCGTAAAGAATCTGGCAGGGGAACTGTGGTCACATGACATCAGGATGGAAGTGTTCAGATCACTTGAATCACTGTCGGAGGAATGGGTGTCATACCTGAATAATATCAGAACCGGTATCTCTGATTCGGAGGCGTTTGAACTGCTTGACTCGGATTTGAGCCTTAAGTTCGAGAACCTGCTCATTTATTTCCTGTTCAGGTATCCGTGGGAAGGCGCGAGACTTGCCTGCGAAATGCTCATGATGGTGGCCGGATGCCTTGCAGATAACAGGGAATGTGATCTTGCAGGCATCGTCCGCGAATTCTCGGCAAATGTTGAGTATTCGGACTGCAATGTGGATGATGTGCAGGAGAGAATACTGGAGAGGGGTTAGGGGACCGTTACGGGCATCTGCACACCAATTCCCGCGAATTCAATGAAGAACCATTTTCTTATCTGTTTTCTTTCTCCTGAGAAACAGGGAAATGACAGCAACTGACACCATTACGATTCCTATCCACTGCGATGTTGATAAACCCAAATATATTCCCCGTTCTTTGTCATAACGGTAGTTCTCCAGAATAAACCTTAGGACTGCATATAGCAGCAAATATATTTCTATAGAATAACCGGATTTAAGTTTTATCGTAATAAATAAGACTATTATTGCAATGAGTAAAAGTCCGGCTGCCTCAACTATCTGAACCGGAAACAGTTTGACTCCGTGAATCGCGAATGAATCTTCAGGGAAAACGACTGCCAGAGGTCCGTCATATGGAACTCCATAACAACATCCTGCACAGAAACACCCTATCCTCCCGAACCCGTGTGCCAGCGGAGCCATAAATGCATATCTGCGCAGAAAGTACATCACATCTATCTTGTGAAGTTTATATGGTATCAAAGCAAACAGCAGACCACCGATGAGACCACCATAGAATACAAAACCGGAGTTCATGAGCATACTAAAATATTCAGGATCGCCTATCATGTTCCAGTCGATACTATCTCTTGATATAAAGAGATATAGTGACTTAGCTCCGATAAAGCCCCCCAGGAGACAGTAAGCCTCAACAATTATAAGATCATAAGAGTCCATACTGTTTTTCCTGTGGAGAAACAACGAAATAATATTGGCTATGATAACACCTGTAACTATCATTAGGCCATATGATGGTATGGAAAATCCTAGAATGTCAGTATAAACACACATTGATGAATTTAAGTAAACGGCAGAATGTCTTTAGAGTTGTCTTTGGATTTCCTCATTAACCCTGGATACTGACCAATTGTGCAAGTCGACACTACTTGAAGCTTTTTTTGCTCTGTTAAGATATGTATTTACTGACAAGACCATTACAAAGAAAAAGATGATGCTCAAAACTATGCTGACAATGGAGAGAATAAGCCCCGTTATGGTCATGCCATCTCTTGCTCCCTTTGCCATAGCAACTATTGCAAGTATCAATCCGACCACAGCTAGTATTCCGCCGATTCCGAATGCAAAAGAAAGCAACAATCCCAGAATTCCCAGGATCATAGATGCTATTCCCAATCCGTTTGTCGGGCGTTTATTTGTGGAATAATTGTCCGGCTGTTGATAATTTGGCTGATTCATATTGTACATTTTGATCTCCTTAACAAATTGACAAGTTGAAATGAGTCTCCTCATTTCAACTTGTCAGGTTTATTCAATGTTCGGCAAATAGAGAGTAATTGCCGCCATGAAGATATTGCTGCTTACCAACTCTTCATTGCCGACGATACACTAGCTGCGCAAGCTAAACATGCAATCCAGACTGCTGCAGAGATACATGTACCGATGATAGCACATACCAATCCTGCTGTAGCGATACCGCCCTGTCCCTGCTTCCTGGCTAATGCACCAAGTACGATACCGACGATACCAATGATGATTGCAACCCAGCTGTAAACTCCGGCAAAGATGCTAACAACAATAGACAAAATGCCCAAAACCAATGCTGCTATGCCCATAACTAACCTCCTGATAGTAAGTTAAATAAAATATGTCCGAGAAATCGCAGAGTAGTTTACTCTGCGAAAAGTGAGTCGAGCTTCTTCATGTTGTTTTGCTTCAGCTCCATTGAAGGGTGAACATACCTGTTAAGCGTGATACTTACACTTGAGTGACCGAGGATCTCACTCAGGCTCTTAGCATCAAAACCAAGTTCTATGCATCTTGTTGCAAAAGTATGCCTGAGTGTGTGAAAGTGGACATTCTTGATATCACATTTTGATAATACAGATTTGAAACGGTTCTCAAGGCAACGCGGCTCTATGTAATTATGCCCCTCTTCCTTAAGCAAAAAACAATCATCACCCTGCCTCATTGCCAGAAGCAATTTGTACATCATATCCGGTACCGGGATCCTCCTCACAGAACACTCGCTTTTTGGAGAGCATATCATCAACATGGTTCTTTTTTTGCCATTTTCAATTTGGATACGCTGCATTGTTTTATTAACAGAGATTATATGTTCAGGAAAAGATACATCTCTCCACTTAAGTGCACAGATCTCGCCGATTCTGAGACCGGTGTACAGACTGAGAAGAATTCCGAGATTGCAGGGAGTAATGTTGTTAACAAGATAAAAAGTAAGGTCATGCTGTTCCCGTCTGCTCAGCACTCTCAAAGCATGGTGTGATTGCTTTACGCTTATATCCCTGACGTCAGCTACAGCGAGGCTCTTTTCTTTTTCGGCATATTTGAAAATGCATTTCAATACTGAGAGCATGCCGTTTAGTGTTTTGGGGGAGAGAATATCACGGACTTTGTCATTTCTCGGATTATGCTGTTGCACAAATTCCCATATATCGTTGCGCGTTATGGAAATGATATCACGGGCGCCAAAGTATGGGATCAGACTATTATTAATTATGCCTGAATACTTGGCAACGGATGATAGCTTCAGATGCGTTTTTTGTATCGTGAACCACTCTTTGGCCAGCCGGTCGAATTGATGTGTGCTTTTGCTGTAATTATTACTCATATTACTTGTCACCTCCAGATGGATTAATAGTTCAACTGTAGGTCTGCAGGCAAAAAAAATGTAATATAGACAAAAATTCTTAATTATTGTATGATGAAACTGTTCAGAGGGTGTCGCAGAGTAAACTACTCTGTGATTTTCTTCGAGCACAACTTAATTATTGATTTACTATAGGAGGTAAGTTATGGCTATAGCTTCATTGGTTCTCGGTATCGTCGGTTTGGTATTCGCTGTCATCCCCGGTTTTGGATGGCTCGGCGGAATCATTGGCGTAGTAGGTATCATCCTTGCAGTTGTTGCTAAGAAGCAGGGTGCTACAGGCGGAGCTGCTACAGCAGGTCTCGTGCTGTCCATCATCGCTACTGCTCTCGGCCTCATCCTTTACATCGCTTGCGTTGCTTGCGTAAAGGCAGCCGGCAGTGCACTTGAGGATGTTGCTAATTCAATTTCAGCTTCACTGAAGTAATACTGAGCTTATTATCATCCGGGCTCCCGCTCAGGCGGGAGCCTTTTTTAAAACTATAATTTTCTCGGGTTGATATATGCACGTATACTTTCACATATTCGGTTTGTCTATTCCTGCGTACGGTACGATGATCGCACTCGGCGTACTTATCGCGAATATAATCGGACTCATAATCATAAGCAAAGACAAGAAGGACAAATATGATTTTGTGCTCGTGGAATCGTATGCCGCACTGGGCGGTTTTCTCGGTGCCAAGATCCTTTATCTGATCGTCTCGGCCAAAGACATAGAGTGGGGAAGGGTCTTCTCGGACTTTGATTATTTCAACATGATCCTGAGAAGCGGCTTCGTGTTCTACGGCGGCCTCATCGGCGGACTGCTGGCCGTATTCCTCGCAGGCAGGATCCACAAGATCGATCTGAAATACTATGTGATTAGGCTGATATTCCTTATCCCGCTCATACACGGGTTCGGAAGGATAGGTTGTTTTTGTGCCGGGTGCTGCTACGGTGTCCCTTACGACGGGCCGCTTGCAGTATGCTTTCCGCACGGGTCGTTCGCGATCCCCGGAGTAAAGCTTTTCCCCGTACAGATCGTCGAGGCAATATTCCTCATACTGATCTCGCTGATCGTTATGTTCATCTCGCTTAAGCTGAAGTCGAGATTCACGGTAGAGAGCTATCTGATCCTATATGCAATTCTGCGCTTCATACTCGAGAATTACCGCTATGACGAAGACAGAGGAATATATTTCGGGCTGTCCACGTCGCAGTGGATAAGCATACTCATGGTAGTGGCATCAGTTGTATCTATAATTATCCGCGTCAGCAAGGCAAAAAATAAGGCTGTGTGACAGGGTTTTGGTAGCACTGAACAAAATGGCCTTTCGCACTGAACTCTTTTCGGCGCGAAAGGCGTTTTTGTTCGGTGTTAACGGTTTGATATAGAGTTGTATCGACCTGTATATGTTGAGGGCTGACAATCTTCAGTGACTGACGCTGCGTACGCAGTAAACATGTGAATGAAATCGCATTTACAGGAACACATCTGCTGCGCTCGCAGCAAACATGTGAATGAAATCGCATTTACAGGAACATATCTGCTGCGCTCGCAGTAAACATGTGAATGAAATTGCATTTACAGGAACATATCTGCTGCGTACGCAGTAAACATGTGAATGAAATCGCATTTACAGGAACATATCTGCTGCGTACGCAGTAAACATGTGAATGAAATCGCATTTACAGGAACACATCTGCTGCGCTCGCAGTAAACATGTGAATGAAATTGCATTTACAGGAACATATCTGCTGCGTACGCAGTATTCTTATTCACTCAAGTCACAACAAGCGAAGCCCGCAGCGACTTTACTCGTTGCGGGCCACACTGATGAATGGGGTATGGGAATGGAAAAGTGTCTTGTTTACGGCTAGTCTATCTTCTCTGACAGCACTGTTCCGTCAGCGAGTGTTACCGTGAATCCGTTGAATTCTATCGTTCCGTTCAGCTCGATCTCCGATATGAACGAATCTCCTGTAAGGCGCCAGACACAGCCCTCATCCACGATTACATATACCACGTCGTATTCGTCTTCTGAGGCCGCATCCGGATCATCTCCGGTGGCATTGACTGTGATCATGCCCTCATAGGTCACTCCGTCCTTGAGATGAAGCTCAAGGTAGGAGTCGTCATCTACCGTGAGATCCATTGCCAGATACTCCCCGGCGAAAGTATAGTTTATCTCAACGCCGCCGGTAACCGCGGGTGCTATCTCAGGCGTGTCCGTTGATGTGTCTTCAACAACCTTGGTGCTGTCAGTCGTCCTCCGTATCGTCTGAAGATGATGTCTCGTCTTTGGTCGACGAAGAAGTTCCCGACGATGAAGAAGATGATGAAGATGATGACGAACTTCCGGAGCTTGATGACGTCTTTTTCTTGCGGCTCGTTCCGGATGAGGATGAGCCTGATGATGAAGATGATCCGGTCGATGAGGAAGATCCCGGCTTCTTGTGATGGCTTGAAGATCCTGATCCGCTATTGCTGTTCGAATCTGAAGAAGAATCAGAATCTCCTGAAGACGATGAAGACGATGAACGCGAACCGGAGCCGCCTGATACCGGGTCACCGTTTGTTCTGATTTTAACTTTCGCCGGTTTCCCGTCATCTCCCATGGTGATCACGAGGATTTTGCCTTCGGTGATGTCACTCATGTTCACGCCGCTTACTGATGACAGGTCGACTGTGATCTCCTCGCCGGAACTGTCGGCTGTGAATTCGTAGTGCTTTGCTGCGGCGGAAGATTCAGCAGAAGATTCAGAAGATGATTCTGCCGTCTCCTGCGTTTCTGATGCCACCTTATTCAGAGTTCCTTTCAGGAGTGTGACTGAGGTGCCTGATACTGACTTGACCTGACCTGTTACTTTCTCTGAACTCTCATGACCTTCCTCGTTCGATCGTGCGCTGTCATTAGAAGGTTTTTTGCCGTGAGAAGTGTCAGAGGGTTCTGAACTGTCAGAGGCATCTGTTGTACCGGTCACATCAGTCTGTGAGGGGTCTGCCGTGCTTGTGGTCAGTTTGTCACATCCTGCAATGCCTATGGCAAGTGCCAGTGCTGTTACGAGTGCAATGATCTTTTTCTGTTTCATGTGTCTATCCTCCGTTCCATATTATTGCTGCTGCGTATTAGCTGTATTCTGATTCTGATTGCGGCCAAACCTCTCACCGCGTCCTCCGAATCCCTGTCTGCCCGGATTGCTTCCGTCAGGCATCTGGGGCATTTGGCCGCTTCCGGAGGACGAGGGGTCAAAATTTGGCATCTGTCCGTTGGCGTTTGGTCCACCGGCCATACCGCCTCCCATACCGCCTCTTCCGCCGCCTCCCATCATCTGGTTGGGAATGCTGTCCACCTGTGTTCCGTTGACAATAAGAGTACCGCCGTTAAGTTGTGCTGTTCCGTCACAGTCGCATGCCGACTGGCCTGTTATGTCAACTGTCCCGCCATTGATTATCAGATTGCCGTTGGCGTCGAGGCCGTCCGTATCGCCCTGGCCCATGTTGATCTTGATATTGCCTCCGTTGATCTCGATGGTTGGCGTATATGCGTCTGATTTCTGACCTGCGTTGATGCCGTCGTCCGATGCGGATATGGTGATATCTCCGTCATTGATGAGTACATATGTCGCTTCCATGCCTTCGGCTGCAGTGATATCGAATGTCCCGCCGTCTACCTGAAGAAGACCGTCAGTGTGGATCGCGTCGTCGCTCACCTTGACCGTAAATGTTCCGGCGGTTATGGCCAGGGAATCGTTGGTGTTGATGCCGTCTTCCTTGGCGCTCAGGTTATATGTTCCGCCCGTGATAACCATGTCATCCTTGCATACGACCGCATGGCCTGCAGGCGAGGTGATATTAAGCGTCCCGGAACCGTTGATCGTGAGGTCATCCTTGGAGAAGATCACGGCGTCGATATCGTTCTCATCTATCGCTTTGAACTCTCCGCCGTTGGCAAGTGTATTAGTTCCTTCCAGCGTGATGTACGTCTCGTCGCAGGAGATGATATATATTGCCGCCGATGTGCTGCTCGTAATAGTTGCATCTCTCAGTACCAGGTGAACGTCATCCTCTTCTCCTGCCTCAACGATGATCATACCGTCAGACGTTGAACCGGTTATGATGTACGTTCCTGCCTTGGTGATCTTTACCGTACCCGTGCTGTCCGTGAAGGTTATCGTCTCAGCTTCGGATTCATCGTATGAGGTATCGTTATCCTTGTCCGTAACACTCAGCTGCTCCACGCCTGTTACGCTGATGGTGCCGGTTTGTCCTGATGAGTTTGCTAATGCCGTGCATCCTGCAAGTGCCATTGTGAGAGCCAGAGCTACTGCACAGATCTTCAGTTTTTTTGCCATTTTTATAACTTTCATGATATGTCTCCTTTATTCCTTATAATTCTGCTACATCGTGCTGCATTAATGTTGATATGCTTATCTCAAGATTGCCGTTGCGGCATCTCAATTTATCTATGAATTCCTTCTCTTCCCCGGGGTCTTTAAGCGTCACATCGTATGTGAGCTTGAACATCGAACCCATGTTGGATGTCTTGGAGGATACGAGCTTATGATCCTTTGTGTATTTCGCGAAAACCTCGTCAAAAACACCGGTGTAGTCCAGGTCCTCAGGTATCGTTATCCTTAAGCTTTTACGGTTTGCTTCCGCCTTGTTGTCCCCGAATCCGATTGCCTGATAGATGAGGATCACAAGCCCCGTTATTGCGGCGAAGACTGTTGCGTACATGATGTATCCCATCCCGGTCAGAAGTCCCGTTGTCATCGCCAGGAACAAAGCTCCGATCTCTCTTGCGGTACCCGGCGCCGATCTGAATCTTACGAGGCTGAACGCTCCTGCCACTGCGACGCCTGCGCCGATGTTGCCGTTGACTGCCATGATCACTACGCATACTATCGCGGGAAGAATTGCGAGTGTGGCTACAAAGCTCTTGCTGTATCTGTTCCTGAACATGTGCACCAGTGCGAGTGCAAGTCCTATGATAAATGATGCTGCAACCGGTATAAGAAAATCCGTTAATGATAATGTGGCAGCTGTTGTTGTAAGTGTTGAATCAAGCATATAAAAGTCCTCCGTGCTTCTCTGTTTTGTCTTTGTTTCCCATTACCGTGTTTGTGTAATACATTCCGTATTTTGAGAATGATGTTTTCTGTATTTTGTTTGACTCAAGGAACCTGATGAGCCACATCGGCATCGCACCCGGAACCTTGACCTCAAGCACCGTCATGTCCCTGCTGATCACGCTGTCACCGTATACTCCGTACCTCAGTGACAGATCGTAGTCCCTTGCAATAATATTGGAATCAAGAGTGATCCTTACGTCCGAATCATCTTCAGGGAAGTACGCCTCTCTCTCGTACGACAGGAACACCTTAGGTCCGATCCCTTCATAGAAATTCCTGAAATACTCAATCTCACTCTCTATCTGCGAAGTTCCCGGTACATCTCCTCCGGCTGCCAGCCAGTCCATCGCCACATACTCCGGAAGCGCAATCCTTCTCTTGTAAACGATCGAATCGTATTTCTTCTTCAGCTCCACAAAAACATCGTCTTCATCGCTGACTCTCTGATAGCTCCTGACTCTCATCTTCTCTTTGTACGCCGGCTTATCAAGAGATGTTCTGATCAGCCTGTAATTCTCCGTATCGAAATATATATTCCTGATCGTCGTTCTTCCGTACTTGTCGATCTTCATGATACCCTTCATCGCCTGAACAAGTGATCTTCTCTGTTCCTGCGTGAGCATGTATTTGATCTCATACCTCTCGAAAACATTCTGATATTTCATTGTCTCGTCCTCCGTTCGTTGTATGTAGTGTAAGGGGGGAAGTTTAAATGAACCTTAAAGGAGGGAGAGAAATATTTTTCCGCGTTTAGTCGCAATAAGCGATGATATGTATGTAAGCATTTAAAGAGAGCATTATCGCTTATTGCTCAAAAGAAACGCGGAAAAAATTTCTCTTCCCTGCGTAAAGGAAGGGGAATGCAGTCGCACTGCGTGAGCCTTTGGTATCTGCAGCCTTACAAGCAAGTGCAGCGCTCACTTGTGCTCAAAGGCATTCAGAAAAAACACTGTTCACTTCACTAAGGATATGTATGATCGACTCTGCCTGCGCCCGACAACAGATTTGCTCGCTACAGTCCTCGGTTTGCCTCTCGCATTTTGCATTAAGTAAAACTAGAGGGTATCCGGCCCGGCGCCAAACCTGCGGAAGTCCGCTCGCAAACTGTTGCGGGCTTGTCGGGGGATTACTTGAGTGGCTTGTATCCGGAGAAACAGGATGTCAGTCCAGTATTCTGACTAGTGCTCTGTGTAAGTGGCTGTTAGATAGAGTGATACACAGAGTATTCTGACTAGTGCTCTGTGTAAGTGACTGTTAGATAGAGTGGTACACAGAGTATTCTGAGTTGTGCTCTGTGTAAGTGGCTACTAGATAGAGTGGTACACAGAGTATTCTGACTAGTGCTCTGTGTAAGTGGCTGATAGATAGAGTGATACACAGAATATTCTGACTAGTGCTCTGTGTAAGTGGCTGTTAGATAGAGTGATACACAGAGTATTCTGAGTTGTGCTCTGTGTAGGTGGCTGTTAGATAGAGTGATACACAGAATAAGACCTCAACCGGCTTTGCCGGTGGTGAACAGGACGACTTATTCGACCTGATCGACACGACCTGTGCAGTATACTGCTCAATGTACGCCGCCAACATTGAGCTCTACTCTGCCTGCGCCCGGCAACAGATTTGCTCGCTACAGTCCTCGGTTTGCCGCTCGCATTTTGCATCATATAAAACTTGAAGGTGCCCATCCCGGCGCCAAACCTGCGGAAGTCCGCTCGCAAACTGTTGCGGGCTTCACCGCGAGTGTCTGAGGTGACTTGAACGATCGGAGTGACTTTACTCTGCCTGCGCCCGGGTTGTTTACTAAGGTGCTTATGCTTTCTTAGTTGCTTCAAGTTAATGCTTTTGCCTGCAGTGCCGCCCTGTGTTGCATCGACATTGCAAACGGGTTATCATAGACGGCGGAGAATTGCAACATCAAAAGGGAAATAATGATAAAGATAGCGATTTGTGATGATGAACAGATTTTCCTTGATATGGAGAAGAAATATATTGAGGATTATTTGACGAAGAACAATGTTGAGAATAAGATCGGATGTTTTCTGTCCGGGCGTTCTTTCATTGAATGTCTTTCGCAGGAGCCGGATTATGATCTGGTCCTTCTGGATGTAATGATGCCGGTTGACAACGGTATAGATGTGGCGAGGCAGATCATGGATATCAATCCAAAGACCCGGATTGCTTTTGTATCTGCATATGCCGATTATGCAACCTTGGGATACCGTGTTAGAGCGATCAGGTTTATTATCAAGAATTCGTCTCTTGAGGCTTATATTTGCGAGTGCCTGGAGTATGTTTTGGGTGAGATGGAGAGTGATAACAAAGAGATTGCTTTCGACTTTACCATAGGGACCAAGGAGATACGTGTGGATAGTATTCTGTACATTGATGCCGTCGGGAACTACGTTCAGTTTGTTCTAAATGATATGTCTGATAAGAGTATCTACAGAGTAAGAGATTCATTGAAGAATATAACGGATAGGCTGAGCAGTTATGGCTTTGCGGCTGCCACTTTCCGCAGGAGTGTTAATCTCAGGCATGTTGAAGATGTGATCAATTACGAAGCGGTGATGGATAATGGGGACAGGATCAAGATAGCGGAAAGAAAATATGGAGATTTCAAGAGTGCATTTAAACTTCTCAGGAGATGATACTGATAATGAATATTCTGTTGACTGTTATTGCGGTTATAAATACTACACTGATCAATCTGACTTTTGCAGGCAGTATATTTAACAAACTCAGGATCAAGCTGAAGGAAATACTGCTTATATCCGGATTTGTCGTTGCAGAGACAGTATCGACATTGTGCCTGGAGAAGATGGTTTATCTTAAGCTTCCGGTGAATTTCCTTTTGTTTGTACTACTGTATATGATAGCTTTTCGTATCGGATTAAGAAGGAGCACAACGAATAACCTTTTCCATATTGTTGTAACATTGCCCTTAGAACACTAAAAACCCGCAACTATCCCAGAAAAACTGCAATATTCGTCAGAGGTATTGTAATACAGGTAGTGTACAACCTGATAAATACAATAACAAGGAGGCAAGCAGTCAGGATTATTTGTTTGCTTGTGATAATTATAATCGGCGGTGCTCAAATGCGAGTTGGTGGTGCTTAAGCTATGATATAATGTGCCCATGCAGACAGTTTTTGAATCGGCTAACATTCGTTTCGTTAAGATCACGGAAGAACTCGTGGATGACTATCTTATGATGGTCAACGACATAGAGCATGTCGCCAGATTCATCGGCGAGAGAGGAACTCCCTTAACGATGGAAGAGGAACTTGAGTTCATCAGGAATCAGAAGATCTTGCACCCTCACACTTACTCCATGATCGAGAAAGCGACCGGTGAGTTCATTGGCAATGCGGGATTTATGAATATCAAGGACGGCGAGGCTGAATTCGGCATTGTCATAACGTATGCAAAGCAGAATTCAGGCTTTGGCAAAGAGGCAATAAAGAGCCTGCTTGATCACTGCTGGAATGATCTTCCTGTCGACCGCGTGTACCTCGAAGTATATATCGATAACAGACGGGCGATCCGTCTCTATGAGAAGTGCGGGTTCACCGAATACCAGCGGACTGATACGGACATCTTCATGGATATCCTCTCGCCTGCAAAGGCGGGTTAAAGCTGCGCACAACAGTAACTGTTACGGTCAGGCATTCATATGTGAAGTGAGCCGCTGTTGAGGTAAGTCTTAGTCTCTTCCGGGGCACTCCATACCCGGCAAAGCACGATTCTGCATTAGATCAAATAGTAGTCCTCTGAGCCTTTATTGATGAACATGATCATATAAATCGGAAGATAGGTTACACGATCAAAGTGAAGCCCGCTTTTAAGGTCTGTCACTATGAATCGTTTATTCTGTTTCAGAAGTTCTGATGGGATCAGGTCATATGCACTTGTTATCATCAGTTTTTTATCATCTGTCTCATATTGAGTAAAATCCAGCTTGTATAAATCCCTTATGTCTTGATGTGTTGTAATGACGTCTTTCACGTTCTTCGTATCTGAAAAAACGCTTACTGCTTCAGGCATTCCACCGACAATAAGATAACGTCTGAACATACTCAGCATCTTATCATTCACGGCATCCAGTACCGGACTTCGCGTCGCAAATGATCTCCTAAGACTGTCAATCACCTCATCACTGATGTCAGTAATCTGCAGGAACTCCTCAAAATCAAGCGGAAACATTTCTATCGTCGACAAATAGCCGACAGGAGCGGACTCGATATTTGTCAGTTCAACTCCCAGCAGCGATCCGCTGAGAACATATCTGAAGCTTCCATCATCAACAAGAAATTTGATCTTGGTAACCATTTCCTTATATTTTTGGATCTCGTCAATAAAGATTACTGTTTTTCCCTTTTGGAGTCTCTGACCGCTTATGGCAGAAAGGCCGATCATCAGATCTTCTACAGTTCCGGCTTGCTGAAGAATACTGATTGCCTCCGGAGTCTCGATAAGATTCACCTCTAAGACATCACAGCCTTCCTCTTTGAGAACACGCCTGATCAGATGAGTCTTGCCAACCTGACGCGCGCCTTTGACGAGCAAAGCCTTTGTGCTGTTTTTGTACCAGGATCTGATGTCCTTTTCGCACTTCCTTTTCAGCTCCATAAATACACTCCTGACAGTATTTTAACAGAAGAATACCATGTTGCTGTCAAAAACACATATGTTGCTTAGTGAAATTTGTCAAAAATCAATTGAGGCATGTTCCATGAACGAGGACGGGCAAGAAATTGAACGTGTAGCGGAAATAATCAATTCGCGGTATCAGGTCTATCTCAAGGAGAACTACGGATAGGCATAATAAGATGAGGCAGTGTCTTATTACCTGCAGGGTGTTTATATAAGAGAACACAATAATTAATGTCAGAAACAACGTCATTATTGCAGTAACATTGCCCTTAGAACACCAAAAACCCGCAACTATCCCAGAATTGTCCCGAAGCCGTTGAATTAAATGTCCCGTCCGATATAATCCCGGTTAAAGGAGGACGGATATGGAACGGTTGTCAATATACATATCAGACAGGATGGTACTTAAGGGCATTATCTCAGAATCGGATAAGCCTGATTATTGCTATTCTGTTCAGCTCCTGCTTGAGAAGATTGCCGGCTTGACATTGATCCTGATTTCTGCTGCATGTTTCCATATGCTCGTGCAGATCATTGCTTTTCTTGTTGTGTTTATATCTATCAGGAGATTTTCCGATGGTTTCCACTGCCAAACGACAGCGGGTTGTCTGTGTGCATCGGTATTGATGTGTCTGTCAACGGGGATAACTGCACCGTTAATGACAAGCAGCAGTGCAATGTGTATAGGGACGATAGTTGTATCTATGGCGGTGATATTCGCAATAGCAACATTCAATGATCCCGATATGGAACTTACAATAGAGGAACTGAGTCATCTTAAGAAGAGATCGCGCATAACAGTTTTGATCACGGGAGGATTAATAATGATCATAGAATTGATCTTTCCGGGTGAAGAGATCGTATCATATATGGCTTTAGGTGTTATCTACGTAAGCGTCAAATCGTACGCCTTACATAAAAAGAACTCATAGGGGATACTAAAGAAACTGAAAAAACTAGCTAGATTCTTTGGAGGAACCTAAAATGGATCAGATCACGCATGAGATGAGATTAAAGAACTGGACGCACGTGGTTGAAGAGTGCAACAACCGACCTCAGGATGTTACGGTAAAGCAATGGCTTGCCGATAATGGAATCAATGAGAAGGTATACTACTATTGGCTTCGCAGGGTAAGGCAAGCTGCTTACAATCAGATGAAGTCGGAACAAACAGGCGAACTTGTAGTCACCCCGAATAACAAAGTCTCCTACGCAGAGATAACATTGAACGGTAATACAAGTTCAAGAACACTAAATGCACCAGTAGCGGCGATATCTGCCGGAGGCATCAGTATCGATATATCAGAACAGGCAACAGAAGAATTTCTGATCAGACTGATGAGGGCAATGAAGCATGCTGGCTGAAGCTGCGGGTATTGAGAAGATAATCCTGATATGCGGTTATACCGATCTTCGGTATGGAATAGACGGGTTAGCGCAACAGATCGGAACAAAATACAATATCAATCCGTTTCAGAAGAATGTCTTGTTTCTGTTCTGCGGAAGACGAAGTGACAGAATAAAAGGTCTCGTATGGGAAGGTACCGGTTTTCTACTGTTGTATAAGCGCCTTGAAGCCGGTAAGTTCAGTTGGCCGCGAGATTCAGAAGATGCGGCACACTTAAATGCGGAACAATACCGCCTTCTCATGGAAGGGATAAATCCTTTGCATCCACTTATATCGGAAGTTCAGGCACGGAAAATTATATAAACTATTGTGCAATATATAGAAATATTCTTGTTGAAAACAACCCTGTAAAAAATGGACCCATACTCAGAACCAATGTCACGTATAACCGCGCTCTTATAGTTTCTGTTGCATAGATAAACGATTTACTCTAACAAAAAACAATCTTAGTTCCAGTTTCTTAAAATAGGCCATGAACCCCTTGTAACCATTAGCGTTTTGACGAATCTGAAAACTGCTGACATTAGGTACATAGGGATACTTGCTATATAATTTATATATAGTTGAGGTGAAACACAGAAATGGCGGTTGAATATACTGATTCACAATTAGATT
>Ga0310691_10001309_pt1 | contig 38347 bp, 27 predicted proteins | sample 176DNAGHGlowgp2_FD_203887 | JGI IMG/M metagenome (GOLD analysis project Ga0310691, IMG submission 203887) | Sheep rumen microbial communities from Palmerston North, Manawatu-Wanganui, New Zealand - 1766 DNA GHGlow gp2 (v2) (version 2) | ecosystem: Host-associated > Mammals > Digestive system >... | reverse complement strand
AGGTATAGTTCAACAACTGTTTTTCATACTCTCTAAAATAATCCTTGACCCTTTGAAATCCCTTTGAGAACAGGCTTCTCAGAGGGATTTTTCTTTGGGATTAACTAATTTTGCAATACCGATAATCCCACCGACCTTTGCACCAGAATCCCGAACGATGGTGGCTCACGTTGAGCTCTTCCGGGTTGTCGGGCGCAAAGTACAAGATGAAGAATTTATCTTCTACGAATCCTACGAGGATTCAGATTTTCGAGAATGCTAATTTTGGCAGCGTGCGCACCACACGAACACAGAACGGTGAGGTGCTTTTCGTGGCCAAGGATGTGGTAGCGCTTTTGGGCTATCGCAACATCAGCAAGGCGCTGGCAGACCACGTGGCCGAGGATGACGTAACGAAACGTTACCCCATCGTGGACAGCATGGGACGTCGCCAGATGGTCAACATGATCAACGAGAGCGGTGTTTATTCACTCATCTTCGGCTCGAAGCTAAAGTCGGCAAATGACTTTAAGCACTGGGTAACCTCCGAGGTGCTGCCGCAGATCCGCGCGACGGGCGGCTACATTCCTACAAGGAACCTGCGCACGGGCGAGAAGCTCACGGACAGCGAGATTATCCAGCGTGCGAACAGCATCATGCTGCGCACGATTGCGCGCCGTAACCAGCCTGCCGACGACTGCCTGACATCGACAGATGTGGCCAAGGGACTGGGCATAGAGGTGAAGGACCTGAACCACTATCTCGTGGACAAGGGTGTCATCCGCTGGACGGGAGGTCGCTACTGCATGACACCGGCCTATGCCGAACAGGGCTACGACGAGAACCGCCTGTTCTGCTATCATGGCATCAACGGTGAGGCGAAACAGCGCTCGTATCTGGTGTGGACGCCTGCGGGCAAGCGCTTCATCGAGAAAATGTTCAATCAATAAACAACCTATTACAACAATGCGTATTCAAGGTAAAATCAATCAGGTGATGCCCCTGCAGCAGGGTGTGTCACAGCAGGGCGCCCAGTGGCGCAAACAAACCATCGTGGTTATGGAGGATGACCCCAGCATCGCGTTCCCGAACGTGATGGCACTAGACCTCTTCAATGACAAGATCCCAACTGAACCGCTCGCCGTAGGACAGCGTGTAGAGGTACACTTCGGAGTCCGTACACGGGACTATAATGGCAAGGTCTATAATGACATCAACGTCTATCGCATCACGACCAATGTTTAGGGGCTTATGAAACTATCTGAACATTTCTCCCTGGGGGAGATGACCCGCACGAGGGTTCAGGGCGTGGACAACACGCCCACCGATGAGGCGATGGGCAATCTGCAGCGGCTGTGTCGCTGGCTGGAGATGCTGCGCGCGGAGTGGAACTGCCGCTACGGCGAGGGTGATGACCCCATCATCATCAACTCGGCTTACCGTTCGGCGGCAGTAAACAAGGCCGTGGGCGGTGTGGCGACGAGCAACCACCTGACGGGCTGTGCCGCCGACATCCGCGTGACAGGCATCGAGCAGCTGCTGCGCTACGCCACCATCATCATGGACATCAGCGACGAGGCTGACGAGCCGTTCGACGAGCTGATCCTTGAACGCCAGGGGCACAAGATGTGGCTGCACTTCGCCGTGCGCCCCAACGGCAACCGCAGAAAGATTTCCATCTGCTGCAAATAACAAACAACAACAATTACAATTCTGAGTTTGACGGCTGAGTGAGGGAAGAGTACCGGTTTAAATGTCGACAACTAACTACTTCGCTCCTCCCGATGACTCAACAAAACAAACTACAGAATTATGAAAGTTACATTAAATATTTCTGATGCGGACTACCGCGAACTGATTTCAAAATCTCGCCGCATGCGCGGCAGCATCGGCCTCATCGACTTGAAGGAGGCTACGTTTAATCGCCATCACTCGGAGGGCCGTTCGCAAGCACGCGACTACCGCTTCCACAAGCTGCCTCACGGTCGGGTGAGCATCACCGACAAGACGGTGCGCCTGTCGCTGAATATCGAACGTTCAGAGACAAACATTTGTGCCAGCGAGTGCATAGATGAAGAGAGCCGTACGGCAAGCGACTTCGTGTTTGAACAAATTGAGGAGGATTTCGAATGAGCGTACATGTGATTTACTACAAGGATGGGGCGAAGATGATGCGCCCCGTCCTCTCCAGACCAGAGTATCTGGCGCTGAGAAACGGCGGTGACCAAGTGCAGACGGTGGCGGCGATTCGCGAGGGTGATACGTCGTTGAAGCACAAGCTGGTGCAGATGAACTACTCGTGCCTGCCCAATGAAGATGGTTCGCTGAAAGGCTCGAAGACGATGAGCACGACGGTGGGCATGGACATCGACTGGACCCCTTCACTCGCGAACCCTGAAGGGGAAGAGCAGACAGCTGTCAGCAAGGAGGAATGGCTGAAGAAGGTGCCGGAGCTGGTGCTTGAGAAGAAGGGCGAGCTGGGTCTGATGATGCTGGAGCGTTCAGCCACGAAGGGCTACCACCTCGTATTCAAACGTCGTCCTGAGCTGTCGCAAGAAGAGAACCTGCGCTGGGCAAGCGAACTCTTGGGCGTGGCTTACGACAAAGGCGCGAAGGACATCACCCGCGTGTTCTTTACGACGACAGGGGATGAAAAAGACCTGCTGTACTTAGATGATGAGATCTTCAAAATGGAACCCAGCAGCCCCCTCCCGACCTCCCCCAAGGGGGAGGAGAAAAAGGGAGAGGTGAGCCCCAAATCTGACATCGCGCCAGCTCACGAGCGTAGCGAGTCCCCCGCCCTAACAGGGGAGGGGCCGTCTTTTCCCACCTCCTACCACGGCATCCCCTTTTCCACCATCATTGCTAAATATTGGGAGGTGAACAACCGCGGCTTTGAGCCTACACAGGGCGACCGCGACACGCTGACATATCAGTTGGCCTGCGACCTGCGCCACATCTGTGGTCGTAACTTCGATTGGCTTGACCAGGTAATCCCCTGCTATGACGGATTCCCGATAGAAGAGAAGCGCGCAAAAATCAAGAGTGCTTTGAGCTCGGAATTCAACGGGTTCCCGGTAAGGCTAAGGAACACCTTGAATGCGCTGCAAACCGAGACACAGGCCCCCCTGTCGTCCCCCGAGGGGGACACGATTCCCGATGACAATGATGAAGTGTATAGTAGCCCCCTCGGGGGCTTGAAAGGGGGGCCTCGTTTGCCTCAGGGCATCAAGGACTCCATCGACGCCGTGGGCTCTCAGTTGGCAATGCCAGTAGTGACAGCCATCTGCCCCTGCATAGGTGCGTTGGCGACTGGCGTGAAGCTGGATGTTCACGGACAGCAGAAGGGACTCAACCTCATCAGCTATATCGCAGGCGACTTCGCTTCGGGCAAAGGTGGCATAGACCCGGTGGTGGAGGCGTGGATGAGCGAGGTGAGGGCGCTGGACGCGATGTACCTGATGCAGGAGAACGAGTGGCGCCTGAAGAAGCAAGCGGCGAAGAACAAGAAGGAACAGCCCGAGGAACCGAAGCTGCCCGTGCGCTTCATCACGCTGAACAACACGGTGGCGAAGTTGGCCGAACGTCTGGCCAATGCCGAAGGTAAACACGCCTTCTCGTTCACGCCCGAGGCGGACACGGTGGCGCAGAAGTGGAAGTCGGCGATGAGCGATTTCTCGGTCATGCTGCGCCAGAGCTACGACGGCACGAAGTACGAGCGCGAGGCCAAGAGTGTGGATGCGGTGAATGTACACATCGAGCATCTGCTGTGGAACGTGGTGCTGTGCGGCACGCCCGACGCGCTCTACCGCGTGGTATCGAACTACACCGACGGCTTCCAGAGCCGTATCGCAGTAGCCCGCACGCCCGACAACACGTTTGCACCGTTGGAGGACAACCCGCCAGTGCTGACGCCACGACAGACGGAACGCATACAGCAGGTGGCGCATCTGCTGCCGCTGATGCAGGGCGAGGTGGTGCTGCCGAAGCTGGAGGCGAAGGGTCGTGAGTGGCTGGAGCGTATCCGCTTGGAGACGATGAAGAATGATGACCGCGTGCGTGCCCGCCAGCGTTTCCGCGTCTGTGTGACGGCGCAGAGGATGACCTGCTGTCTGATGCTGTGCAAGGTGTGTGAAACGCTCATACAGAAGCACGGCTTGAACGGTGCTGAGGCGCAGCTGAAGCAGAAGCCCACGCTCTGGCGCGAGATGCTACAGAAGACGCAGACGCCCACCATGATGGAGTTCTTCGACGTGATTGCCGACTCGCTCCTGGATAACGCCCTTCATTTCTTCCGCGACCGCATTGAGAACGCCTTCAGCAGCCGCGACTATGCGGGTAGCGAGCGCCAGAAGCGCGGTAAGAATGATTCCATCTTCGAGCGTCTGGATCATCAGTTCTCATTCGAGCAGGCGATGCAGCACTCTGTGGCCATAAAGGGTGCCGGCGTGAACCACAATACCGTTCGCCAGATGCTGAAGAACTGGCGCAAGCAAGGCCTTGTGGTGCTGGAGGAGGGTGGAAGCTATCGAAAGTTGAGATTTGAGAATTGACAGCGGTCAAAGTGGTCAAGGTCATTTGGTCAAAATCGACTTCACGATTGGACAATTTGACAATTTACAATTTGACGAGATGAAACTATGATTAAGATTGCAAACACCCAAGCATGCTTCGTGGAGCTCTGGCTACGGCTGGAGCGCACGAGGCGCCTCCTGTGGACGCAGCATAAGCGCTTCTGCGTGCGGCGCATCCTGAAGACATGGTTCGGTCTGCGCGCCACTGATGACTTCATCTGGGAGGTGTGTCAGCTGGCCACCCTCGACGAGCAGGAACCGCTCTGCGGCTGGGACTCCCTGCCGCCGCCCACGCTCTACCCGCGTCAGCACCGTGAGCTCCTGCGCGCCATCGTAGCCGTCCGCCTCGGCATCAGCTTCTACCGCATCAACCTCCACGCGCTGGACAATGCCTATAGCGTGGCGTTCCCTAAGAGTACACCGCTCAATGTGAATAAGAAAGGCCCCCTGTGGTCCCCCAAGGGGGACGAAGGGAAGAGCCCCCTGTAGTCCCCCAAGGGGGACAATTAAAGCGCCCCTTCCGCGATGCGGAGGGGGCGCTGTTTGGTTTAGCGGGAAGCGAAAGCTTACTTGAGCTCGCGCATGCAGACCTTCAGTTTCACCTGATAGGTGCCCTGGCCGTTGTTGCTCTCGATAGTGGAGTTCAGGTTGAGCCAGCACTCGGGAGTGTTGTCAACGGTCTTGAATTCTACCTGTGCATCGCCAGTCTCGTAGGAGTTACCCATCTCCTTGTCAGCCCACTGGTAGTGGAGGGTGCCAGCTGCCTGGTCACGCCAGCTCCAAGCACCTACATAAGGCTTGGCATCGGGGTTCTTAACCAGGTTGAAGGCGATGGTGAAGCCACCGGCATTGTCGAAGCTGACGCGCTCGAGCTCGTAGCCATTGCCGAAGTCATCGTCCACTTTACAGCCTTCTTCCTCGACCTTCTTCTTGACATCCTCGAAGTCGGGGGTAGCCTTCTTACCAATCCATGAGGTGGCACCGGGACGGAGCACTTCAATGCGGACTTCATAGGCCTTCCATGTGCGGCAGAGGTTGTCGGTGGTCTCACCGGAAGCTACGGGCTGTACCTTAACAGCCTCTGCAACGATGGGCTCTGCATCTGCAGGATCAATGGTAACCGTGTACTTGCCACCCTCTGTAGGAGTGATGGTCACGGTACCCCATACAGAACCGCCAACGATGACGGTGTAGGTGTCGCCTTGCTTGGTGTAGGAACCAACGACATACTCATATTCCACCTCAGCCTCTCCACGGGTGAAGAGCTTCACCTCGGCGGGTTTCTTGGGGATAGCCACCGTGATGGTGTTGGTGGAGTTCACGTTCACCTTGGGACCGTTGTTAGCGGTTACATACTGACCCTCGACAGCCTTGTTGACACCGGGATCGAGCTTTGCAGTGTTGCTGATGCCACCGCCTTCTTCTTCATCGTCGCTGCTGCAGGCAGCAAAGCCGAGAGGCAGCGCAGCCACCATCAAGGCCCAAAAGATTTTCTGGATTTTCATAATTAATAGTGTTTAGGTGTTAAATGAATGTCTTATTAGAAGATGCGGCCTGTGATGCGCACATTGAGCACGGGATAAACAACGATCGCATCCTTGATTTTGTACACGTCGTCAATGGTGGAACCTTTTTCGTCCAAGAGGCTCTTGACATCGCCTGCCGTGACGTCCAGGTACTTCTTACCTTCCCATGAGTAAGCCTGCACCTGAGGTGTTCCATGGAACTGTACACCGAGATCGCAGCTCACGCCGATGCGTGAATCATCGGGAGTGCGGAACATTCGGCCGAAACCGATGCCGATGTAAGGCTTCACCGCCCAGTACTTGATGCGTGCCTTTATGCTCTTGCGGGCAGCGCTTGCGGGGCCAGCCTCGAGGACATAGTTGTTGGGGTTGTCCTTCTCAGGAACGACATAGCCATCGAAAGGCACGGCTGGGTCTTCCCAAATCTGCGCTGTGGCGAGCACATTGTTACCGGCGAACATACCTGCGGTAATATGGAAAGAATTCTTCAGGGCAAAGGGATAAACGTCGAACAGCAGCTTTCCGTCGATCTTCTTGAAAGATGCATCGATCTTACCCTTACCATCATTGCCGTGTCGTGAATAGTCAAATTTGATGTCGTTGACGTTAATCTTGGGGATAAAGCTGATACCTGCGCGGATGCCTAAATAGGGGGTGCAGGGAGTAGCGAGTTCAACACCAATACCGTCGGTACCCAAGGAAATGCCAGCACCCAGGTGATTGAAGAGGTACTTGTCATCCTGTGCTTTGGCACTTGTTGCAACGAGCGCGAAGGCCGCTACAAGGAATAGAATCTTTTTGTTCATGGACTAAAGATATTTAATGAATAATATGCATTGTTGGCGCAAAAGTAAGGTTTCTTAAGATAGGTTACAACTTTTTTGAGAGTTTTTTTCTATTTTAATAGATAAAAAGGCTCTTTTGATGGTAATAAATCCACTTATTTGCGCTATCTTTGCACGCGCAAACAACATCTTACATTATTCTCATGGCCATTTTCTTCTTCCGCACCAAGGAACAGTCCATCATCGCCACGCAGGCGAATCATCAGTTAACTCCCGAGGAAATCCAGAAACTATGCTGGCTCTATGGCGATGCCGCGCTCATCGACGCCACCGCGCTCGACGGCACCTTCGTAGGTCCCCGCCGCGAGATGATCACGCCGTGGAGCACGAATGCAGTGGAGATTACGCAGAACATGGCCATCCAGGGCATCCAGCGCATAGAAGAATACTATCCGATTGGACAATTGGACAATTTACAATTGGACAATGCAGATAGCAACTTACAGCAATCCTCGAAGCCTCAATCGTCAAATTGTCAATCGTCAAATTGTCAAATTGACCCGATGCTGCAGCGCCTCTACAACGGCCTCGACCAGGACATCTTCACGGTCAACATCCAGCCCGCTCCCATCCAGCACATCGAGAACCTGGAGGAGTACAACGAGCAGGAGGGCCTGGCGCTGTCGCCCGAAGAGATTGAGTACCTGCACCAGGTGGAAGGGCAGCTGGGCCGCAAGCTGACAGACAGCGAGGTCTTCGGCTTCGCGCAGATCAACAGCGAACACTGCCGCCACAAGATCTTCGGCGGCACGTTCATCATCGACGGTCAGGAGATGCCCAGCAGCCTGTTTGCGATGATCAAGCGCACGACCCAGGAGAATCCGCATAAGATTATCTCCGCGTATAAAGATAATGTGGCGTTTGCCGAAGGTCCCGTCGTGGAGCAGTTCGCACCCGCCGACCACGCCACCAGCGACTGGTTCCGCGTGAAGCCCATCGAGAGTGTCATCAGCATCAAAGCCGAGACGCACAACTTCCCCACGACCGTGGAGCCCTTCAACGGCGCCAGCACAGGCACCGGCGGCGAGATCCGTGACCGCATGGGTGGCGGCGTAGGCTCCTGGCCCATCGCCGGCACGGCGGTGTATATGACTTCGTATCCGAAGTCGGATGAGGGTTTAGGGTTTATGGATGAGGGAAAAGAGCCCTCAACCCTCAACCATAAACCCTCAACCATGAAGCCACGTCAGTGGCTCTACCAGACGCCTGAGCAGATTCTGATCAAGGCTTCGAACGGTGCCAGCGACTTCGGCAACAAGTTCGGCCAGCCGCTGATTACGGGCTCGGTGCTCACCTTCGAGCACGAGGAGAACGGCGAGCAGTATGGCTACGACAAGGTCATCATGCTGGCTGGCGGCGTGGGCTACGGCACCAAGCGCGACTGCCTGAAGGGCACGCCCGAGAAGGGCAACAAGATTGTCGTCGTGGGCGGCGACAACTACCGCATCGGTCTCGGCGGCGGCTCCGTCAGCAGTGTAGATACAGGCCGCTACAGCAGCGGCATCGAGCTGAACGCTGTGCAGCGTGCCAACCCCGAGATGCAGAAGCGTGCCTACAACCTGGTGCGTTCGCTGTGCGAAGAGGATGTCAACCCCGTCGTCTCGATTCACGACCACGGTTCGGCAGGTCATGTGAACTGCCTGAGCGAACTCGTGGAGGAGTGCGGCGGCCTCATTGATATGACCAAGCTGCCCATAGGCGACCCGACGCTCTCCAGCAAGGAGATCATCGCCAACGAGAGCCAGGAGCGCATGGGCCTGCTGATTCAGGAGGAACACATCGACCACGTCCGCAAGATTGCCGAGCGTGAGCGCGCCCCGCTGTATGTCGTCGGCGAGACCACAGGCGACGCCCACTTCGCCTTCGAGCAGGGCGACGGTGTCCGTCCCTTCGACCTTGATGTCGCCCAGATGTTCGGCCACTCACCCAAGACGGTGATGACCGACGAAACCGTCGAGAGGCGCTACGCGCCGGTTGAGGGTTTAAGGTTGAGGGATGAGGGAGGCCAAGCGCAGCGCACCATAAACGATAAACCATCAACCCTCAACCGCGCCCTTGGGCGCATCCTTTCGCTCGAGGCGGTGGCCTGCAAGGACTGGTTGACGAACAAGGTGGACCGCTCTGTGACGGGTAAGGTGGCACGCCAGCAATGTCAGGGCGAGCTGCAGTTGCCGCTCTCTGACTGCGGTGTGGTAGCCCTCGACTACAAAGGAGAGAAAGGTATTGCTACAGCCCTCGGTCATGCGCCGCAAGCCGGTCTTGCCGACCCCGCCGCAGGCTCCGTCCTCTCTGTGGCTGAGAGCCTGACGAACATTGTGTGGGCGCCGCTGGCCGAAGGCCTCGACAGCGTCAGCCTCAGTGCCAACTGGATGTGGCCGTGCCGCTCACAGAAGGGTGAGGATGCGCGTCTGTACAAGGCCGTGGAGGCGCTCTCGGAGTTCTGCTGCGCCCTGGAAATCAACGTGCCGACAGGCAAGGACAGCCTCTCGATGACGCAGAAATACCCCGATGGCACGAAGGTCATCGCTCCGGGCACCGTCATCGTCACTTCCGGCGGTGAGGTCAGCGATGTGCGCAAGGTGGTGAGTCCTGTGCTGGCCGATGAGCCCAAGAGCGCCCTCTACCATATCGACTTCTCGTTTGACGAGCTGCGCCTCGGCGGCAGCGCCTATGCACAGAGCAAAGGCAAGGTGGGCTCCGATGTGCCGACGTGCACGAATCCCGAATACTTCCGCGATGCGTTCAACACGGTGCAGGAGTGCGTGCAGAAAGGCTTGCTGCTGGCAGGTCATGACATCAGCGCCGGCGGTCTCATCACTACGCTCCTGGAGATGTGCTTCGCCAACACGAAGGGCGGCCTGAAGGTCAACCTCAACAACTTCGCCTGCGAAGACCTCACGAAGATCCTCTTCGCCGAGAACCCGGGTGTGGTCGTGCAGGTGAGCACGAAACACGAGGAGGAGTTCAAGAAGCTGATGGACGAAGCCGGCGTAGGCTACATATATATAGGTGTCCCCGCCAAGGAGCGTTCGCTGCGCATCCGCAAGGGGGACTACGAGGAGACCCTCGACATCGACCAGCTGCGCGACATCTGGTATCACACGTCCTATCAGCTCGATACCAAGCAGAGCATGAACGGCTGCGCCGAAGAGCGCTATAAGAACTATAAGAACCAGCCGCTGGAATGGAAGATGGGCTCTTCTCGCATGCCTGCGGCATGCGAGAAGAGGCCCAAGGCGGCCATTATCCGCGAGAAGGGCACGAATGGTGAGCGTGAGATGGCTTACAGCCTCTACCTGGCCGGCTTCGATGTGAAGGATGTGATGATGACCGACCTCATCACGGGTCGCGAGACGCTGGACGAGATCCAGATGATTGTCTTCTGCGGCGGCTTCTCGAACAGCGACGTCCTCGGCTCCGCCAAGGGTTGGGCTGGTGCCTTCCTCTACAACCCTAAGGCCAAGGCAGCCCTCGACCGTTTCTATGCCCGTCCAGACACCCTCTCGCTCGGCATCTGCAACGGTTGCCAGCTGATGGTGGAATTGGGTCTGCTTGAAGTGGCCCCCCTGTCGTCCCCCGAGGGGGACACGGATGGAAAGTCCTCTAATAGCAAAACAATAGAAGCCCCCTCGGGGGCCGTAAGGGGGGCCGCTATGCTCCACAATACCTCGCACAAGTTTGAGTCCGCCTTCCTCGGGCTCACCATCCCTGAGAACAACAGCGTGATGCTCGGCTCGCTGGCCGGCTCGAAGCTGGGCATCTGGGTGGCCCACGGCGAGGGCAAGTTCCATCTGCCGCAGCCCGAGAGCGAGTATCATGTGGTGGCCAAGTACAGCTACGACCAGTATCCCGGCAACCCCAACGGCTCCGACTACAGCGTGGCTGGTCTCTGCTCGGCGGACGGTCGCCATCTGGCGATGATGCCGCACCTGGAGCGCGCCATCTTCCCCTGGCAGTGCGCCTACTATCCCGCCGACCGCCGCAAGGACGAGGTGACACCGTGGCTTGAAGCCTTTGTGAATGCAAGGAAGTGGTGCGAGCGCGCCAAAGGCGCGGTTGAGGGTTGAGGGTTTATGGATTATGGACATTCATTGCGATTAACATGGATCGGCTTTTTAATTTCCAGAATTTAGAAGTTTACCAATTCTCTAAGGAGTTGGTAAAGATGGTCTATCAATTTCTCAAACGTTATCCGCAAGAAGAGAAATATGCGTTATGTGACCAACTCAGACGCGCCACTATGTCCATCCCGTCCAACATCGCAGAAGGAATGTCACATTCATCACCAAAAGAGAAGGCCTATTTTCTTGAAACAGCATATGGTTCGTTAATGGAAGTTGTTTGCCAATTGGAAATTTCAAGTGAGCTCGGATATATAACCCCTGAAGATTATTCAAATGCAGATACTTTGATTAGAAGAATTGCAAAAATGTTATCTCGCTTGAAAGAAGTAACCCTCAACCATAAACCCTCAACCATAAACCATGCTGACTCTGTTTAAAGTATTTTGGGGTATCGGCCTCTTCACCATTGGTGGCGGGTATGCGATGATACCGTTGATAGAGGCGAAGGTGGTGGAGGAGAGGCAGTGGATTTCGCGCGAGGAGCTGCTGGACCTGATGGCGGTGGCGCAGTCGTGCCCGGGCATCTTCGCCGTGAACATCGCCATCTTCATTGGCTATAAGATTCGTGGCACATGGGGGGCGTTGATGGCGACCCTCGGGTGCATCTTGCCCTCGTTCCTCATCATCCTCGCCATCGCCCTCTTCTTCCGTCAGTTTCAGGACAATGTGTGGGTGGCTCGTGCCTTCCGAGGCATCCGTCCCTGTGTCGTAGCCCTCATCGCTGCCCCGACGTTCAAGATGGCCAAAAGCGCGAAAATCAATCGTTACAATATTTGGATTCCCGTCCTCGGAGCCTTCCTCATCTGGATGTTCGGCGTCTCTCCCATCTGGGTCATCGTCGCCGCCGGACTCGGTGGCTTCCTCTACGGCCGGCTAATCACAACCCCTCAACCATAAACCCTCATCCCTCAACCGTGATATTCTTCCAGCTCTTCTATACCTTCTTCCTCATCGGCCTCTTCGGCTTCGGCGGTGGATATGCGATGATCTCGATGATTCAAGGCGAGGTCGTCACGAACCACCATTGGATGACGATGGGCGAGTTCACGGACATCGTGGCCGTCTCGCAGATGACACCCGGCCCCATCGGCATCAACTCCGCCACGTATGTGGGCTACACCGCTGTCGTCAATGCCGGCGGTGCCGAATGGATGGGCATCCTCGGTTCCGCCACCGCCACGTTCGCAGTCGTGCTGCCGTCGTTCATCCTGATGCTCCTCATCTCGAAGTTCCTGATGCAGTACAAGCATCACCCGTCTGTGGAACATGTCTTTAGTGGGCTGCGCCCTGCGGTCGTTGGTCTGCTGGCTGCCGCCTGCCTACTGCTGATGACACCCGAGAACTTCTCCACACCTTCGGACTCACCTTGGCAGTTCTGGATCAGCGTGGCCATCTTCGTAGGCACCCTCATCGCCTGTCAAGTCTATAAACTCAGCCCCATCCGCACACTCCTCTTCTGCGCCCTTGTGGGGATTCTATTGTTTTGACAATAGATTCTCTTATTTTTCACTTTTCATTCTTTCATTTTTCACTTGCGCTTCAAATTTGAAGCGCAGCGCTCCCTGCGCTGCCACATCATAGACAGCCCACCCCACCCTCGCGGCTTCCATCGCCAACGCCTCACGTTGCCACCCGGTCAAGCTGGCATCCAACACCAGCAGGCGCGGGGCATAGCATTGTGGCAGATTCTCTAACCGTCCGCCTCGGAAGCCGCGCGTCAGCCAAAGGACATCGACAGGCGTGGGAGCTGCGCCACGGCGTACAAGGTTGCTGTTCACCATCACCGCCTTGAAACCATTGCTGAGCGCGACGCCCTGCATGTCGAGCACTATGGGCTCGGCGGTAAGCCTGCGCAGCCAGAAATCCCGACGGATATAATACATCCCCGCCGCCAACGAATCGGGCTCGGGTGTCAGCAGCCAGCTTTGCGACGGCGATGCGATGAGGTGCAATGCCGGACAACGACGGTTGTGATAGACCACCACCTGCGGCGCAGCCTTACGGCTCCAGAAATCAGGGATGACAGCCCCAGGCCAACGCGATACCGCCGTCATCAGCCTCAGTTGCACGGCCAGCAGCCACGACACCCCTACGGACAGCCACGTGGCCGCCAACGGCCACAGCCACGACAAGATAATCAGCAGCAACGAGAGCATGAGGAACAGCGTCGTCAGCGGAATCAAAACGATGCTGAGTAGGGTGCCATAGGTGGGAATCTGATGAAAGTAATAGGCCACCAGCGGCAGCGTCAGCACCTGGGCACAGAGCGACACGGCGAGCGTCGTGAACGGCCACATCAGATAGTAACGTTCCAGCCAGAAGATCTGATAGCGCCAACGGTCGAAAAACCACATATACAGCGGTCGATAGAACAGCAGGATGCCTGCCACCGCCAAGAAGGATAGTTGTGCCCCGACATCAAAGACCGCCATCGGGCGCCATAGCATCATCACGATGGCCGTGAGCAGCAGATGTTGCAGCGGGGAGCCGTAGCGTTGCAGGAGGCTGGCCACGACGAAGACGGACGTCATCAAGGCGGCACGCAGCAGCGATGTGGGCATCCCCGCCACGAAGGTATAGGTCCAGATAAACAACAAGACCAGCACACCCACAGGGCGGCGCCATCGCGACAGGAGCAGGCGACCGTTCATCCAGGTGAGGAAAAGTCCCACGATGATGCCGAGATGCAAGCCCGAGAGCGCCAACAGATGGCTGGCGCCTACACGCGAATAGAGGTCGCGCGTGTCGCGCTGTAGCAGCGTGCGGTCGCCCAGCGTCATCGCGGTCACGATGGCCATCGTCTGGCCTTCCATGTCTAACGCCGCAAGACGTTCTACGAGACGCTTCCTCACCTCCAAGCCCCAGCCACGCAGCCCTCCCGGGGATGGTGCCTCAGGACGGTACTGAGGGCTGCGCCCCGTCACCCAGCACCAGCGCACGAAATCAAACTCATCTGGATTGCCGTGCATCACAGGCTGTCCCTCCGCCGCCCATTGCTTCTGCTGCTGTTCGGCCACTGCCGCATAACGACAGAAGCCCACGACCAGAAAGAACAACGCCGTGATGACGGGAAAGGCGGAATGGCGCAACAGGGTGTCCGTGCGTGCCTCGCGCCGGTAGCAGAAGATGGCTACCAGCGTGAGGACAAAACAAAATCCCCACGCAGCCGGTTGCAGCCACATGGGAACTAACACACGTTGATAGAAGAGGATGTCCGCCGCCACAATCCCCGCCATCAAGGCAAAGGCAATGATGACTACGGGACGGGACACGGCTGTTGATGGTTGAGGGTTGAGGGTTTATGGTTGAGGGTTGAATCTCTATTAACAAGCCTCAATAAGGGACTTCAGAGCTTTTACCTCTGCGACAGGATCGGGTTTGCCATAGAGGGCGCTGCCAGCGACATAGACATCTACACCCGCCTTGGCCAGCAAGGGGGCTGTCGTGCGATTGACACCGCCATCGACCTCGATGAGGGCATGGGCACCCGTACGCGTAATCATCTCGCGCAAGCGACGTACCTTGTCCAAGCTGTGCTCGATGAACTTCTGTGCGCCAAAGCCAGGGTTGACGGTCATCAGCATCACGACATCCAAGTCCTGAATGATGTCCTCCAGCGTGGAGATGGGCGTCGAAGGATTCAACGTCACGGAGGCCTTCATGCCTGCCTCATGGATCTGCTGCACGGTGCGGTGGAGATGCAGGCACGCCTCCTGGTGCACGTTCATGATGGCAGCGCCGAGGTCGCGCACCTGCGAGATGAACTTCTGCGGCTCGACAATCATCAGGTGAACGTCGAGGGGCTTCTCCGTCATGCGTGCCACATGCTCCAGCACCGGGAAACCGAAGGAGATATTGGGCACGAAGACACCATCCATTACATCCAAGTGCAACCAGTCGGCTTCCGACTGGTTGAACCATTCCATTTCGCGCTCCAGATTGGCGAAGTTGGCTGCCAACAGCGAGGGTGCAATCAAATTCATGCGGGTCGATACATTCGTGCGAACTTCTGAAGATGTTGCAGGGTAGATGTTCGCGGTTCCAACCCTGGGATGGCATACATGTTAATGTCGGGTGTGAAGTCTATGATTTCCAACTTCACAGGAATGCGTAGAGTGTGCTCCATAGGCAGTACGTTGTAATGACGTTCTATACCTATAACGTGCACACTCTACGCATTATTGTGCATCAGGTCGATTTTTATCGAATAATTTTCTTGGTCTTGTCACCATTGCGGACGATGACGACGCCGCGACCCGGTACATCCTTGAGGTTGAAGGCCGCAGCAGGAGCGCTATAGAGGGTGCGTCCCTGGAGGTCATACACGCGGGTGATGCCATCGTTGACATCGCTCTTGTCAGCCTTCAAACCCTTCACGCCAGTCGGGGTGTGGCCTTCGAAGAGGTAGGGGCCTTCAAAGGTGCCAATGCCATCCTCATCCACGCTGACCTTGTAATACCACTGACCGGAATAACAGCGGATAGGGGTATAGTCTTCCTCCTTCTTGTCGCGTGCCACAAAAAAGATACGATAGGAGTGGCCTTTCTCCAATAGGAGGTCTGATTGTAACGGCTGTTCAGGTATATAATACCCTGACTGAAGGCTGAAATCGGTGTCGAACGGGATTCGGGAATATTGGGTCTCCTGGCCGTCCTCTTCAACGCCAATATAGATATCACCCACGAAGTCAACAGGCTGGTCGTTGACAATCTCTTTGGCAAGCGCCTGGAAATGAGGCTGCGTTTTGCGATCGTAAGAGAAATCCTGGGTGTTCAACATGCACAATTCCGATGCATAACGTTCACCATCTAACGCCGTCGGGCGGATACCCGTGATCATGAGATGGTAGTGGCTGAAGTCCTCTATCACCTCCCGCTCATCATCGTCATTATAGATGATTAGGTCATCAACGTGGTAGTAACCGTCATACAGACCTGTCCATCCCCAGTTGATGTGCATAAAGCCATCGGCATCCATGCCATAGACAATGAACACGTGCGCATTGGTATAATCCGAATTAGAGCCACCATACATCACCGGGCATCCCTTGCGGAGCTCATCTATGATGATAGAGCGCCACTCGTTGGGTGTGAAATAATACTGGTCATGATAGCGGATAGGCTGATCGGCATAGCCGAAATAGGCGGGGAACGCAGAGGCTACGAGGCGGACATCAGCAGAAGCGTTACCTGTGTTGTCCTTTCCCGGCACATAGTTCATATCCACAGCCAAACCGCAGTCGCGCATCAGCTGCGCCACTAAGGCCTCTTCCTCGGGGCTTGTTTCCACATTATGATATTCGCCCTTCTCATCGACATAAAAATCATAGGCGAAGTTCAAAGGCCACGTATAGGTGGAGTTGACGGGAACGTCCAGAATCTGATGCCATATCGGCTTACGATCGTCATCATAGACTGGATTAAAGTCCTCATCGACCTCCATATACCAATATGAACCCATAAACTGAGCGCTCTGAGGCCATTGGTGATAGTTCATGATTTCAGACATGGCCACAGCCACACAGCCTGTCGGTGCCTGATCCACGGGCACCTTCGTATTGTAAGGACTTGCCTGAGACCATTTCATCGGGAATGGCACCTCAATGCCATCAGGCCCTATCGGAGGTTCGGGACCGGGAGCATCGCCGGGAGCCTTCTTCTGAAGACGATTGTAGGCTCTATCGACTTCGCCGAGCCACCATTTCATGTTGCAGGGCACCGTAGCGGCATCAAACGTGCCTGCGGAGTAGCCAAGAACGGGCTGCATGCGGTTGTCGCGACTGACGACGACAAAGCCTTCAGCGTTGGAAGGGCTATATACGGCGTATGCCTGATCACTATGAACGCGCTTCAGGGACGTGGCGGACAGGGCTTTCATGCCTTTCGCCTTACCGCTCATGAATTGCTGACGTGCGATTGCCTCCATTTCAGCATCGCTACGCTGTTGCGCCACCAGTGGCATCACGGCCACCAGCAACAGGATAAAGAGTACAAGTTTCTTCATAGGTATAGGTATATTTGTTTGTGTAATGTACATATTTGGCACAAAGGTCGCAAAAAGGATTGGAATACCCAAAGAAAAAACGAAAAAAGAAGAACACAACGCATAAAAAAGCGCAAGCGCCGGTGCATTTTTACACTTATGCACCAGCGCCTGCTATGGAAAGAGCGTGGTCTTACAGGCTGAAGACCGCGGTCTTATTACTTCTTGATGAACTTCTTGCCGTTCTCGATGACGACGCCCTTGTAGTTCTTATCTACGCGCTGGCCAGCCAGGTTGTAGCGAACATTGTTCTGGGGTACATTGCTCTTCACACCGGATACACCGAGCTCAACCTCCTCATAAAGGATGGTGATGGTGAGTTCAGCGGCATCGTACGTGCCTGATCTCTGTTCGTCTTCAGGTAATTCCTCATCACCTTCAGCATATCCATAATCTCCATACAAGGTGTTGTCAGTATTCTTCAGTTCCGTCACCTCATCAACATCTGTTGACTTAAATGATGCCTTAAAGTTTGGAGCCCAACCTTTTACTTTGGTACCATCCCAGACCATGCCCACTGTTGAAAGCAAGACATTATAGGTTGTCGTGCGTGTTGCATCTGTGAAGAAAGCTAAGACGTCAATATACTGATTGTCTGCAACAGTAAAAATTGTCTTGTCATCTTGACTCACCTCGAATTCAACCCATGCATTGGAATCAAAAGAATCCACGCCTTTGATATAGTAGCCTGTTTCGGACATAAGAACGAGCGCGTCCTCGTTCGTGAAATTGTTTGCTTCGTTGTATGCATTCTTGCTGCTGACGACGGCCTTTGACACATAGGGAGAGACTTCATCCATAGGCCGCAAATCCAGTCCTGCTAGGACAAGGAAGTCATACATAGGAGCGGTCTCTTCATTCATGTACACGGCTAAAATCTCATCAATGTAGAGGTTTGTGTAAGTGGCGTCCTCCTCCGGATCATATTCACTAATGTAGTAGGCACCAAATTTTGTATTGGCGGTACGTACGGGACGAAAACCTTCTTGACTCGTTCCTTCTACATCAGAAGGCAGTAAATACAATTTTTGCTCACCCTCCTCAGTCGTGTATGTAGCAAAGTACTCGCTGCAATCAAAGGTGATGGAATCGACACCCTGTTCAGAATACTGATTTTCCTTATCAGTCACGATAGTGCCCACAACGCCACCAGGAATGAAGTCAAAAGGCTTAAAATACGCCTTTCCGGCTTCTTTGTCAACGTAGAAGCTTGCACCTTCATAGATGGCCTGCGACATGAAACCGCCATATATTGTGCTGTAGCGATATGTACCGGTGGAGATCGTAGGAATCAAAGAAATGGGTTTCTCATCAGCCTTCTTAGCGAACTTGAGATCCATAGGGAATTTCTGAGCCTGAGGAAACTGATAAGCCAACTTGTTACGAAGGATGTCCACGTGTGCATCTTGGCGCATCAGAGCCTTCTTCTGCTCCTTGGGGAACGGAGATTTTTTCATACGTTCAATGGCAGATGCATTGAGTGTAGCAGCTGCAACCAACGCAAATAGTAAAAATTTCTTCATAATCTTTTGTGTTTAAGTTAATAGTTTGGGTTATTTACATTCTATATGAACTTAGTCTTTGATGGGACGAAGTATCAAGTTGACGCGGGTGCCGCCGCTGACGGGGTTCAGCGTGGCGACAGTCGGACGGAAATAGTCGTCGGGCACCATCTTGTACGTGCCATAGAGGGTGGCCGCAAACTGCTGGCAGAGGGCCTTGAGGTCGGTGCCGTCGAACATTGACATATAGGTATTGGGGCGATCAACAGACGATTGCCAGAAGCGGATGTTTCCGTAAGTGGGCTTGTCGATGTTCATATTCACGTAGGGATAGTACAGCGGCGTGCGGCCCATCTTCTTGGGGCCATGCACACAGGCAATCAGACCGGGCATAAAGGCATTGCTGCCGTCGTCCTGCGTCTCCGAGATACGACCTATAGTGAGGCTATCCAATTCATACTTGCTATTCACTTTCTTGACCTCTATCTCCATCTGGGCATACAGAGCAGCCTGCTCCGTCGTGAAGTTGGCGGGGTCAAGACGATATCTGTTCTTCGACTCAGCGATATAGCTGTCCCACATCGGGATGATCTGCACGGTGCCATCCTCGTTGAGCAGGCGCTCCCTGTCGGGGGCGACGGTCATCTCTTGGAAGGTATGGTCGCCGAAGGACATCGCGTTGTTGAGGCGCAGGCCGTTGAGCGTGAAGACGCAGGTGTGAGTGGAAGCCTGCAAGGGGTCTTCGAGGCGGTCTTCATACACGAAGACGCCCGTGTTCAAGCCATCGATGTACATGGTGTCCGGCGTGCCGTCGGTCACATAATAGGATGTCAGCGTGGAGCTGGTGATGCTGCGCTTGGCGGCGGCGACATCGTCGATATACTGGGTCCAGGGGCGGTCGCAGGGGATGAAACGGATCTCGGCGTCATGGCGCTCGCCGCGGAACAAGATATTGTTACCCTCGAAACCGGCGAACACGAAGTTATAGTCGCCATTCATGCCCTCTCCATCATTGGCAATGGTATTGGGGGCCTTCGACGGGTCCACAGGGTCGGCGAAGACCGTCAAGACATCGTTCCAAGTGTTGAACGACACGACACTGCCTTCCTCCTTGAGCATCTCGTAGGAGCTGACAGCCTCCGTGTATTTATTGGCATTGCCATTGCGCAGGAAACGGTGGTTACCGGCCAGGAGCGCCGTGCCGGAAGCAGAGAAACGTCCGAAGAGATTGAAGCCCTCGAAGTCTTCCTCGTCTGTGCCGGCGACGAAATATTGAATGACCCAACCATACTTGTCCGCCGAGCTTTGTTCCACCAGACGACTTTTCAGGTCGTCGTTGAAGTGGTCAATGCGCTTTGCCGCTGCCTCATCGAAGAGGTCCTCCTGCTCAAAGGTGCAGGCGCTGAAGAGCGTGCCCGCCAGCAGTGTGACTAACAATAGGATATGTCTGCTGATATGTCTCATAACGTGATTCATGCTTTATTGAAAGTCGAAATAGGTGACATGGGTGCCTGCCCAGTCGTTGATCTCCAGTTGACGTTTGCCAACCTCCTGGCGCAGCTCATAGAGGTGCAGTCCCCACTTGGTCGTGTACCATTTGGTGGCGATGTCCAGCTTCTTCAGGATGGCATTCATTCCATTCGAGGAAGCGCCGTTGTCCACCTCCACCCAGTTGTCGAGGTAGTCGCGGAACGAGGTGAAGGCCTGTACTTCCTCATACGTGACCTTGTCCTCGGACTCGTTCAAGATGCGCTGCTGTTTGGCATCTGCCACATGGAAGTCGGGCACGAAGCGCTCTGTCTTCTCGCCCGTCTCCTTGCTCTCCGTGATCTCCTTCATGATCTTGAACTTGTTCCAGGGTTTCGTGGGAACATCTACATCCTTGATCTTCAGGGAGTCGATGAGCGTATAGACGCGCTCCTTGTCGCCAGCCTTCACGCCGCCATTGGCGCAGGCATCGATGATGGTGTACATCCAGCGGCAGTCGGTATCGGTGATGGTGCAGGACAGTGTTTCCACGAAATCCTCATAGGTGGCTGACGATGCATAATGCGTGATATAACCCAGGCAGTGTGCCTTCACGGAGTCACGCTTCTGCCAGTCACGTCCGTCGTAGTCGCCAGGGGTGATTTGTCCGAACTCCACGGGATACGACTTGGTCTGGTGCAGGATATGCGAGAACTCGTGGTGCATCGTGTGGAACTGGTCTTTGTTCAGCAGTTCGATATCTGCTGCGCTGTAGCCGCTGGTCGGCGTCCACAACTTCATGCCGTTCACATTGATGAGCGTGATCTTCACGCCACCAGAGGCATAGCCGAGTGTCTCGGTGTGCGTCGTAGGCGAATAGGCTGCCGAGCCGATGAAATGGAAGATACGCGGCCCGTATTGCTTCATGAAATTCTCACCCGCATACTTGATATAGACATCGTAGAAGAGGTACTTGATGAAATACGCCAGGAGCTGCGACTTCTGGTACTCCGCAGGCGTCAGCTGGTAGCTCAGCTGCGAAGCGGGGAAGTTGAATTTATACTGTATCTCCGTGTTATAGGGCACCACAAAGTTATCGTAGAGCCACTGGTCGAAGGGCGCTGTGGACTTATTCGGATCCACAGCCGGCGTCGTGGTGTCGAAGATGGAGGCGGTGAGGTCGTCGTCGTTGTTACAAGCGGTGAACACGCCGACAGCCATCGACAAACCCAATACCATATATATATACTTTCTCATAGCGAACGAGGTGTTTATTGCTGATACTTTTTCGGAGTTATTGTCTGCTTCGGTGACTGGATGACATAGCCGGCACCCGAGCCGCCACCTACGGCGCTATTCGTGCGGTTGCTGGGATAGCCGGATTCGATGACGTTGTTGGGCACCTGCAGCACGCGCCGAGGGTCGTCCCACGTCAGCGAGTCGGTGTGGATCTCGTCCTCATTCGGACCGCGATAGTGGTGATAGACCTTGATGCCATAGCGCTTGATGTCGAACCAGCGATGGCCCTCATGAACCGTCTCCACACGACGGAAGTGCAGGATGCAGTCCAGCACACTCAGGTCGTCGCCCGTCAGCACCTTCTCGAAGCCCATCTCAGCGGGATGGAGTTCACTAACGAAGTCGTTGTCCTTGTTGGCACGATTGTAGCGTTTGCGGATGTCTGCCAGCTCCAGCGTCTTGGTGACAAGATGCGAACTGGTCCACTTGTCCAGGTCCTCGATAGCACCCTTCCGGTCGCCGAGATAGAGCTTGGCCTCAGCACGGCAGAGGATGGTCTCATCGGCATTAAACGGCTGATAGAGCTGATGGATATAACCGATACCGGCAATTTTATCCGTGTATTCGAAGTACTCGTAGAGGCGAAAGAGCCAGGCGCCAAACTGCTGACCAGCACCGTTGACATACACCATACCGCTGTAGGCAGGGAGTGTCGATGACCAGTTGGGACCCGCACCAAAGCAGGTGACATCTAACGTGGAGCCTACGCGCCACTTCTTGCCGTCGGACTTAAAGGTCGTGCCTTCATTGATGGCAAAACGTGCGTTGGAGACCATCATGCGCCACTGATAGGAGAAGGTGGACTGAATCAAATAGTTCCACGGTTGTGTCTCGTCGTTGTAATCGTTGACAGCCGCCGCCAGTGTATTCACATTAATCGCTTTCCAGTTGCGGAGCACAGGGGTCTCGCCCAAGGCTGCATTGGCGTATTTCAAGCTGTTGGCATAGTCGCGCTTGAAGAGATAGAAGCGGGCGGCAAAGGCATTGGCGGCATTGCGGTTGAAGTGATAGGCAGGCACCTTGTACTTGGAATCGTCGATGAGGTCGATACCCTCCAGAAGGTCCTTCTCAATCAGGTCGTAAGTGGTCTTCACGTCGTGCAGGAATTCCGAGGTGCTGTAATCCACATGAACAACGGTCTCGGGAATCGTCACATAAGGAACACCACGGTCAGCCGAACTGCGCGCATCATCCTTGTACGCCTCGGCGAACAGGCTCACCAGCACAAAATGGAGATAAGCACGCAGCACATGCGCCTCACCCCAGGAGTGCGCCAACTGAAGGTCGTTGGCAGGGTCTCCGCTCATCTCCTGCATGGCGGCTATCGCATGGTTGCAGACGGAGATGCCTTGGTAGTAGGCTTCCCAGATCTGATAGGGCGTGTCCGACACGTTAGTGGAATAGTCTTCGATATCCTCCCACATATAAGCCTCCTCATGAAACTTATACATGGCAGCATTGTGGGTGGCAGGAACCACGACATTGTCATCAAGGAGGTTGTCACCCGACAACTCACACAGCACAGCCGGACTCTGAACCGGATAGGCGGAGGTCAGGAGCTGTCGCACCTTCTCCGGCGTCGTAATCTCGGTACGGTTATCCGGAGCTTCGTCCAAAGCGTCACACGAGGACAGGAAGGGGACACTGAACGCACAAAGCAAGGCAAGTGCGCAGAGGTCTTTTATGGTTGTATTCATTGCTTTCATTTTTCAACGTTCGATTACTTAAAAGCCCAGACGCAAGGTTGCTGTGAACTGTTTGGTGATAGGCGATGCCACACCGCCGGAATTGATAAACTCAGGATCCTGACCGTTCAGCTTCTTATCGGCATAGAGCAGGCAGAGGTTGGTACCTGACACCTTCAGCGAGGCCTTGTTGATGAAGGTTTTCTTGAGCCACTTGTCTGGGAAGACATAGGTGAGTGCCACCTCCTTCAAGCGGATGAAGGAACCGTTGGCAATACGCTCCGTAGAGTAGTTGTACGCATTGTAGGCTGTGGACAAGTTGGTCGAGCCATAGCGATAGACCTGGTTCAGCGAGGCGATGGTCGGGATAGACGTGGTGTTCTCGTCGCCAGGAATCATCCAACGGTTCTTGAAGTCACGCGGCAGCGCCGAGAGGTCGCTGTAGGCCGAGGAGAAGACGGGATCGAGGCGCACGACATTACCACCTGCATAGGTGATGTAGAGGTCGAACTGCAGCTCACCCCATTTCTTGCTCTTGTAGCTGAGCGTGTTGTTGAACGAACCGTAGAAGGTAGGATCGGACGGGCCCTCATAGACCAGGAAGTCTTTCAAGTTCTCCGTCTCCTGGAAGTTCACATCGCCGACAGTCTTCTCGCCTGATTCGTTATACACCATCGGCAGTCCTTCCTCGTTGAGACCGGCGAAGCGGTAGCTGAAGATAGAACGCACAGGATAGCCCTCGACGGCATAGCCGAGACCCGTCACGAGATCCACTGCACGCGTGCCGCCTACGGCCAGCGACGTGATTTCGTTATCGGCCTTCGAGAAGATAAGGTCTGACGTCCACTTGAAGCCAGCCTTGTCGATGTTCACGGTGGAAAGGCCCACCTCAATACCTTTCGATTTCATATCGGCGACATTGGCATACTTGGCCAGCTCGCCACCGGCGCCCTGTGTATAGGTGAGGCCAATCAGGTCGTAGTTGTTACGGCCGTAGATATCGAATGTCAAGGCGATGCGGTCGTGCAGGAAGCCCAGATCCACGCCGAAGTTCCACTCGTGCTTCTTCTCATACGTCAGCTCGGTGTTGGCAATCTGATAGATGTAAATCTCCGTCTCAGCCGCCGATGTCGTCGGGCGCCACTTGTTCTCGGTTCTGTAGATGCTGGTGGCATTCGTCACCCATGCCGGACCCGTGTCGGCCGTCAGCGAGTAGCTGGCACGGAGCTTCAGCTGCGACAGCCACGACTGGGTCTTCGCCATGAACTTCTCGTTGATGACATCCCATGCAGCCGACACGTTCCATGTAGGCAGCCAACGGCTCTTGCGGCTCTTGCCAAGGCGGTTGGTACCCTCGTAGCGCAGCGTACCGTTCACGGTGTAGCGCTGGTCGAAATTGTAGTTGAACTGTCCGTAGTAGGCCAGTGAGTTCGTCAGCGTATAGGACTCACCGAAATACTCGGTGTTCTCCTCGTTCATCTGCTTCAGCCACAGGTACGGCGTATAGGTGATGCCGCCGTTGTCATACTGATAGCCCCAACCAGTCCAGGTGTTAGAGGTGCGCAGCACCGATGAGTATTCAGTACCCAACAGACCATTGAGCGTGTGCTTTTCCTTAAACACATTGTTGTAGTTGGCCATAAAGCGGTAGGTGTTCGAACGCATATTGTCGTCGTACTGGTATTTGATACCGCCGATGGGCAGGACAGACTCGGGCAATGCCAAGTTATTGTCGGGATCGGTATAAAGGAGGCTATTGCTGTCGCGGATGGTAGAGTTGTCATCCTGGGCATCGGTACCGGCACGATAAGCATTTGCCTGATTGGACTTGTCCATGACATTGTGCTGGCGCTTCGTATGCGTCAGACGGGAAGAAATCAATCCACTCAGACGTACAGACTTAATCGGCCTGTACTCCAATTCGCCACGGAACATCACGTCAGTCACCTGGATATCGTTGTAGTTGTACTCCAACTCATCGAATATGTTGAAGCCGGTGTAGAAGCGTGTGTAGTTGATATTGGGATCCAGACAGCGGCTCGAATTCATGGCGAAGCTGAAGGGGTTGATGTCGAAGTCGCGCTTTACCTCACCCGTCACCACATCGGTGGTGCGGTTCAGTGAGCCGGGAGCCTCCTGCTTACGGAAGCTGCCCTGAGCTGCCAACTTGACAGCCAACAGCTCAGCGCCCTTCTTATCCTTTAGGATATCGTAGGACGTATTGCCATTGAACGTATAACGGGTGACGCTACTGCGCTTGACATACTGACCGGGATCTGTGAGCACAGACATGGAGAAGTAGTTCTGCATGCGGTCCGTACCGCCGGAAACGCTAATGGAGTGGATCTGCTGCACCTTGTTGGTGAACAGGAGATCGAACCAGTCGGTGTTGCGCATCTCAGCCTGCTGCAAGTAGGCGTTGCGGGCGGCTTCGGTGTTCTGCATACCGAAGGTCCCTGTGGCCGGGTCGAAAGAACGCAACTGCTGGTACATATAGCCATACACGCCCTGGTTCTGGGAATTGACCATATTCTCGAGTTGCAACCAGCCCTTATCGCACATCTCCCTATAGACGCCCATCATCTCCTGCGAGTTCATGATGTTGTAATCACGATAGCTGGGCTTCAGGCGGGTGGTGAACTCACCTGTGTAGTTGACACTGGCACGGCCCTTCGCACCGCGCTTGGTGGTGACGACAATCACACCACCCATGGCGCGAGCACCATAGATAGAAGTTGCAGAACCGTCCTTCAACACGGTGAACGACTCGATATCATCGGAGTTCAGACCTGCCACAGCAGACGAAATCAGCGTCTTGGCATCGCCCGATGCCAGGTCGTCGGCATCCACTTCTACATTATCCTCATAGATGACGCCATCAACGACCCACAAAGGCTTGGAATTACCATATATAGACGTGGCACCACGCACACGAATCTTGGGCGAAGCACCGAAGGTACCAGAGACATTCGTCACCTGCACACCAGCCACACGGCCCTCCAGTGAACGGCTCACATCGGCCGCACCGGACAGCTTGATTTTCTCTGCATCCACCTTGGTGGCAGCACCTGTGAACAGGCGCTTGTCAATCTGCTGCTGACCCGTCACGACGACCTCTGCCATCTGCACATCTTCGCTGACCAGCACGATGCGCATGCCATTCTTGGCCTTCACCCGCTCGGTGCGCATGCCAATCATGGACACCACCAAAACGGCATTCTGCTTGACATCCGGAAGGGTGAACTTACCGTTGAGGTCTGTGATGGTCTTGTTCTTCGTTCCTTCCACCGTGATGCTGACACCCATCAAAGGCTCATTGTCATCGGCAGAAAAAACCGTTCCCGAAATACTTGTCTGTGCCACCAACGTTCCGATACAAAGGAGCAGCGCCGTCAGGACAAGACTCAACCTTTTACATAAATACATTTCCGATATACTAATTTTCTTATTTTCTTAACTTTTGTACGCAAATCGGCGGCAAAGTTATTAACTTTTTAGCATATTGCCATGGAAAATGCTAAGAAATGTTGATTTACATACAAAATAATGCCAAAATGCACTCAATGAAGTACATTTTGGCAAGAAAAAAGTAGCTATAATGTGATTTTGTCTATTCGCAGTCCACCAATGTCAGGTCTTTGTTGGCAGACATCTTGCGCAGATTGATGACGGCGTAGCGCATACGTCCCAAGGCGGTATTGATGCTACAATTGGTCTTCTCGGCAATTTCCTTGAAAGAGAGATGCTCGTACATACGCAGCTGCACCACCTCGCGCTGTAATTCAGGCAGGCGGGCGACCATATCCGTCAGCGTACGATAGGTTAGCTCGTTGTGCAATTCCATCTCCCTATTGCCCGTCAGAGGCATCGCCTTGTTCATCATACGTTCCTTCTCGGAATCGTCTGGTATTTCCAGCATCACACGGTTTTGGCGAGCGCTGTCGATAATCAGGTTATGGGCAATGCGAATCACCCAGCCCGAGAACTTGCCATTCTCCGTGTAGCGGTGATTGCGAATCTGCATGATGACACGCATGAAGGTGTCCTGGAAGATATCATTCGCTACATCACTGTCGTGAACGGCAGTGAGGATATAGCCGAATACTGCGGATTGATAGCGTTCCAATAAAATATCGAACGCCTCATCATTACCTTCTTCATAGAGTTTGACCAATACAGCGTCAGACTCTTGTCTCAATTGTTGCATTACTGTCCAATAGGATGGTTAGGAGTAATGTTTCTGTCGATAGGCAATGATGGTTTAATGATGATGAATGAATAGTGAATATAGTGCTTTATGCCGCAAAGCGGGGGCAAAGGTGAAACATTTTCGCGAAACTGCCAAACTTTTTCTTAAAAATTTTCACATTCCACGCAATATTACCTACAAAATAATAGGTCGCACCTCCTCTATCCCACTCTCTACGAGCACGGCGCCCTCCAAATGTGCGCCACGCAAGAAGTCCGCCGCCGGCATGCGTTTCTTACCTGCTAACTGAATGTCTGTAAGGGCGATGCAGCCGTCCGAGAGGGGCACGTTGAGGGCTGAAGGCTGAGGGCTGAGGGTGGAGGGGGCTTTTTCGGCAAAAAAGGCTTTGAGCTGCGTCTCCTTGCCATCGGCCGCGCGCAAGGTGGTCCAGGCTGCCGGATAGGGAGAGAGGCCACGGATGAAATCATAGGCTGACTTTACCGTATGCTGGCTCCAGCGTATCTCCGTATTCTCCTTGAAGAGCTTAGGAGCAGGGCGGAGTTGGTCGTCGTGCGGCTGTTCCACAGGCTGCACGTTCCCACTTTCTATATCATCGACCGTCTTCACCACGAGGTCTGCACCGAGGTACATCAGACGGTCATAGACATCGCCCACGGTGTCGCGCTCGCCGATAGGAGCCGACACACGATGGATAATGCGACCTGTGTCGATATCGTGATCAAGGAAGAAGGTGGTGACACCCGTCTCCGTATCGCCGTTGATGACAGCCCAGTTAATAGGAGCCGCACCGCGGTACTGTGGAAGCAGAGCAGCATGGAGATTGAACGTACCCATGGGAGGCATCGCCCACACGACCTCGGGTAGCATTCTGAACGCTACGACGATCTGCAAGTCAGCCTGATAGCTGCGCAGCTCCGCTAAGAACGCCTCATCCTTCAACTTCTCGGGTTGCAGCACGGGAATCCCTTGTTCCACTGCATACTGCTTCACGGGCGAGGCCTGCAGGGTGTCATGGTGGCGCCCCACAGCCTTGTCGGGCATCGTGACAACCGCCACTACGTTGTAGTTATTCTCTACCAGTTTCTTCAGGCTCTCCACCGCAAACTCCGGTGTGCCCATAAATACAATTCGGACACCACCCCCCTGCCCCTCCCGAGGGAGGGAAGTAGAATCATTTGATATATTGTGGTTATTCATCTTGGTTTATGTTATGAGTTCTTGTTAGGTATATACTCCCCTCCCTCGGGAGGGGTAAGGGGGTGGGGTCTATTCCTCACTTAAATCCTGCATCATGGTTCTGTACATCGCAAACACATGGCTCCTGCGGATGAAACCCACGAAAATGCCCTCGTTGTCCACCACAGGCAGCGTCCATGCCTTCGTGCGGTCGAAGGCTGACATGACAGCGTCCATCGGGTCATTCGTGGAGAGACGAACGCTGCAGGGAGCCATCAGCTCCCGCACATGCAGTCGATGATAGAGCTCTGTGCGGAACATCACATGACGCACACTGTCCAAATATAATACGCCGAGCAGCTTGCCCGCATCATCTACCACAGGGAAGACATCACGTTCCGAAGAAGAAATCTGGCGCACGATGGTCACCAACTCGTCATCGGGGTGTAGCTGCTCCTCGTAACGTTCGATGACGCTGTCCATGGACATCAGCGTCAGGATGGCATGGTCTTTGTTATGGGTGACCAGCTCGCCTTTGCGTGCCAGACGCATCGTGTAGATGCTGTGGGGTTCAAAGAGGATGATGGTCAGGTACGAGGCCACCGCCACAATCATCAGCGGCAGGAACAGGCCGTAACCGCCTGTGAGTTCAGCAATCAGGAAGATACCCGTCAGCGGCGCGTGCATCACACCGCTCATCAAGCCCGCCATACCGAGGAGTGAGAAATTATTCTCCGGCACGGGGGCCAGGAAGCTAAGCGTTGAGGGTTGAGAGTTGAGGGTAGCCGGAATCATATTCCAGAGCGAGGCAAAGAGGAAGCCCGACACACAACCCATGAACAGACTCGGAGCAAAGGTACCGCCACAGCCGCCACCGCTGTTGGTGGCTGTCGTGGCAAAGACCTTGAACACAATGACGCCTGCCAGATAGAGGAGTAGCAGATGGGGGGTGTGGTAGAAGAAAGAGCCCTCCAGCACCTGGTTCCAATCGGCCTGGCTCTGGCCATTGAGCAACAGACGGATCATGCCGTAGCCTTCACCGTAGAGCGACGGGAACAGGAAGATGAGGATGCTGAGGATAGGTCCTGCTATCAGGAGTCGCTGCCAGGGCTTGCGGATGCGCCGGAACTGATCCTCAAGCCAGTTCATGACGCGCGTGAAGTACAAGGACAGCAGCCCGCAGAACACACCTAATAAAAGGTACGCGGGCACGCGCGAGATGGAGAAGGCGTGGGTGAGGTGAAACTCAAACAGGTTACCTGTACCCAACAGTGCAAAGGTGACGGCAGCGGCCGTCACGCACGACACCAGCAGCGGCAGCAGGCTACCCAGCGTGAAGTCTATCATCAACACCTCCAGCGTGAACACCAAGCCTGCGATGGGGGCCTTGAAGATACCGCTGACAGCACCCGCAGCGCCACAGCCCACGAGGAGCATCATCTTCTTGGAATCCAAGTGGAACAGCTGTCCGAGGTTCGAGCCGATGGCACTGCCCGTCAACACGATAGGAGCCTCAGCACCCACCGAGCCGCCAAAGCCGATGGTGATGCCGGACGCGACGACACTCGACCACATGTTATGCGCCTTGATATAGCTCTTCTTACGAGCTATGGCATACAGGATTTTCGTGATGCCGTGGCCGATGTCGTCGCGCACAACATAGCGGACAAAGAGACCCGTGATGAAGATACCCACGACGGGATATACCAGATACGGCCAGTTGGCACCCGTGATGGAGAATTGGTTCGTCAGCAGATGTTCTATCTGCCCAATCAGCCACTTCAGCAACACACCCGCCAACGCCGTGAGCACACCAATCAGCAAGGCCAGCAGCAGCATGAACTGCCGGTCCTTGATGTGTGCCGTGCGCCACAAGACGATTTTATTCCATCGTTCTTCCATTGTCGGCGGCAAAGGTACAACATTTTTTCTAATGTTTTATACTTCACCACAACTTTTTTACCATTGTGGATATAGGATGATCTGTCAACCCCCAGGTTTGGGAACCAATGGCGGGAGATTCGGCGGTACCGTAGGTCTCCACATTACCGCCGTGGAAGTAGAGTCTGCAGCCGGTGATGATTTGGCCATGTGCATCGTCGTGTCGAGCGGCGCCAGCTGTATGCCGTCCCAGAAGGAACCCCACACCAGCCAGGGGCGGTCATCATCGTCGATGACGAAGTTCGGGTCTATGGCGTTCCAGTTGTCACCCGTCATCTGCCCGTCGCTGCCCTTCTTCCAGTCGTGCGAGCAGACGATGCAGCCCTCATCCTTCCACATATCCGACCGCAGCGAGCGCGTGCTCAGCAGACCTATGGCCGAGCCGTTCTTGCCAAAGGTGGAGCAGCTGTAGGCTGCTACTGTCAATGTGAGAAAGAGTTTGTAGGTAAAAAACTGCAAAACTGCCACCCATGCAGCGTAAGAGATTGACGCTCATACACTAACAAGGGTGGCAGTTTTGGTGGCAGATACCTGAAAAGGTGTAGGTTTCAGCGAGTTTTATATGGATTTCACAAAAAACTCGCTGCCTTTCTTGCTGCGGCGGCGCAGGATGTCGGGGGTGCTGCAGAGGGCACGGCCGAAGGCGTTGACGGGCGGCACCTGGAAGGCGGCGCCAGCGCGCCGCTCGCGTGAGAAATTGTTTTATCATGCATGAGAAAATGTTTTATCATGGCTGATAAAGAGTTTTATCATGCATGAGAAAAAGTCTCGTCATGCTTTGGGAAAGTAATAAGTAAGCGTCGTGTAGTCATAAGTCGGCTCTGCTTCGATGCCAAACCTGCGGAAGAGTGCCGCCACCTGTTCCTGCTGCTCGGGCGTAATGTCATATTTTCCGGCACGATAGCGATAGTAATGTGGACAGCTGCCGAAGATGGCATATAGGCCCTGGCGAAGGTCCGATATCTTACCGGAGGAAAGGCGCGGCAGCAGGCGTGTCATGCCGCGGGCAATGCGCACGCCGCGACGTGGAGTTCCACATCACGGCTGACAAACTGAAATTCTACAACTATGACCTCGACTATGTCCTGGAGCCCGGTGACTTCGAGGTGATGATCGGGCCCAACTCACGCGATGTGAAGAAAGCAGGCCTCAGCGTCGAGTGAAGCTTTGAACAGACTTAGTGTTGCAGATCCTCACTTGCGGATGACAGTGACTTCGCCGGAGGGGGTGAGCTTGATGATGGAGGAGGGTTCGTGGCGTGAGGTGTCGCGCTGACGGGAGACGCAGATGTAATCGACGGCATTCTTAATCTCGTCGGAGATATCTGCGAAGGTCTGGGGCGAGGGTTGACCGCTGATGTTGGCAGAGGTAGAGACGATAGCCTTCTGGAAGCGGTAGCAGAGCTGCTGCGAGAACACCTCGGAGGTGACGCGGAGTCCTACGCTACCGTCCTCTGCCAAGAGGTTCGGTGCCAGATTCACGGCACCATTGAGAATGACCGTGGTAGGCTTCAGCGCCAAATCGATGATATCCCACGCCACATCGGGAACGTTGCGGACATAACGCTGCAAGCGTCCTGCGCTATCGACCAGGCAGATGAGGGCTTTCGAATCCTCGCGCTGCTTGATTTCAAAGACCTTCTTGACGGCCTCGGGGTTGGTGGCATCGCAACCGATGCCCCAAATGGTGTCGGTGGGGTACAGAATGGTGCCGCCCTGTCGCAGCACCTCGATGGCCGCGCGGATATCCTCCTCGCGCAGCTCCTTGCTATTGGGTTTCTTAATCATTGCGCCGCAAAGATACAGCTTTTGTCGTAATTTATGCACTCTTTATCAGGCAAATCCCTTCCTTACACTGTTTTTTTCTCATCACATACTCTTCCATCCACTCTTTCCTCCTCTTTTACCTTACCCTAAGAAGAAAAGGCTGACGCCGAGGACGGAGATGAGGGCACCGAGTACAGAGCGCCAGGTGATGGGCTGACGGAACAGCCAGTAAGAGGGCAGGATGATGATGATAGGCGTCAAAGCCATCAGCGTGGAGGCAATGCCGGCACTAGCATACTGCACAGCCATCAGCGAGAAGCCTACGCCCACGAAGGGACCGAAGATGGTGGTGGCGATAGCCACGGTGATGCCCTTGCGGTCATGGAAGGCTTCGCGCAGGGGCTGGAACCCCTCACGGAAATAGAGTAACAGGCTGAAGCCGATGATGCCGGCAATGCATCGCAGGAAGTTAGCGCTGAAGGGAATAAGCCAGGCGGGCATAGCAGTGGTATCATAGTGGTCCATGCCTATCTTGCTCAGCACGAGACCAATGCCCTGACACATCGCAGCGGCGACCGCAAAGAGTACGCCGTTCAGCGGCAGCTTCAGCGATACCCTGCGATGCTCGCCACGTCCCAGCACGGAGAGGGCAATGCCGGTGAGGGTGATGAGCATGGCGACAATACTCATGGGGGCCATCTCCTGCCCCAGCGTGACCCACGCCATGAGAGCAGCAGACAATGGGGCCAGCGTCATGAATAGCTGACCATAGCGCGAGCCGATGATGATATAGCATTGGAAGAGGCAGAAGTCACCGATGACATAGCCCACGATGCCCGATAGCAGCATCCAGCCGCAGGCCTCCAAGGAACCCACAGGCGGCAGCGGAGAGCCCATCACGACCCAGAACATCACCATCGCAAAGAGCAACGAGAGGCCCATGCGCAACACGTTGAGTGTCAGGTTGCCCAATCGTTTGCTGCCGAACTCGCTCAACAAGGCTGTGGCTGTCCAGGAGAAGGCCACACCAATAGATATCAGTTCGCCGATGTATGTGATCATTGTCGTGTTTTAAGGGCACAAGGCCTGAAGGAACTCTATCTCCACGATGCGGAGTTCGTTCTTCGTATCACCGCCATTCTTGGCCTTGAAGAGGTCGAGTTCGCCGGCGGCAGGCTCTGCCACCTCTACGATGCCACCGAAGGCATCCTCATCCTTGCCGGCCCCCTTGAGGCGAATGGTAATCTCGTTGGTCTTGACGCGCTTGGCGGGTGTCAGATGGATGTAGCCGAGGCTGCGCTCCGTCTCGCCGCTCCAGATAAGGCGTTTGCCGGCATAGACCTCCAGGGGATAGCTGCGCAGACGCCAGCCGGTGAGCTTGAGGCAGATGTCATCGATGACGGCCTTCTCACGGAGGCGATAGGTAATCCAAGCAGTGGAGAGTCGACCGTCGTTTTTCCACTCGGAGAGTTCGTTGTCATCGAAACTGCGAGATGCGTGCTCGCTGTCATAGCCGGCCTTGGCTGAAGCGATGGCAATGCCGCGAGCCTGCTGGGTGTAGGAGGGAGTGAGCGGTGTCTCGCCACGGGAGAGGTGGAGGGGCGGCAGAGAGGGTGAAACGCTCTGCGCAGCCGTGGAAGTAACCTCGATGGAGGCTGGCTGCACGCCAGCAGCAGAGGCGGTGAGACGGATGACACCGGCCTTGGTGGTTGTGCGCACGAGAACGCGGTTGACGCCACACTCCACAGGAAGCGATGTCGCGCCGACGTAGTTATCTGAGATATTCTTGGTGGCGGCAGCGTCGAGGAGTCCCTCAGGACGGTTGTCATCGGGGCGCTGAAGGCTTTGGTTGTTACGTGTAGCGATGCCGCCAATCCACGTGGCCTCGCCCTCAAGTCCGAAATGCACCATGCGGTCGTCGAGCGGGCAGCGGCGCCCTTGGGCATCCACCACTTCCACCTGGAAGAGCACCATGTCAGCACCATCGGCCTTCGTGCCTACGGGATTCTTAATGGCCGTGAGTTTCAGTTGGTAAGGTTCACCGGTGCTTTCCAACTTGTATCGACTGCCATCGGAGCCTACCGCCTCGAGCGTACCAGGTTCAGACGGCACATTCTCGAAGGTGAAGAGGTAGCGATACTGCTGCTTGCCCTTGCCCAGCGAACGGCCGTTGAGGAAAAGCTCAACAGCATCGGCGGTGGAGACGACATAGACGGGAGCCCCTCCCCCCGCCTGTAGGGAGGAAGCTGCGTCTCCGTAGTTCCAATGCCCAATGATGTAAGTTCTCGGCTCTTCGGGCTCTACCCATCCGTTCCACATCACTTGATGGGCATAGAAAGCATCCTTGGGGATGCGCATGGCATCCACAACACCGCTGGTGCGGTAGTTCGACTCGCCGCGATGATGGGTGTTCGTGTCGGAGAAAACAATCTTCACACCTCCCGACGACACACGGGTGCCCGTGCCGGGTCGCTCACGCCAGTAGTCGTACCAGCGGCGCACCATCTCGATGGCGAACTGGTCCATGTTATGGTTATATTCCGTAGCGGGCTTCCCACGATACAACGGGCCGTCGCCTTCCTTGTGGTAGGGGTAGCTCCACTCGTTCCAGTACTTGCGTAGGCCCTCATCACGACAGTATTCCATGGCCCACATCGGGTGCTTCTTCGACTTGTTGATATACAGCATCTCGCCGCCATACTCCGCCTCATCGATGTCCAGCATCTCGCGACTACCGATAGCGCGACCGCCATGCGGGTCATACTTGTCGCGAATGGCCTTCATCTCCAGCATGTGCTCGCGACTGATGCTCTCATTGCCGCTCTCGTAGAAGAGTATCGAGGGGTTGTTACGATTGTAGATGATGGCATCGCGCATCAGGGCCGTGCGCTGCTGCCAGCGGGCGCCCTCCACATCCTTCTCGGCATCGCCGGCGGGCATCGCCTGCGGCAATCCCACGCGGTCGCAGCTCTCGATGTCCTGCTTCCAGGGTGTCACATGCATCCAGCGCACCATATTGCCGCCACTCTCCACCATCAGGCCGTTTGAGTAATCGCTGAGCCAAGCGGGCACGCTCAGTCCCACGCCCGGCCACTCGTTGGATGTGCGCTGCGCATAGCCATGTACCATCATCACGCGGTCGTTCAACCATATCTTGCCCTCGCCAAAGTGGGTCTTTCGGAAACCCGTACGGGTGATAACGGGATCATGGTATTCAATCCTTTCACCGCCTGGTGGCACCTCCTTCAGACGGGTTTCCACCGTATAGAGATAGCCATAGCCCCACGACCAGAAATGAAGACCCAGGACCTCCGACGCAGCCTTGAGCGTTGTCGTCTGACCGGGTTCGATATGTGTGAAGTCTGGACTCTCCTCACGGGCAACCACATTACCATCGGCATCGGTAAGCATGAATATCAGTGCCACATCGTGAGCATGCGTGTCCTCGTTCTTCACCTCTGACTCGACGTGAATCACAGCCTTGCGGTTGGGGATGTCGAAGTCGGTGGCATAGATGTATGTACCTGTTGTTCCCAAGTCGGAGTATAGCGGCAACGTCTGGTAGATTTTACCCGTAATGTGCAACCATACGTTCTTCGGGATACCGCCGTAGTTAGCGTTGAAGTTCTTGTCGTTCCACTGGTAGCGGCTGTTGTGGCGGCGCGAACGGTAGTTCCAGCTGTTGTCACAGCGTACGGCCAACACGTTTTCACCGTCCTTGATGTACGGTGTCAGGTCGAAGCCGAAGGCCATCACGCCATTGTCGCTGAAACCCACCTTTTGGCCGTTCAGCCACACGTCAGCGCCTTGCCGTGCTCCCTCGAACTCGATGAAGAATTTAGCCCCCTCCCTATCTCCCAGAGGGGAGACATCAAAGGTTTTACGATACCAAACGACGGTGTCGGTGAGTTCCACGATATCCTTGCGAAAGGCCTCGTCGCCGTTGAAAGCGTAGGGAAGCGTGACGGACTTCCAGGAGACCTCGGCACCGCCCCCCTCGGGGGCAGTAGGAGGGGCCGCCAAGTCACCAATGTGCAGTTCCCAGTCGGCATTGAAGTTCAGCTTCTGCCGCTCAAAGGCCGATGCGCCATGAAACGAGCAGAAAAGGAAGAAGAGAAGAAGGAAAGAGGGGAACGAGAGTTGTCTCATGTCTCATTACTTTTTCAGGACTTTGACACCATCAATCACATATACGCCCTTCGTCACCTGACGCGCAGATGACTTGTCATCGGCTATCTTGCGGCCACTGAGGTCATACACCGCACCAGACTGAGAGGGGGTGGCGGTGGGGCTGGTGATGCCCACAGGATCTGCCACCACACGGATGACGCCCTCTGTGGTGAGGGCTGAAGTGTCCCAGAGGTAACCGGCCTTTGGAGTAGCGGGCTGCATCGTGACGGTGCCCGACACCGTGACGGCACCAGCACCTGTGAAGACCTGCAGCTCTGCATCATCCACCATCTCGTAGCTGGTGCTCAGCTCCGTCACATTGATGACGGGCGATGTCAGCTTCACAGCGCCCGCGACCTTGAATGCATCGCAAGCGGTACGCGTTGCCGTTGACCTGGTGCGCAGTCGCAGCACAGCACCTGAGTTGAGCGTCAGCGTGCCATTCACGGTGAGCGTGCCGACAGCTGTTGCCGACTGCCCTGCTCCGAGGGTGCCGTTGGACTGCACCACGACGTTCTGTACCTGTCCCGTACCCGTGAGAAAGCCTCCGCTGCGCACGGTGATGGTGCCGGTAGTAGTGGATTTGGAGGTGTTCATGGCCTTCACCTCACCAGCATAGATGTTGATGGGTCCGGCCGATGCACCTGTTAGCGTCAGCGTGCCCTTGCCATATTTGTTGAGGGTGGCACCGCTGCCGATGATACCGGCAAAGGAGGTGTTCGTGCCAAGGTAACCCACATTCCACACGCTGGTGCTGAGTTGCGCATCGGTAGCAGTTGAGCTGAGGGCTCCAATGCTGTGGGTATAGCTGTTCTCCGTGCCACTACCCGCCTTGACGCCCACGGCATAGACACCCGCACCAAGGGTAAAGGTACCCTTCTGCAAGTTCATGGCGCTGACCAGGCGGAACTGTCCGCTGGTGGGGTTGAGGACGCCCTCGAAATCTGCCATATTGGTGGAGAAGTCGCCACGCACGTAGGGGAAACTAATCTTAATGGTGCCCTCGCCCGTCCACTTTCCACGGACATTGCAACGCTGTCCGGCATTGACAGTGAGCGTCTTGCCCTTGGCAACGGTAATAGTATTGGCAAGTGTCGGCGTGGTGCTGGTGGAATTACTGTCGAAGATGGTGATAGCGGCATTACCCGTCACATCAATCGTGGAGCCGGCAGTTCCGAAAGTGGTGTTCCATACACCCATGGCCAGCGTGCCTGCATTCAGCTCGGTGGACTTCCAGGTGTTGTTGCCTGCATAGGTGATGTTGAGCTGTCCGCTGCCCTTCTTCACCAGACGGCCATTGCCCTGGATGATACCCTTGAGAGCGGTGACGCCACTGCTGATTTGTATGGTGGCCTCTTCGTTGATGGTGAGGCCGCGATTGGTGGCGGTGTTCGTATTGGAGACGATAAGCGTAGCCTTGCCTATCTGCCAATTCGTTGCGGCAGTGCCAGCAGCACCGATGCTACTGGGCAGACCTCCATCGGCAAGCTCCGCTACCGTGAGGGTGCCGCTGTTGATGATGGTCTTGCCTGTGTAGTTGCTGTTTGTGGCATTGAGCGTCACGCGCCCCTGACCGTTCATGACAAGGTCGCCTGTGCCAGTGATACCACCTGTGCCACTAAGAGTGAGTGATTTCGTGTTGTTCTCGAAGGTCACGCTGCTCACGGGCATCAGCTCATTCGTTTGGATGGTGGTCTTCAGGACATCATCGCCAAAGACGATGGCGTCGCCAGCCACAAACTCGGTGGCCTCATCGTTGAGAGCGAAGTTAGCTGTCTGGTAGTCCCACAGCGTGCTCTCAGCACCCGTCCAACGCACACCCTGGGCAGCCTGACGCTGCTCATGGATGACGAGCCACAGCGCCTGATTCTCATCGACGATATTGTAAGAGAGCCCCTGCAGACCACGCACGGCGATCTGTGTGAGCTTGCCAGTGAACTGTCCCGTATATTCCAACAACTTGAAGCGGGCCGGCTGAGGCTTGGCAACATCGGGCACGACGGTGAAGACGAGCTGTCCGTTGGCGCCGAGGGTGAGGTCA
>Ga0310691_10001308_pt1 | contig 38352 bp, 27 predicted proteins | sample 176DNAGHGlowgp2_FD_203887 | JGI IMG/M metagenome (GOLD analysis project Ga0310691, IMG submission 203887) | Sheep rumen microbial communities from Palmerston North, Manawatu-Wanganui, New Zealand - 1766 DNA GHGlow gp2 (v2) (version 2) | ecosystem: Host-associated > Mammals > Digestive system >... | reverse complement strand
ACAAAGTCCTGCCCAAGAAAGACGGCGAACGTAAAGTGAAATACAAAGACGGCTTTCAACCAGCCGTGGAAATCTGCAACATCCATGGTACAGGTTTCATGTTGAGAGTACTGGAGAATTAAGACTTGAGACTTAAGACTTGAGACTTAAGAAAGGATAATACAAATCCAAAGTCCTCAGTCCTCAGTCCAAAGTCCTCAGTCTAAAACATAAAACGATTAATATGTCAAATATCGACAAACTATTTGCAAGCGTGGCTGAGAAGGGCCACGTTTGTGTTGGATTGGACACGGATGTGTCATACCTGCCCGAGAAGCTGGCCCAAGAGTTCCCGGGGGTTGAGGACGGGCTTTTCGCCTTCAACAAGGCCATCATCGACAGCACTTTGGACGTGAGTGCCTGCTACAAGGTGCAGATCGCTTATTACGAGGCTTACGGCATGGCCGGTCTGCGCGCCTACTGCCGTACCCTCGCCTATTTGCGCGAGAAGAAGGCCGTCATCATCGCCGACATCAAGCGCGGCGACATCGCCAAGACCGCCGAAATGTACGCCAAAGCGCACTTCACGGGCGAGTTCGAGGCCGACTTCATCACACTGAGCCCATATATGGGCCTTGACAGTCTGTCACCGTATCTTCCTTATATCAAAGATAATGGCAAGGGCGTGTTCGTGCTCATCCGCACCTCCAACGAGGGCGCGAAGGACATCGAATACCTGCCCACGGAGAACGGCAAGCGCGTCTATCACGTCGTGGGCGAAAAACTTCAACAGTTGGGCAAGGACTTCATCGGCGAATGCGGTTACTCCGCCATCGGCGGCGTGATGGGCTGCACCCATCCCGACGAGGCCGCGGAAATCCGCAACATGCTCGACACCACCTTCTTCCTTATCCCCGGCTACGGTGCCCAAGGCGGCAAGGCCGAAGACATCGCCAAGTACCTCCGCAACGGCAACGGCGGCGTGGTCAACTCCTCCCGTGGCATCCTCCTCGCCTACCGCAAGCAGGACAACGGAGCGGCAAACTTCGCCGACTGCGCCCGCGCCGAAGCCATCAGAATGAGAGACGATATTTTAAAATGGTTATAGGTTATTGGTTATTGGTTATTGAAGCTGACAATTCAAGGAACAAAAACAATGTCAGGATTAATTGTCATTCATAATTCATAATTCATAATTCTTAATTCTACATTCTTAATTCTTAATTGAAAATGGGTATTTCCATGCAAATACTTGGCCTTCTGGCCAGCTTGACGTTTCTGGTCATCACGCACGAACTCGGGCATTTCACCTTCGCGAAGATCTTCAAAACCCGCGTGGACCAATTCTACGTTTTCTTCAATCCGGGACTTTCACTAATCCGGATGAAGCGTTTCAATGGGAAGATGCACTTCAGTTTCTTCTCCGGCAAGGCTCCTGAAGAGTGGGCCAACCACCCCGAATCCACCGAATGGGGGCTTGGATGGCTGCCCCTCGGCGGCTACTGCTCCATCAACGGCATGGTCGATGAAACCACAAAGGCCAGCGACTTGAGTAGCGAGGTGCATCCGTGGGAGTTCCGCGCGAAACCCGCCTGGCAACGTTTCTTCATCATTATCGGTGGTGTTTTGGTCAATTTCCTCACGGCTATCATTATATATATATTAATGTGCTTCACGTGGGGCAACGACTACATCCCGCTCGAAAACGCCAAATACGGTCTGGAATTCTCGCAAGAGATGCAGGATGCCGGTTTCCAAAACGGTGACAAAGTGCTCTTGGTTGATACCACGCATCCGAAAACCCTCGGCGACTTTGCCAACACGGTGCTTCTCGACAACGTGAAAACCGTGACGGTGGAGCGCGACGGCGAGGAAGTGGTCATCAACATTCCGAAAGACCTGCCCAGAAAGGTAGTTGGCGCGGGCAGCTCATCGCTGTTCTGCAACTACCGCATCCCGTTCGTCATCGACAGCGTTTTGGCAGGCACACCGGCGGAAAAGGCCGGGTTGAGGAAAGGAGACTCGCTCGTCGGCATCAACGACTCCGCGATGTTCTGCTTCTTCGACTTCAAAAACGTCTTCAACGAGAACAAGAACAACGAGTTGCAAATCGACTACATGCGTGGCGACAGTCTCTGTCACACGATGCTCACTCTCGACTCTGTCGGCAACATGGGCGTGGCTTACCGCCAACCCGCCGACTTCTTCGATGTAGTGCATGTCGATTACAGTTTCTGGCAGTCTATCCCGACTGGTATCTCTCAGGGATTCAGTACGTTAGGCAACTACGTCAAGCAATTCAAGATCGTGTTCACGAAGGAGGGCGCCACGCAGTTGGGCAGCTTCCTGACCATTGGCAGCATCTTCCCGAAAGTGTGGGACTGGTACCGTTTCTGGAGCATGACCGCCCTGCTCGGCATCATCCTCGCCTTCATGAACATCATCCCGATTCCGGGTCTCGACGGCGGCTACATCCTCTTCATCCTCGTGGAGATGATCACTGGCAAGAAGCCCTCCGACAAATTCCTCAGCGTCGCCAACACCATCGGCTTCGTCCTGCTTATCGCCTTGATGGTCTATGCGTTAGGGCTGGACTTCCGACGGTTCATCTTCAAATAATGTAGAATGAAGAATGTAAAATGTAGAATAATTCTGAATGATGAATGATGAATGTTGAATAATGAATGGGTCAAAGGACAATTCCCCCCTTTAGGGGGGATGCCCGCAGGGCAGGGGGGTAAAAAACATCTTCCTTGAGCAGCCCCGGAGGGGCAAGACGCGCGAAGCGCTAATAACCCCACACAAGCGAAGCGCAGTGTGGGGCAAGTAAACCGTAAACCGCAAACCGAATGAATAACACCGAACTCAAAACCGAAATCGCTCGCCTGAAACGCGAGAAGAACGCCATCATCCTGGCGCATTACTACACCCTGCCCGAAGTGCAGGAAGTGGCCGACTTCGTGGGCGACAGTCTCGGACTGGCCCGCAAGGCCGCCGAAACCCAGGCCGACATCATCCTCTTCGCCGGCGTGCACTTCATGGCGGAGACGGCCAAAATCCTCAACCCCACGCGCAAGGTGCTCGTGCCCGACATGAGCGCGGGCTGCTCCTTGGCCAACAGCTGCAAGGCCGAGAAACTCGCCGAATTCAAGGCGAAACACCCCGACCACAAGGTGTTGGCGTACGTCAACTGCACGGCGGCGGTGAAAGCCCAGTGCGACCTGATCGTCACCTCCGGCAACGCCCTGAAGCTCGTCAACCAGCTGCCCAAGGACGAGAAGATCATCTTCGTGCCCGACGGCAACCTCGGCGACTACATCAACCGTATGACGGGTCGCGAGATGCTCCTGTGGGACGGTGCCTGCTGCGTGCACGACCACTACGAGGTGGAGGATTTGGAGAAGGCCAAGGCAGAGCATCCCGACGCCATCGTGGTGGCGCATCCCGAGTGCCGCCGTGAACTGTTAGAGAAAGTCGATTTCATCGGCTCCACCGCCGCCATGCTCAACTACATCGGCGAAAGCAACGCCAAGGAGTTCATCGTGGTCACCGAGAGCGGCATCATCTACGAGATGCAGAAGCGCAACCCCGACAAGAAGCTCTACACGCTCTACAACGGCGCGGTCAAGCACGACTGCGTGAACATGAAGAAGAACAACCTCCTGAACATTTACGCCGCCCTCCTCGAGGAGCAACCGGAGCTCATTATGGACGAGGAGCTGAGGAAGAAGGCGTTGGTGCCGATCCAGAGGATGCTGGAAATGAGTTAGCAGTTAGTAGTTAGTAGTTAGCAATCACAGCGGCTAACGAAAATCTTCCGGTCGAAGGGCCATTCCCCTTCTATTTTAGAAAGGGTGGCCGAAGGCCAGGGTAGTAATATTGAGCATCAGAATTCCTTGTGAAAATGACATGCTGATGTATCAACAAAAAAAATGTATCTTCGCGTCATAAATAATTCAGAACCAAGATGAAAAGGACAGCATGCTTTTTGTTGATAATATACACTTTTCTGTCCGGCGCACTGCGGGCACAGAACCAAACTGACTTGAGTGAGATTCTGAACCAGATCAGCACCGACAGCGTGTATGCTACGGTGCAGGATCTGCAGAACTTCGGCAGCCGTTTGGCGGTACAAAATGAAAACAATCCTGACGGCAATCGGGATGTTGCTGATTATATTATCCAACGTTTGGAGAGATATGGTGTCACAACGGAACTTGACTCGTTTGCTGTGGGTAATACCGTAGCATACGGATTATGGATTGACCAATGGTTCTACAATGTCAAAGGCGTTTTGCCTGCAGACAATCCCATTGATGACTCAATCGTACTTGTGGGTGCCCACATGGATGCCATCGCATTTAACAGCAACAATTATTATGTAACCGCTCAAGTACCTGGGGCTGATGATAATGCTTCCGGTGTGGCCGTGATGCTTGAATTGGCACGCATCTGTCACGCAAACAAAATCCAATTCAGCCGCAACATCCATTTCATGGCTTATGATGCGGAAGAATTCGGTCTATGGGGAAGCGAAGCTGACGCTTATAAACGCAGCAAGGCGGGCGACAAAATCGCTCTGATGATGAACAACGACATGGTGAGCAACCCGCCCGATGGCGATTGGCGACTTCTGCTTCGCTGGTACGACAATGCCGTGGATGTGTTAATGCGCGCCTCTTCCATTTGCGAACAATACACTGACCTACTTCCCGTTACCTTACCCGACTCCGAAAATATGCTGAGAGCAACAAGAAGCGACAGCTACTCTTACTACGAGTATGGTTTTCGCGCAACTTACGCCAGTGAATATACCTATCCTTCTACATATCACACGGCCTACGATGTAACCGACTCCTGTAATTACGCCTATCTCGCCGAAGTTGCCCGGTACAATATGGCGATGCTTGCCACCTACGCAGGTTCCGTCTCCTGGATTATTCCAGAGGAACCTCCCACCGTCACCACAACACACGTCTATCCGAATCCTACTTGCGGGAAGGTCACGGTACAGTTCCTGTTGGAGCAGAACTCACCCGTCGGCATTTCCGTGCTCGACTTGAGTGGCCGCACGTTGCTACACTATGACAACGGAATCCAGTCTGCCGGCATCTACCATTCGGAGTTGGATCTTTCAGTCTTGTCCGCTGGTTTGTACCTCTGCCAGATTCGCACGGACAAGGGTGTCGAGACACTGAAGGTGCTGCGACGGTAATTAGACTTGAAATTTAAGATTTAAGACGTGAGACGTAAGACTTTTGGGGAATCTGAAAAGGTTCCCTTTTTCTTGTTATTAAAAAACCCATTTATTTCCAAGGATGGCCTTTCGGCCAATCTTTCGCGCCCCTACCCCGCCCTTCGGGCACCCCTTCCAAAGGAAGGGGAATTGGAGGCGACCGCTATTATTTGCTGTTTCCGAAAACAATAGTCGGCCACGGCAAAACTATTGCCTATTGCCTTTTCCCTATTCCCTAAAAAATCGTATCTTCGCGGCCTCAAAATTCCGACCGAAAGATGAAGAAAAACGTGTTCCTGACCGGCGCGACCGGCACTATGGGATGGGAAGGACTCAAAGAGCTGCTCCGCTATCCCGAACAATATGACGTGACCATCCTGGCGCGCAAAAGTCCCAAAAATGAGAAGAAACTGGCCCCGATTGCGGACAAAATCCGCATCGTGTGGGGCGACCTGATGAACTACGACGACGTGCTGCGCGGCGTCACCGGCGCGGACATCGTGCTGCACGTGGGCGGCATGGTCTCCCCATCGGCGGACTATTTCCCCGAAAAGACCCTGAAGGTCAACGTGACCGCAGCACAGCATGTGGTCAAGGCCATCCTTGCACAACCCAACGCCGACGATATCAAAGCCGTCTATATCGGCTCGGTGGCACAGACCTCCGACCGCAACGCGCCGCTGCACTGGGGCCGCACCGGCGACCCCGTCTGCTCCAGCGAGTTCGACTGCTACGGCATCAGCAAGATCATCGCCGAGCGCGTCTTCGCCGACTCCGGCCTCAAGCACTGGGTGAGTCTTCGCCAATCGGGCATCCTCTACCCCGGCATCCTCAAGAACTTCGACCCCATCATGTTCCACGTGCCCATCAAGGGCGTGCTGGAATGGGCCACCGTGGAGGACTCCGGCCGCCTGCTTGAACGCGTCTGCCGCGACGAGGTGCCGGCGGAGTTCTGGAACCGCTTCTACAACATCAGCAGCGGTCCCGAATACCGCATGACCAACTACGACTTCGAATGCCGCATCCTCAAGGCCACCTACTGCCCGAAACCCGAAAAAATCTTCAATTCTAACTGGTTCGTACTCAAGAATTTCCACGGCCAATACTATTTAGACGCCGACGTTTTGGAAAACTACCTCCACTTCCGCGCCAACATGCCCGTGGACGACTATTTCCGGCAGCTGAGCGACGGACTTCCAGGGTTCTTCAAACTCGCCAAAATCGCGCCGCCGTTCGTCATCAAGATGGCGTTGCGCACGCTGGCCAACAAGAAGACTTACGGCACGCAATACTGGATCAAGCATAACGACGAAAAACGCATCCGCGCCTACTACGGCAGCATGGAGAAATACCGCGCCATCCCCGACTGGAAGGACTGGGATCTTTCGGATCTTCCCGGATGCGAGCACGCGGTGCACATCGACCACGGCTACGATGAAAGCAAGCCGCTTTCCGAATTGACTGTCAGCGACTTGCAGAAAGCGGCAGAGTTCCGTGGCGGCAAGCTGGTTTCCACCGAATACGATGGCGACCCAGCCAAAAAGCTGACCTGGCAATGCCACGACGGACACACCTTCGAAGCCTCCCCGAAGCTCATTCTGGAAGGCGGCCATTGGTGTCCCGAATGCCTCCCGCCGGAATGGAACTATGCGGAACAGGCGAAGCACAACCCGTTCTTCGCACAGGTGTACCGAGGATAGCTGTTGGCTGTTGGCTATTAGCTATTGGCTGTTGGTGACGACAATCTCCAAAATCGTAAACCGTAAACCGCAAACCGATTTTGCGGAAACAGCACCTCAAAATCATCCATTTTTCTACAGCACCCACTTTGGATTAAACATCAAAAAGTGGGTTTTTGTTTTTCAAATTGCTATATATCAAAATTTTACAATCGAATAATAAAAAACAGAGACAGAGACGGAGCAATGCAAAAAAATGCTACCTTTGCGGGCTAATTTTTTGAAATATAATGTATAACTAAAAATAAAAATCTATGGCAGCAATTGGCGCAATTCGTAAGCACGGCGTGCTTTTATTGGTAATCATCGGTTTGGCCTTATTAGCGTTTATCTTAGGCGACCTTTCTAATGTTCACCGCACATTCTCGAACAAGTATGTGATGGCCAAAATCGATGGTAAGAAGATGGATCAGCAGTACAGCAAGCAATATGAGGAGAACACTGCCCTCATGAAGCTGCTGCAGAACAAGACTTCCTTTGAAGACAACGAAACTTACCAAATCCACGAGATGACCTGGCAGCAGATGCTTCAGGATGCAGTTTTAGACAAACAGTTAGCAAAGTTGGGATTGACTTTCACCCCGCAAATGATCGAAGATTTCAAAGAGAACATGGTGGCTTCCCTCAGCACTCAGCAGCCCAACCAGTTCATCGCCCAGTTCGCCAACGCACTGGCTCAACTCTACGGTCCCGAGAATGCAATGGGCATCATCTCCAATATCGAAACATTTGCCAACCAGGATCAAGGCAAGGATATCTACAACGCCTACCAAGCGCTGGTCCGTTTTGCCATTAATGCCGAAAAGCAGCAGAATTATTTCGCTTTGGCGCAGAACACCCTCTATTTCTCCGACCCGATGGCGAAACAGTTGGCCAAAGACAACAACATGGCAATGGTTTCCCTGATGACCGTCAATCCGGAACTCACCGCCTTCCAGAACCTGAAGCCGGAAGTTTCCGAAAAGGAGATGAAGGATTTCTACAACACTCACAAGAAAGACATGTTCGACCTTCAGGACGACAATCGCGACATCAACGTGGCTGTGTTCCCCATCAACCCCACACCTGCCGACCTCAAGGCTATCGAAGACAGTGTCCGCAAGGATTTCACCAACTTCACGCAACAGTCCATCGCCGAATTCAACCTCTCAAAAGGCAACGGTGTGGTCGATAGCACTTATTTCAAGGAATCCGACATCAATATTCCTGAACTGGACAGCCTCATCTTCAAATCTTCTGTGGGCAGCTTCATCGAGCCTTTCCTTTATGAGAACGTGAAGTGGTACTTCGGCAAGGTGTTCGGTGCCGCCAACCGTCCCGACTCAGTGCTCGTGGCCACCATCGAGCTGCCTTTCAAGACCGCTCAATACAAGGAAGCCCCTTATTCCAAGAAAGAAGCCCACAGAATCGCCGACAGCCTTGCCGATGTGATCAAATCCAACCAAGCTTCTATCTTCGAACTGCAGCCGAATTACTTGTATGGCCGCGAACAAGGCGACACCACCTTCTGGCTCCCCGAAAGAGGCACGATGTCCAACCTCTACAACAGCTTGCTTGAAACACCCAACGGCGGCATTTACCTTTACAAAGCCCCCAACGGATACATCGTTTTCCAAGTGCTTGACCGCACTCAACTCATCGAAAAACGTCAGTTTGTCCTTTACGACTACGACGTGAATGCTTCTGAAGCCACTTTCAACGCACTTCGTTCCCAAGCCAACCAGTTTGCCGCCAGCGTGACAAATAACGATGAATTCATCGCCAACGCTGCAAAACAGGGTATCCAAGTGGTCAACGGTCAAAAAGTGACCTCCATGCTGGCCAATATCGGCCAACTGCCCAACTGCCGCGACATCGTGAGCTGGGCATTCAGCGATGATGTGAAGAAAGACGCCATTTCTGACGTTTTCAACATTGACAGAACGTATTTTGCAGTGGCATGCGTGGCCCAAGCCCGTGAAAAAGGCGTGCAGAAATACAAAGATGCTAAAGATGACATCAAAACGATTCTGGAACGTAAAAACAAGCTGAACATGGTTGCCGACCAGCTGAACAAAGATCTCGCTTCCGGTTTCGACGCCGTGGCCCAGAAATACTCCGTTGCCGCCAACGACAGCGTGATGTTGAGCTTCGCCGGCGATTACTACATGAACCGTGGCGTTGACAGCAAGGCCATCGGTCAAATCTTCAACCTGGCCAAAAACAAACCCACAGCAGTCTGCGGCAACAACATGGTGTATGTCGTGAATGTGAAAGAGCTGCGTGACGGACAAGCCTCACAAAACCTCATGATGGAGAAGAACTACCTCCGGAATGAACTGATTGGCCGTGAGCGCAACGAAAACACGCTGCTCAGCTACCTGATCAGCCAAGCCAAAGTGCTGGACAACCGCGTAAGATTCTATCAGAAATAAGACGTAAGACTTGAGACGTTAGACGTAAGATAAAGAAAAAGCGCTTCATTTGAAGCGCTTTTTTTTTGAATAAGATATTGTACGGCCGAATAATAATTCGCCCCCACCCTTACGCCTCGTCCACCATCTTCTTGAAGAAGCTGGCTCGCGCCGCGCCTTCGCCGGTGTTGAGGAGCACGGTCTCGCCATTGCGAATCTGTCCTTCCTCCAGAGCTTTGTAGAAGCCGGCCAGGCAGACAACGGAGGCGGGTCCGAAATAGATACCGCGCTCGTCCTTGACGATTTTGCCGTATTTCGCCAGCTCGCTCTCCTTCACACGCAGGAACGTACCGCCGCTCTTGCGCACGATGGGCGCAACAATGGGATACATACCCGGATTGCCGGCGGAAAGGATGGAAACCATGGTCTGCGGATTCGGGATGATGGGATAGTCCTTCTCGTAACCTTCCGGGAATCCGGCCTTCACGGCACTCTCCCACCCCTGTACCATCGGGTCGCAGGTATCCTGCTGGATCAACAGCATACGGGGCATCTTGGTGTCCGGGAAGGTGGTCTGCAGCTCGCGGATGCCCTTGTCGAGAGCGATGGGGCCTGTTCCGCCCGCAACGGCCTGCACATACACATCGGGCATCTTGCCCAGCTGACGCAAGTACTCAAAGACCATCGTCTTCTTGGCCTCCACGCGGATGGGATCGATGTTGCCCGTGGAAATCAGCACGTGGTTCTTCTCGTGGAAGTCGTTGGCCTCTTTCTTGGCATCGCCGTAGTTACCGTCGCACACGACCACGTTCTGGCCGTAAGAGCGGATGGCCGCAACGGAATCGGGACAAGCGTCATGCGGCATGAAGACCGTGAACTTGACGCCGGCCTCGGCCAAATAGCGGGCGTAAGCCGTGGCGGTGTTGCCCGTGGAGGCCACGCAGTACTCCTTCACGCCGTTCTCCTTGAAGAGGGAAGCGGCCAACGAAGCGGCAATGTCCTTGAAAGTGTTGCTGCCGCCGTTCAGGTCATTGCGATAGACCATCACCTTGCAGTCAACGCCGTGCTTTTCATGGGCATACTGCTCAAGGAAGCCCCACTCCTCAATCGGAATCGCCCCCTCTCCGAGCGTGACGACGTTCTTCCGGTCCATCAGGGGCAGGAAGTCGAAATAGTGGTAGAAGTCGGCGGGCTTGTGCTCCGGCTTCGTCAGCTCCTTGATCTTGTGATAATCAGCCGAATAGACGACATCGGCACGTTTGCAGCCGCACTTGCACTGCTGATTTTGGGAAAACCAAGTGGCAAAATCGGGGATGATTTCGCCACATTGCGTGCAGACCAATTTGTATTTATTCTCCATAAGAAAGTATTTATTTTCTTGACAAGGCGAATGATGGATTCGCGGCCGCAAAAATACAATAAATTCCGAATGAGTATGGCAAGAAAAATAATGTTCCTGTCTAAAGGTATCCGTATTCCTCATAATTTCACCTTTCCTCCACCAACCGTTTCATCTCCCGCACCAGAAACAATGTACAATGTATAATGTACAATGTACAGTTGGTCTCGTGGCGAGCTAATTGTACATTGTTAATTGTACATTGTACATTGGCAAGGGGGTGATGGTGGAGAAGGCGGGCGATTATGCTTGCAGCAACGCCACTACTTCTTCTAAGGTGAAGGCTTCATAGAGTGCCTTGGCCTTGTCGTAGAGTGCGTTGATTTTCGCGAAAGAACGCCATATTTTCGAAAACGCGCTGCCAAGGCTTGTCGTTTTGCACGTTCCGCCCGGATTGACGATACCGCAACTGTTTGCTCCCGACAGCGGGCTCCCCGCAAGCAGATACACCAACCAGCAATCGTCTTGAACTTCGCCTTCAATGGCGGTGTTTTCACACGTCAGCCACCACTGAAGGTAAACGCCCAACGTGGGATGTTGGAAGCAGCTGGTGCCGAAATAGGCGAGGTGGTTATTGACAGTAACCGGGGCGAGGAACATGCGGCTGTCGCTGAGGATTTGTTCGTGGTGCTTGAGGAAGAAGAAGGCATGGTCGGTGAAATACTTTTCGGCACGCACGATTTCCGGCGATGGTTCCGGCACACGGGGTCGCCCGCGCTTGCGGCCGATGGTCAGGTACTGCCCCGTCGTGTCGAGTTTTATACTGTTGTCTATCGGCGTTGCTGCCTCCGGTTTGGGATAACAAGGCAACGTGCGGCCGTCGAGGAGGGTGATGACAGGGGCGAAAGGATTGTCGGTGTTCATTGTTTTGTTTTTTATTTCCCTTTCAAACACTCTTTCACAGTATCCCGGTATTTCTCCATCAGATACTCCACCACCGCATCCCAGTTGGGGAATTTGCTCGAACCGAAATGGATGACCTCGCCGATGAACTTGTCGGCACCGCATTTATGCGGGCGGTCATCGATGAGATAGTCGCCGAGACAGAGGTTCTTGTGGTGCGAGAGGATGAGGCGTTTGTAGAAGACGTCGTCCTCCTTTCCGCCGAAATGTTTCTTCACCCAGTTGAGTTTGTCGCTCCAGGCTGTTGGGTTGTTCCACGGGGCGGTGGAGAGGATGTAGAGGTCGTAGTGTTCGCGGAGCTTCTGTACGGCCTCTATCGCGCCCTGCATCGGATCCATCAGCGCGAAAATGCCCGGCACATCGTCGTAATGCGCCTTGTGCCTGATGCCCGTTGTACTTTCATAGTGCTCGCCATAGTCTTGTTTGGTCTGCTCGTCCAGCCGGTCAATCCCCGACTGGAAGTTGACGAGGACGTTGTCCATGTCAATGAAGACGATTTTCTTCAGACCAGCTGTGGCTTTTTGCATTTTTTCAGAGAAATCAGCTAATCGTTTTTTTGTCACAGGTTGAATGGGTAATTTTGCCATAATAATTCTTGTTGTGGACTTCTGGTTTTTAATTATTACCATTCCCGTTACCTTGCCGAAGTCCCATTAAGCAGGGGAGTGGGAAAGGCCTCATTTCTTGAAAAGTTTTTTTATCGTTTCTACTACACTTGGTCCGTGCGGTCTTTCGATCTCTTTGCTTGCCACCTCTTTAATTTGGAGGATAATCTGTTTGAGATTGCCGTCTGTAAGTTGCATGACTTGTTCCGAATTGTCGCAATCATCCGCCAATTGCTGTGCAGTATCGGCAAGTTGTGTTGAAAGCCGCCTGAACTGTAGCCATGCTTCCGGCTTGAACTCTTCGGTGTTTGCATCTTGAAAGATTTGCGCCACATTCTTGACGGCATTTGCTCGACGCTTCACCTCATCAGGGTTGTCTTTGTACGTTTGTGCTCCCGCCACCACGGCATTCAGCATGGAGAGGCCTTGTAACAGGGTGTAGTAATAATTTGGGGACATAATTATATTCTTTCTAAAACTCATTAATACGATCATCAACAATCTCAAGAAGAGAATTGATCGGTGAAATAGCAGCGGTGAAAGGAACCCTTCTACGTTCACACTTTTCTAAAGTGACTTTGATGGCACTATAACCAAATACGATAGGGTAATCAATCAACCCTATCTCATTTTCATAAGAAGGCAAGGAAATAAAATAACTGCCGTTTCTAATATCAGATTTAATGTTCGTCAGGATTCTCCTAAGTTTCATTAATTTTCTCATTTCTTCTTGTCTGTCCATTTTTCTTATCTTTTAATTACTGCATACTCTTTTTAGGATTTTCGGTTTCCTCCAAACTTTATTTTCTTTGCAAGACATTCTCCATGCAGATGGGTGTTTTTTAATCTTTCATACATCTTACCGACAAACCATTTTCTTTATCGTCAATGTATGCATGACTCCAGTCCGCTCTTCCATTACCAATGGCAAAATAATAATAATCAGTATTTTCTATAGTAGAACCCCAGAAAAAACAAGCTATACCGAAAAACCTATATCCATTATAATATGCACCAGCAGGTAAAGCACTAAATCCTGTAGCATTGTTTGAGATTTGCGAATTACCTGTAGCACATTCTTTAGAGCTGTATTCCCATGTCGTAGTAGAAGCTAACGCTTTATTGATATTTTCTTTTACTTCACCGCAAACATACTGGCTTTGGTTACCAACATAATTGACAAGTTCCATCCATTCGGAATAAGTAGGAAGATGCCAACCCGACGGGCAAACTTTCATTGCTGCCTCCCAATTGTACAAATAACCAAATTCGTTGACATTATTTTTGTCATTATTCGGATAATAACGGTAAAGTGCAGATGAGTTTGCTGATGTCCCCAATGCGATTTGATTACCATTCTCATCTTGTGTGGTTCGCAAGTTTTCTTTCATCCAGCACTGAGTGCCGATTTGAATTGTGTTGTAGATATTGCCATCATAGTCTGTTATAGTTGATGGACATGGTTCTTTCAATTGTTGAGATTGTGCGAAAAATATGTTGGGTACAAACAACAACATATTTAACAGAAAATAAAAAATCTTATTCATATTTTTGGAAATTATAAAATGTCAACACTTATAAGTTCTCGACTTTATTTTGATGTTTGTTAATTCGGATTGGCTATTGGTTAAAACTTAAATCTTTCTATTATCTCCTCAACACTTGCATTCTTCATGCTTTTTGCCGTTTTATCCAAGGAAGCAGCATCATTGCTGTTAACAAGAGCAATGACAGAACATTGTAGTTTTCGTTCTGCTTGCAATTTGTCCTGCTTTTCAGATGGGTTCCATGATTGGTCAAGCGATTTGAAGTGCTTTTCATAAGCATCCACAATGTATTTGCACGTTTTCTTTTTTGCACTGATTTGTTGGTGATTATTCTCTATGATTCTCCTATTCATCAGAAAATCCAAACAAGCTTCTTCTGTATCTGAAATCACACCCAAAATCTCAATTAAATCTTGAATCTCTTTCTCCGGCAACAATTCACTCTCTTTTTGTTTCATGAACGATTCCAATACTTTTACGACATCCGCATGTGCTTTGCCAGCATAAGCGTTGATGAATTGCTGTTTCTCAATAGAATGTTCACGCAGATTCGCAATGGCCAAATATAAATCCTGGTACACGGTAAATAATTGGATATCAGGATCGGATTGCAGATAGTGCTTCTTTACGGAAATTTGATGCTTCTTTTGATAATTCAAATAGGCTTTCACAACAAAAGGAGCGATTTTTTTGTAATTGCCAAGAAGAAGCTGGTCCTTTACCATCATTTGTTCTCGCATATCATATTTTTTCTCTGAATTATCTTGCCACAGCTGGGTTTTATATGAGATGGAATCAGTTAATATGGTGGAGTTGTTTGCAAACGGCAACCGTAAAGTCAAATAGGTGTCAAACACATTCTTTGGAGACTCTTTACGGTTAAGTGTGTTCAGGGCACAAATATTACCAGCAAGGTCAACCTCAACAGAATCCAAGTGGAAATTAGATAGTGGCAACCAAGGATACAGTTTGTATTGCAAGATAGTAGCTTTGTTTGCAGGTGTTGCTTCTTCCGCGGACAACAATGTTGAAAATTCAAAGTGATTGAATATATTGTCGTTCATTGTAGAAAAGTCGTAATAGCCTGTTTTTTCCGAAATGCACTTTTGCAATTCTTTAAAAACAGAAGTGCAGGCTGTTGTAACAGCGGACAGTGATTCTTGCGCTCTCTTTTTTTCTTCTGCTATTCGTATTTCCTCTTGTCGCTTCTCCTCGGCTATGCGTTGCTTTTCTGCTATGCGCTTTTTTTCTTCCTCCTGTCGAGCGGACTTTTGTTCTGCTGTTTCATATTGCACTAATGTATTCGGATCAAGTAGCTTCATGAATTCCTCTTCATTGGGGATAAAAAAGTTTTCCGCATCTTTTGAGAAGAAGTCGGTCCAAGTTTCACCAGGAACAGGTTCCCCTCCTTCCACCCACATTGACAAAAGCCTTAATGTGTGGTTGGAAATAAGTTCTATTTCATAAAGTCTGAATTTTCCTTGTTGCGCCAGTATTTTCAGTCCTTGTGCCACTTTTTCATTCCATTCTTTCACTTCGGGATTGGTTGACAAATCTTGTTTTGACTGTGCTATGTGCTGCGCACGGTTTGCGGGATAGACATTTTCAAATTTGTCTGTCATGGCGGCCGAAGTGGTGACAGAAGGTTCTGAATCATATGTTATCGCTAACAAATAATGGTCTTTATTAATCTCCCATTTGAATTTGGTTTTGGCGGTTCCATTGATAGTGAATTTGTAGCCCCCACGAATACTGGAGCCTGTTCTTCTGTCTTCTCCCGACAACCCATTGCTATAACCAGTACGTATTTGCTGGGCAATCATCTCTGGGGCTACTGTAAAGGTCTGGTATCCAGTGCCGTCTTTGTTGAAAGAGATACTGGTCTTATAATAATAGCTAAGTCCTTGCTGTTGCTGGACTATATATAACCTTTTATCGTATTTTTCTTCCTCATCGGTGATTTTTTGCCATGTTGGACACTCCCAAGTCTTTGCTATTGTTCCCCAATCACTTGTGCTGCAATATGTTATCCTCTCAATATAGTCACCATATTCCTCATCAAATCTCTCATATCCTCCTGCAAGATGCTGGCAATCAATAGAACTCTGATGTAATATGTCAGTCGGTTGTTGGACATTTCTCAAATACAAAAGTCCACGATACACACCTTCACCGGGTTCGCTCATCACAACCGAGACGATATTATTATTGACCGTTGATGTCCACAATTTGTGCAATACAAATCCGTTGTCATACACAGCCAACGTGTCACTGGTATTAGCTTTTTCAAAAACGGGTTCTTCTTCACTTGTCTCGTCTTCGGATGACAAATGACCTAATTCAGAAGAGGCTTTTTCATCTGTTGAATTATATGCTATTTTTTCCTCATCTTCTAACATGCTGACACATCTCACGGAAAAATGACGGTCTTTTTTCGCTTTCTTCCGATAAACCATAGAGCTATTATACCACACTTGTCGACAAAGAGCACTGCTGTTGTCAAACTCTGTCCCTGTCCAAAAAAACGCTCCACGTGAAAAATCGTACTCGTCGCCTTCACCCGCAGGCAATGCACTGAACCCTGACGAGTTACAAGATAAACATTTCTTCATGTAGTCTGGAATATCATTTTGTAAATATGATGGTAGATTATTGGCACTTTCACTTATCCAACCAGTAGTGTTACGTATGTTAGGTGCGAAATTTCCTCTTCCCTCCATGCTGTTAGCCTGTTTTTCCTCAAGACCTGCATCTATCTCCATCTGCTGCCATTCCCAGTCGCTGGGCAGATACCAGCCGTTTGGACAGAGTCCCTGTTTGCCGCGTTCAATGCCCTTAACTGTTTGCCAATCATATAATAATCCGTATATGGAATCATTATCTTTGCTATAATTCGCATGAATATAACTGGCTTTTGTTCCATCTGCATAATGCGTTGTTCGCAGATTTTCTTTCATCCAACAACGCCCACCTATATAAATGGTATTGTAACGATGTCCATCATAGTCTGAAACCGAAACAGAACATGGATTATTTGGCGCATTTTGTGCCAATAATGATAGTTCCGATAGTAGCAAGAAGAAGATAATTGTAAAGTTTTTCATAATGTATATTTATTTGATTTTTATTGAATTGTCTGTTGTTTCGTCGCAATGACCCCATCTTTCCCAAACCCAACACCCTTCATTTTCCATGAGGAAACCATCTCCCTCCATGTATCGGAATCCGGTGCAAACAGTTGTCGTCGTTCTGGTTTTTCCAAATGGTTTCGCATTATTCCAGCCATATCCACAATGACAGGTGTCCAGCGGTCAGTCCAAGTGATGAGGCTGTAGGACAGTCGCATCAAAAAGGCATTGTTGGTGTTTCCACCGCCTGCCCTCACACCGATATTTTTCTTGCCCACAGGAAGGAATTCATTGTTGTCTATATCGGAAAGAATTTCGTGTTTTTCTTGTAGTATGCAGGAAAGGTCTTCGTACAATTTTTGTAATTTTTCTTCATCAATGGTGGTCATTGACTGACCTGCTTTGTTTTTGTGTGCGAAATGCACATGGGCATCAGGAGCCTTCTTCGTAGCCGAGACAACAATATTCCAGCTTTCCTTGGGAGCAGACAACTCTTTTAAATCCTGTACAAAGTCTTTCAATGGAATTTCCCAGTCTTCTTCTTTCCCCTCAATGGTAACAAAGCTGGTTCGATCATCAACATCGGTAACAAACAACCGGCTCATCAAATTGAAACCGCCAAATTGTGCCAAATAATAAGCAAAATGCCCGATGGTGTTTTCGTTGTCCGCAGTTGGGGCCACAATGGTGACATTGGATTGGCGCTTAATCATAATGCCGTACGATTTCCTAACAATCTCATATCCGTCAACTGTTTTCCCATAGAGCGGCAGCAGCTCAATCACGAGCCGGTCTTGCGGGTGCTCCGACCGGGGTTGAGTGTCGGCAATGTTGCGAAGCCTAAATTCGTCAAACCGGCTGACCGTTTCAATGATGTCGTTCTCCGTCATACTTTTTTTGACCGCCAAAGAGGCGAGAGACACATTCCGGGGTGCTACACGGTAGCCAGTCTCCGGATTACGAACCCTTTTGAATGATTTCAGGATTTTCTCGCGGCATTCTTGAAGATGTTTTTCCTTCCTGTCGTCTTCCATGGCCTTTCTGAAACCATTTGCCACTAGACCTGCAGGCACGGCGAAAATGAGGATTTTCATGATGCCGATGAACGAATCAATATGACGACCAACAAGCGTGACGGGGCCATTGCCAGAAAAATGTCCGGGATCGCCAATGTATCGTGTGAGTGTCCACACAAAAGCTTGCCACCAGTTGCGGTATTCCTCCGGCTGGGCGGCATGTTCTACAAAATAGAAAAGGATAGATAAGGCAAGTGAGACCCAAAACAAGACTTGAATGGAAATCCAAAAGTCTTTCTTGGCATTTTTGAATGCTCGTCCAAAAAAAACAAAGGATTTGAGTATGGTTTGCAAAGATTGTTTCATTTTATTCATATTTGTTATCACTTAACCCTATACTTCACTTTATAGTACTCATTCTTGGGCGTTACGCTCACGGCCTCCAACCACAAATAGTTTGAGTAGCGGAAACGCTCGTTGGCAAAACCTAAATATACCTTGGTCAATCCTTTGGTGGGAATGCGACCGTTGCACGACTGCGTACCCATCAGCGAAAGGTCGATGTTGTATTTTAATCCGTCAGGAGCAGCGCCATCTTGAAACTTCTTGGCCTCCGCCTGATTGGTGAACACATACACATTGCAGTAGGCCTCTTCCTCTCGAACAGGCCTGTTTCTGTACAGCAATTCGCGCAAGAGACTGGTTCCTGTTTCTGTCTTGGTGGATTCCCAAATGGGCAAGCCGAGGAACTTCACCTTCTTGTAGGTCTCCTTCATGTTCTTGTTGAACTTGCCGTCCGTATTCTGGTCGCCCTCGTTGGTGGAGATACGGAGACTATAAAGAATGTCGGTGCAACCTTTCGGCACGTTGAGTGTCACTACTGCGCGAGAGGTGCCACTGAAGAAGCTCTTGCCAACAGAACGCAGAGTGAATTTTCGTGGTTCCTCAAAGATGTTTTTCATGTCAATGCCGGGCACTTTCACCGCCATAAAATCATTGGCGGCACAGTCCACCGTGTCAGTCTGCACATAATGGCGTTCTCCCATCTGGTCAAATTCCGACAATTTCTTCTCCACGTTCAAATCAATATAGGCCGAACCTTTGGGAGTAATTTCTATTAAGTAGATGGCACTGTTCTGTATGGACAGCGAATCGCGCACCTGCCGCTTCCCAATGTATGTCTTCAACGTATTATGAGCGTCGGCGTTGTAGATTTTCATGGTCACATTGCCGTTGGTGGACATGGTATAAAGCAGTTTCGTCCCTTTCTGCATATACACCGGCCACCTTTGTGCGGAATGTATCAGATAGTCGCTTTCGCTGAAGCAGGGGAACTTCATGGCGGCAAACTCATTTTTCAACAATGACTCTACCGCTGTGCGAACCGAGTCGGTGCGAGCCTGCAAAAGCATACATTCGCGACGGCCCTCGTCGTCCATGCCGCTGTCATCATATTCGTATTGCAGCTTCTCGTACGTTTTCAACAGCGACTTGAACCGTTTCTCGTTTTTGTTGGTCATATAGCTGCGCAGTTGCACATCAATGTCCGCCAACCTGTTTTTTGTGTCATTATACTTCCGCGCTTCATCCGAAGGCATGTGTGGATTTTCGCTTACGGATTCTTCGCTCAAGAAGCTATCCATTTGCTTATCACCATTTCCAGTCCCACCGCACGCACAAAGCAGAACTGCAAAAATGATAGGGATAACATAGTTTCTCATAAATTGATATTTGGTCATACTTGTCATTTCTTTTTTTTCCCAAGCCGCAAAAATACCTCTCTTCCCTTCACGCAGTTAGGTTCTTTTCAGGTTCTTTTGCATGCCCTTCCAGGGCTTCACTAACGCGCATAAAAAAACCGCGAACTTCATTGTTTCGAGTTCGAGGTCCTGGAAAAACCTGCAATGCCAAACAAAGAAAGCTCACGGCTGTGAACCGCAAGCATCTTCAGCTTCCTCTCGGCATTGCATTTGAAATTTTCCAGGTTTCGAACTTGCAAAGATTTTTTTCATATTTTTGCATCCGAAAAAAGAATAAAGGAGAATAAAGAAGAATAAAGGAGAATGTAAGAATGTTTGCAGTACCCTATCTGTCGGAGTATTTGCAGAACATGGATTGAATAAGGCCTTTTACTGCGGAATGAAATTCAACGACGACATATCCACATCAGGGCCGGTTGCGTCGCAGGACGTGAACATTTCCGACCACTTCACCGGCTATAAGGAGTTGCCTTCAAACGGCTACTCCCGCCTTTTCCGCGCTCAACGCTACGGACAGTGGTACATGCTGAAAGGCCTCAAGCCCGAATACGCCGCCGACCCGCAATACACCGCAATGCTTGCCAAGGAATTCGCCCTGACGGTGGAACTCAACCATCCTAACATTGTTCGCGCCCTCAGCCACGAACAGGATGCCGTGGTCGGCGACTGCATCGTGATGGAATATGTGGACGGCCGAACGCTGGACGACTTCCTCAAGGAAAATCCCTCCCAGGAGGTTCGCAAACTGGTGGTGAAAGAACTGCTGTTTGCCATGGACTATTTCCACCGCAAACAGGTCGTACACCAAGACTTGAAACCCTCCAACATCCTGATTACCCATGACGGCAACCATGTGAAGATCATCGACTTCGGACTTTCCGACAGCAGAAGGTTCGCCATCCTCAAGGAGCCCGCCTACACCCAATCCTACGCCGCCCCGGAACAATTGTCCGGCGATGAGGTCGACAACCGCACCGACATTTACGCCTTTGGACTGATTCTGAAGCAACTGTTCCCTTCGCGCTACGGCAATGTGGTGCGCAAATGTCTTCAACCTCTTAAAGAAAAACGTTTTCAAAGTGCTGACGCTGTGATGCAGGCGGTAGGTGAAGCGGATTTCAGACGGAAATGGTTTCCGCCCGTGGCTTTCATAACACTTGTGCTCGTTACTGCCTTGTGCGCCTCCGTAAAACCTGTTTCATGGGTGAAAGGCAAAATAGAGGACTACAGGATTCTGCATTCCACAGGAGACCCATCCCTGACAGTCGGCTCACTAAGCGGTCTGTTCTCCGTCGCTCCCGACCGGCAGGTGCGTTTCTCGCAGGGCAATCTCCAATACTGTGCCCACGGCAAACATCGCACAGCCGATGGCGTTGCCCCAGGCACCTGGCGTTTCGCCGAGAACCAATATGACATCATCGGTGAGCCGAATTCCAATGCTTCCCCCAACTATGAGGAGTGGATCGACCTTTTCGGATTCGGAACGAGCGGATGGAACAGCGGTACGACGAGCTATGACCCCTGGGATTGGGAAATTGAAAATATCGGTTACTATCCTGGCGGCAAATGGGAAAATTCACTGACAGATTCTTGCGCTCTCGCCGACTGGGGACTATACAACGCCATATCCAACGGAGGAGACACGCCCGGACGATGGCGTACGTTGACAAAAGACGAGGCTGCCTATTTGTTCCATGCAAGGAAGGCATCTACGGTGAACGGCATCCCCAATGCACGTTTTGCCAAAGCCTCTGTGAACAACGTGAATGGCCTCATCCTTTTCCCTGACCAATACAAACATCCCGACGACATCGCTTTGCCGGAAACAATCAACATCGACACAGCACAATACACAAGCTGTTACAGTGCGTCACAATGGAAAAAGATGGAGAATGCCGGTGCCGTGTTCCTTCCCGAGGCGGGTGTCAGGGGTGGTTTGGAATGGCTCCCCGGAAGCGGACATTATTGGTGTTCAACCGCTTGTAACAGCTCTTGTGCATACGACTTGGGGTTTGGCAATGGCCTTTTAGGCATCCATTCACAAAACCGTTCTTTTAGGCTTTACGGGAACAGCGTGCGGCTTGTGCAAGATGCCGACAAGAAATAATCCTTACGATAAGGAAAAGAACCACAAAAGAACCTCTTCTCCATATCCGAATGTTTGCTATTTTTGCGGTCGAAAATTTTTAAAACCATGCCCGTGAATCCGCAATATATCACCCTGCTGCGCCAACTCGTGGAGGAGTCGGCGGACCACCGTATTGAAACCTCCAACGACTTCATCTTCCTGTCGGGAGAGATCCGGGGACGGCTGAATGAGAACCTCAGCGTCTCCACTTTGAAGCGGCTCTGGGGCTATGTGGACGGCTATGCCTCGGTGCGCCCCAGCACTCTCGACATTCTCGCCCGCTTCGTGGGTTTCCCTGACTGGGAGACCTTCGTGTCAGACTACTGCGAGGTGGAAAACGTGCAATCGTCGCATCGCGTGGTGTCGCCATCACTCTATTCCAAAGATTTGGATGCCGGGAAACAAGTGAACATTTGCTGGAATCCCAACCGATGCTGCCTTCTCAAGCATCTGGGTAACAGTCTGTTTGAAGTCATAACGTCAGATAATGCCAAACTGAAGTCTGGCGACCGATTCCTGTGCCAACGCTTCACCCTGAACCAGCCGCTGTATGTGGAATTGCTGACCAAAGACGGCAATACGGAGTTGTTCGTGATGGGCAACAAAGGCGGATTGACCAGTCTTACTTTGCTCTAATCCATCGCTTCCCTTTTTTCTCCTCAAAGAAAAAAGCCCGGAGTCTATCTCACTCCAGGCCTTTTGCGGACGTATACGATACGTCCCTACTTGATCAACGCCATATCCGGCATCGGTTTGTCGTATTCGCCACGGGCCAGGCGCTCCTTGATGTCGCGGAAGGCATTCAGCGTGTAGTTCACGTCCTCCATGCTGTGGGCAGCGGTGGGGATGATACGGAAGATGAGCATTCCGGGAGGAATGACGGGGTACGTGACGATGGAGCAGAAGATGTTGTAGTTCTCGCGAAGGTCAACGGCGATGTTGGCGGCCTGATCGACACCGCAATAGAGATGCACAGGGGTGACGCACGCCTCAGCGGGTCCGATCTCATAGCCGAGGTCGCGGAAACCTTTCTGCAAAGCGCGGGTGATTTTCCACAGTTGGGCTCTCAGACGGTCGCCTTCTTCGCTGCGGATGATCTCAAGACGTTTCAGACAGCCGACCACGATGGGCATCGGGAGCGACTTGGCATACATCTGGGAACGCATGTTGTAACGCAGGAAATTGATGACGCCTTTCTCGGAAGCCACGAAGCCGCCAATGGTGGCCATAGACTTCGCGTACGCACCGATATAGACATCGATGTCGTCCATCACGCCGAAATGCTCGGAGGTGCCTCTTCCGTGAGGACCCATGGCTCCGAAACCGTGGGCGTCGTCGATGAGGATGCGGAACGGATACTTTTTCTTGAGAGCCGCAATCTGGTCGAGGATGCCGAGTGCGCCGGTCATGCCGAACACGCCTTCCGTAATCAACAGCACACCGCCGCCCTGCTCATCGGCGATCTTGCAGGCGTTGCCGAGAATACGCTCACAATCGACAATGTCGTTGTGGCGGAATTTGAAGCTCTTGCCGAGGTGCAAACGGATACCGTCGCGCAGACAGGCGTGTGCTTCCGCGTCATAGACGATCACATCGTGTCTGCAGACCAGCGAATCGATGGTGGACATGATGCCCTGATAGCCGAAGTTGAACTCGAAAGCAGCTTCCTTATGCTCGAAATCAGCCAATTCCCGCTCCAATTGTTCGTGGAGAGCGGTCTGACCGGTCATCATACGGCTGCCCATCGGATAGGCCATGCCCCAGCGGGCGGCACCTTCCGCATCGGCCTTGCGCACCTCAGGATGATTGGCCAAACCGAGGTAGTTGTTGAGGCTCCAGCAAAGCACCTCCTTGCCGTTGAAACGCATGTGCGGACCCAGCTCACCTTCCAGCTTCGGGAATGCGAAATAACCGTCTATCTTCTCGCGGTATTGTCCAATCGGACCACCGGATGACTCTTTTATTCTTTCGAAAATGTCTTTCATATTATTGTCGATTTATTTGTTGTTTATTCGTTGTTTGGTGATCAGTGATTAGTGAACAGTGATCAGTGATTAGGGAATAGGGAATTATAGCAATAAGTAGTATCTATTAGAGAATACATCAATCATTCATCGGTTTTCATCGTATCATCGTATCATCGTATCATCGTCACTCCTGCTTCCGTTTCGCCTCCTCCATCTTTTCGTACTCCTCGAGGAACTGCGGGATGTTGTTCATGTCGATGCGTTTGTTGAGGATGATTTCGTGGCGGCTGTTAAGGATGAACATTGCCGGATTTCCCATCTCATAAATATTGAAATACTCAAGGTAGTCCATGTTGCCCTTGTTGCCTCCGACCTGAATCCAAGGATAGTTGTTCTCTTTCACATACTTTTTCCATCGGTCGGTATCGGAATCGTTACCGACGGCATAGACCTCGAAATTACGCTTGCCAATGGCCTGCAACGAATCATAGACCGCGCGGAGCTTCTTGGATTCCTTCTTACAGGTCGGACAATCAGGATCATAGAACCAGAGAATCGTGTAAGGCTTGTTGATTCTGTACGATGAATGCCATTTGGTCATATCATCCGTCAAGGTGGTGTCGGGGATAAAGAGTTCAGGGGCGATTTTCCCGATCAAAATGGGTTCAAGACGTGTGACCCGCTTCCGGTATTTCGCAATGATATCCTCGTCAAGCCAATAGCATTTACCTTCCAGCTGGTTGGTTTTGGCAATGTGATAGAACACAGCGTCATGTCCAATCACCTTGCTGGTTTCAAACTGGTAAGAGAGCCAGTCGGTGCAATAGTGGTACATAAACGTATCCTTTTCTGTCTTTTTCAAGAAAATATCTACATATTTGTTAATTGTATCTGCTTCCTGATAGTATAAAACTTTCTGGAAATATTCCTTCAACTTGGGTTCAAAGGAAGGAATATAGATGAAACGATGGTCTCCCAAGTCGAAGTTGTCCCAATAATGGAGACGATAGTAGGCCGCCTGCCTCTGATAATCGGGGGTGCCATCCTCGTTTTTCATCTCCGGAAGCTCAATGCTTTGGTAAGATTTCTGCATCTTGGAGAACAGGAAATCAGGATTTTTGTCAATCAGTTCCTTAATGAAAGCGGTCATTTCATCATTAATTCCTGCCAGCTTATCCTTATAAAAGTTGGCACTGTCAACGTTTCCCGCTTCGTCAAATTCCTTGCGTTTCTTGGCCCATTCGCTAGCCAACAGCGAAGCCTGGGCAGTCTTCTTTTGGAAACGGAGCATCTCGGCATTCTCCGGCGAATTCTTCACTGAAAAGTTCTCCGGATTCATCGTGGTGTCCAAGTTGTACTCGAAATGTTGGTTGTTGTCGAGGATGAAGTTCAGATAGAGCTTCTTGTCCATCGAAACCAGAGAGTACATGCCGTCATCGTAGCGGTCAGCACCCTTGAACACGAATTTACCCTTCGCTGCAGGCTTGACGGAATCCTTGAGAATCAGCTTCTCGTTGTAATGAATTACCAAATACACCAAAGTGTCCTTGGAATCTTTGATGTTGAAAACCAGCTCATGACCGTCCTTGTCGCGGTAATTGGCCGGATTGTTCCTTGACTTCTGCAGGTTCTTCGGCGTGTCGTTCTGGGCGAATATTCCAGAAATGCCTATGAAGAAACTGGACAACAACAGAAGAATAAACGTTTTTTTCATATTTCTGTACTATATTTGTTTATCGTTTTATTACTACCCCGCCCTTCGGGCACCCCTTCTAAAAGAAGAGGAATGGTCCTTCGATCGTTTTTTCATCATCTCATCGCTTCATCGCTTCATCGTCTCATCGTCTCATCGCATCAACCGCATAATCTCATCTAACGTAATTTGACGTGCAATTATTACATGATTTTTTTCATTATCTATCAATAAAATGACCGGCGTGGTGACAATATCGAAATACTCGATGAAATCCTCGCTGGTCTCGCCCATGGAGGTGCTGAGATTGATCCAATCGCTGAGACCGTGTTTCTCAGAGAAGGCTGTCCAGCGGTCGTAGTCGTCGTTGACTTCCACGGCAAAGACCTCGAAATCAAGCTCGTCGGCCCATTGCTGGTAGAGATCGTGCAGAATCGGGGTCTGTTCCTGACAGTGGTCGCAGTCGGGGTCCCAGAACCAAAGAACCGTGTACTTCGTCTGTATCTCGTTGGTGGAGTGCTGTTTGCCGTTGATGTCGTAGGCGGTGAGTTCAGGGATTTGCGCGCCAGGAGCGAGCTTGCGGACAACATCCATTTTCCGTTTGGCCAGACGCGCACGGTCGCCCAAGCAACATGGGAGATTGTATCGGTCATAAAGATGCAACAGAATTGGATCGTAAGCAGGTTCTCCTGTTGCCCAATAGGCATTGAAAAGATATGTTGCCAAGAAACCGGGCCTACAGCAACCCGTCAAAAGACTATCTATGGCGGGAATCAAATATTCTGTATCATATATCTGATTATCTGTCAAATATTTAGAAACAAATAGATGAATCGCTGACTTGGAATTCCAGATCAGAGGATCTGAAAGGTTCAATTTCGAGATCACATAGTCGTAAATAGATTTAGGTATGGATAACTGAGGATTCTCTTGGAGGACAGACAAATATGCAGAGAGTGCAACGTCATACAGATAATACTGTTCCACAGAACTGCCAGGTGCATCGGAATATTTCTCTATTATCTTCCGGAAAGCATCCACAGAAACGATCGCGTTTGAATTACGACGAATCTCATCAGATAGATTCGCGTAATTTGCTTCATAACTTCCTGACTTACAAGCAAAATTTCCAACTTTATTGTACCCATTGCCGTATGTCATCAAGCTGTTATGAGAATTTCGCAACATAATATCCCAAACGGGCGCTCCGCCTTTTTCATATACTAAACGATATACGCCCTTTTCGACGGGATGCTTGCTTTTGAATTTAGCTTTTCCTCCCTTGACAACAGCACTGTCCAGATAAACGGGAGTTCCACATTGATAACCTTCCAGATACAGAACCTGATGATTTGATATTATGTCCTTGTCTATTACTTGGATATTATAATGCATCAGGTTTCGCACGGAGGTCATACACCCGCATGGCTCATCCATCTGGGCACGCACCATCCCCACTGTCCCCAAAACCAGGGCCAGCAACACAGCGATCGTCCGGATATGTGTTCGTTTGGTCATTCGTATTATCGTTTCATCGTTTCATCGTTCACCCCCCTGCCCTTCGGGCATCCCCCCTAAAGGGGGGAATGGTGCTTCGACCCATTCAGCATTCATCATTCTTCATTCTGCATTCAGCATTCTGCATTCTACATTAGTTCCCGTATGTCCGCCATCAGCTTGTTGGCGATGTTCTCGGCGACCTGCGGGGTGAGGGCCTCGGCGTAGATGCGCATGATGGGTTCGGTGTTGGAGCTGCGCACGTGCACCCAACTGTCGTCGAAATCGACTCGCACACCATCAACCGTATTTACTTGGTAATTAGCGTATTTCTCGGCAATCTTGGCCAAAATCGCCTTCAAGTCAACGGAACTGTCGAGTTCGGTTTTCTTCTTCACGATGCAGTAGTCGGGATAGAGGGCGCGGATCTGGCTGCAGCTCTTGCCGCTCTTGGCCATGTAGGTCAGGAAGAGGGCGATGCCCACGAGCGCGTCGCGACCGTAGTGCAGCTCAGGATAGATGACGCCTCCGTTGCCTTCGCCGCCGATGACGGCGTTGGTCTTCTTCATCATCTCCACCACATTGACCTCACCGACAGCGGAAGGTGTGTAAGTAACGCCATACTTGTCACTTACATCCTTCAACGCACGGGAAGACGAGAGGTTAGAGACGGTGTTGCCGGGTGTGTGTTGCAGCACGTAGTCGGCCACGGCCACCAACGTGTTCTCCTCGACAAACAGTGTACCGTCCTCCTTAACGATAGCCAATCTATCGACATCGGGATCGACCACGAAGCCGACATCGTAATTGGAGCGCTCCATAGCGTTGCAGATACCCGCCAAGTTCTCAGGAATCGGCTCTGGATTATGGGCGAAAACGCCGTTCATCTCGCTGTTGAGCACCGTCACATCGTTGACACCCAGCGCTTTCAGAAGAACAGGAAGTGCCAGCGCGCCAGTGGAATTCACCGTATCCAAAATCACTTTGAAATTGGCTTTCGCGATAGCATTCTTATCCACCAACGGCAGATTCAGGATGGCATCCACATGGTCCTTGATGGCATTTTCATACAGGGTATAACTTCCTAATTTATCAATCGTTGCATAGTTTAATTCATCCGATTCTGTAAGTTCAACGATACGCTTGGCCTCCTCGCCGGAGACAAACTCGCCGGTGCTGTTGAGCAGCTTCAGCGCGTTCCACTGCATCGGGTTATGGCTGGCGGTGATGATGATGCCGCCGTCGGCTTTTTGCTGGATGACCGCCATCTCCGTCGTCGGGGTCGTGGAGAGGCCGAGGTCGATCACGTCAATGCCCATGCTCTGCAACGTACTGCAGACCAAGCGGTTCACAATATCGCCGGAGATACGGGCATCGCGCCCGACCACCATGCGCATAGGGTTGGTTTCCACCCTCTTTTCAAGCAGGAAAGTGGCGAAAGCCGTTGTAAATTTCACGACATCGACGGGTGTAAGGTTCTCGCCGACAGTTCCTCCGATGGTTCCGCGGATTCCGGAAATGGACTTAATAAGTGTCATATATCTTTGTTTTTTTAATATTCAAAACAAGCCGCAAAAGTAAGAAAAATAGGCATAACTTGAGACGGCGCGACGAAAAAAATGTTAAAAAAGCCTGTTAGATTTTTTATTTTTGACAGTTTCAAATGGACACCACCCTTACCTTGCTGCTAGAGTTGTTCCCCTCCTGAATCACCTGAATCTGTACGGGAATTCTCTCCTGAAGTTCCTCCACATGGCTGATGATTCCCACATGGCGGCCAGACTTGGTGTGGAGCGAACGCAGAGTGTTGATTGCGTTCTGCAACGGTTCGCCGCTGAGCGTGCCAAAACCTTCATCGATGAAAAGCGTATCCACCGCCAACTGCTGGCCTATATCGCTGAGGGCCAATGCCAACGACAGTGAGACAAGGAAGCTCTCCCCTCCGGAAATCGTGCTCGCCGCCCGGCTGGCATAACCTTGGTAGGCGTCTTCGATGGAAATGACAAAGGTGCCCGGCGCGACCTTCAACGTGTAACGGTCCGTCAGCGTCTTCATATAACTGTTTGCCGAATGAATCAGGCTGTCTAACACATAACTCTGGGCGATTTTCCTGAACTTGCTACCCGTCGCGTCTCCTATGAGCTGGTTCAACCGCGACCACTTCTGGTATTCAGCATTTTTACTATTGGCATCCTCAATGAGCCGACCAAGTAGCCCCTTTTTCTCCTCATCCGACCTCAACTCTTGGGAAACCGCCGATTTCTTTGACAAAATCTCATCCAGCATACTGTCAACATCTTTGATACGCATTTCCAGAGCCTCAACCGTTTCCTCCTCCTTTAGTTCCGGTTTGTCCTGTCTGTGTTCCTTCTGTCTTCTGAGGACGTCGTCCAGCAGGGTTTTCTTGGTCAACACGTTGTTTTTTCCCGTATTGAGCGACAAATTGAGGTCGTTGACACTCTGTTGGGCATATCCGCTCAATTCAACCAGTCTCTCTTTGCTGATTTCCACATGACCAACCAAAAAGGTCTCTAAGTTCTGACTATTAACCATGAATTCCGTCTCTGCTTTTTCCAGTTGCACAAGTGCCGTGGAGGTTCCGCTCTTCACACCGTTGGCTTTCCGAAGAATATCGGGCAGCAATATTATATTCATCGCTTCCAAGTCCTCCCATTCGGGCATCAGCTGACAGATGTCCGCTATGACCTCCTTCACCTTATTGCTGTCATCGGTCAACTTAGAGAGTTGGTTGTCGAGCGTCTGTTTCCGCTGAATATTATTCTGATAGACCTCCGCCTTGCGGTTCAATTCGTCAGAAAACTCTTTAGGGTTCTCCCGCCATTCGAAGTCCCATTGTCCAGTGATGTACTTTGCGGCATTCGCCTCCGCAGCAGAAACCTCCTGCTTTTTCGTTTCGACAAGCTTCTCGGCCGTGGCAATCTTGCTTTTGCACTCGTTGACCGCCTGCAGGGCCGTCTGTTCTGCAACTTTCAGCGTGTCCAGACTCTTGCGCATTGTTTCAAGAACTTTTCTCTGCTCCTTGTTGGCAGCGTCCTTATTTTCGCCCTCGGAGATCTTTTTTCCCAACTCTGCCACTACTTTTTCCGTCTGTTTTTGGAGAGAATCCAGCTTGTCGGGCGTAGTTTCCTCTATCTTTTCGATTCCGCACAGCTTACAGCCGTCAACAACTTTCCGTTTTGCGGTTTCAAGCGATGTGTCTTTCTCGAATGCGTCCTTGGCCGACTGGTAAGAGGATATTGCCGCCTTTATCTCGGCATCCTGCTTGTTTTTCTCGTTTAGAAGATTCTGGTACTTACTTTCCGCCTCTGTAAACGCCTCTTGCAGACCGCCGACGAGTTTGGCCAATTCATCCTCATGTGGAAGTCCATTCTTGATTTCTTGCATACAAACCGGGCAGGTGTCTCCCACTTTCAACTTCTGGCGCAAGGATATGGTGAACTTTTCGACTGTATCGCGCTGTTTGTCAAGCATCTCCTTGCAGGTGTCCATTTTCACCTTGGCATCACGAATCAGCGGATCCAGCTGTGCAGCCTTTTCCTTTTTCTGCTCAATCTCGGCCAACGTTTTTTCAAGTGCTTTGTTTGTTTCTTCCCTGCGTTTCTTCTCTTGTCTATACAAATCAATTCTTTCTATCGTGGTCGTTATATTTTGCAGCAGGTTCTTGGCTTCTTCACGCTGATTGCGCAAATCGCCCATTTGAAGGGCTTCCACGGCTTCCTCCTGGGACTTGATTCCCGCTTCCCGCATGTCGAAGGCAGTTTTCGCCGCATTCGCATCGTCCTGCGCCCTCTGGAGAGCCGGTTGCAGTTTCTCCGTCAAATCTTTGTTTCCCTCGTTGACGACCCGCTGGTTGTCTTCAATTTTAGTGCGTCCGCCATCTATCGCTGACAAATAGCCCGTGATGGTTTGGGCGTTGCCATAGACCGATGCCCTGTCTTTTTCAGTTTCCAGAATGATTTCCACGGATTCAATTTCGCTTTTCGTCTTGGAAATCTCATTCTCCGCATACGCGAACCCTCCAAGCACGCTGAGGTAATCCAGCCTCAAGGACGACAGTTTCCGTTGCTGGTCGGATTTGTCCTTCTCTGCTTTATTCATCGCCTCCAGCCAATTTCTGGCCTCTATTGAGTCGTTCCACTGCTTGACCAACAATTCTTTCGCTTTGAAATCGGGGCTTTCCACCGCTGCCAGGGCCTGCTGATATTCTTTCGTGGCATTATCGAAATCCACAACAAGCGCCGCATCTGCCTTGATCCACTCCAACTTCCCCTTATCCTTATCGTTGGCCATTTTGACGGCCTTGTATTGCGTCTCAAATTCCTCAATCTGCCGGTTTTTCTCCGCCACTTCCTCGTCCGACAAGGTAGTTGTTCCCTCCACCAGCCGCTTCGCATCTTTCCAATCTTTCTCCTTGTCGCCCGTCAACTCGTAAACCTTCTTTCCCAACTTCGAATAGATGTCCACGCCCGTGATTTTCTCCAAAATCTCCGCCTTTTCACTATCCTTGCTGTTCAGGAAACGCGTGAACTCACCCTGCGCCAACAACGTAGTTCGACAAAACTGGTTGAAATCAAGTCCGATGGCCGTTTTTATTTCAGCAACGATTTCCGCATCTTTCGCGATAGTGTAATTTTGGTCAAGGTTTTTCAGTTGCCATGTCTTGTTCTGAAGGTTTCCCGTCGCCTTTTTCCTTGCACGAGCCACCTCCCAAGTAGCTTCGTAATGCACACCGTTGCTGCCCGTAAAGGTTAGCGTGACAGATGCTTCGCCGGTATTTCTTCTCATCAACTGGCGAGGGTCTTTTATCGTGATGTCCTTCTCTTCATCTTTCGTATTGCCCTCCATCTGGGTGCTCTTCAATCTTGGCGTATTGGCGAAAAGTGCCAGACAGATAGCATCCAGAATCGTGGACTTCCCAGATCCCGTTTTGCCCGTTATCAAGAACACCTCGCTGTCTGCCAACGGCTGTGCCTCGAAATCAATGACGGCATCCTCAATGGAAGCGATATTATGTATGGTCAGTTTCTGTAATTTCATTGTTGTTCCCCTTTCTTAATCGTTTCGCGAATCATCTGCCACCATAGCCATGGCCTCCTTGAACATCGATTCCAGCTCCTCATCGAAGCAGATACCCGAATATTCAGCAAACCGTTTGGCTATCTCAACAGGATTTTCCTCCTGGAACTCATGTACGGTCAACACCTTGGCCTCACTCTGGCGGTCCATCTTTCTCTTCGCATTGATATAGCAGAACCTGCATTGTTTCCTATTAGCCAGACTTGCCGCTTCCTCATTGGCATCTACAGGCAGGAAATCATCAATCTCCACGTTCAGCCGGAGGTAGGCGGGAATATCGTCAGGAAACTTCACCAAGAGTTCTTTTGCCTTTTCCCAAGACGCCGCGCCCTCGGTGGGCAGCGTTACCAAAGGACGTGGATTCTCAATCTCGATTTTCTCCACCACAGGTTTTTCTCCATGCTTTCCAATCTCAACCATGCTGATGGAATGAGGGAAATTCTCGTCAAAACTGACAGCCAGCGGAGTGCCGCAGTATCTCACATTATGCTTGCCACTGTGTACAAACTGTTCGTGATGGATATGCCCTAACGCCAAATAGTCGTAGCCGTCGCCCATCTGTTCCAGTTCGAACGAGTCTATGCCTCCGACGGAATATTCCGAAGCATGGTCATGTCCCGTAAAGTCACAGCCCTTCACGGTCGTATGGGCGGTCAGCACCACGGGCAACCCTTCCGAATTCCTTTCCGCCACCCGGTCAAGCAGTTGCTGGAAAAACCCGTCGGGGATATTCCGCTCATTCGCATACGGCACTGCTATCACATAGCCTTTTTCCGGAACTTCGATGATATGCTCGTCTAAATTCTCCTTCTCCAGCTGTCCGATGGCATACACACCGAGTGCCCGCCAAGGAGTCCGGAAAATCTCATGCTTCGTGCCGCTGTCGTGGTTGCCGGCGGTCATCACAATCTTCATTTGAGGATGCGCGTTATGAATGTTCACCATGCCGTCCGTGAGCATAGTCTGCACGGCAGCTGACGGTTGCGACGTGTGATACACGTCCCCGCACAACAGAAACACATCCGGTTTCTGCTCTTCAACAATCTTCACCATCTGGTCCAGCATGGTCCGCTGTTCGTCTGTGCGATCATAGCCGTAGAGTACGTGCCCAAGATGCCAGTCGCTGGTATGTAGTATTTTCATAAGTCAATGGATTTTTTGTGCTTGCAAAAATAAAAAAAATGCACCCATTTCTGACTGCATTTTTTTATTGCATTTTGTTTTATCAACTGTTTTTTAATGACAATTATCTCATATCATTCACCTCCACACCGGGATATTTGCTCTTGTCGAAGACGAAAATCTTGTCATCCAGCGGGATGTCGTTCTTGAACTGCTCGATGTTGTAGGTGTAGATGGTGTTATCCTTCTCAAAGACCGCGATTTTCGCAATTTTCTGCGAGGTCTTGACGACATAAACGCGGATGCGGTAGTAGGACTGCGCGGTCTTTGGGGTGAGATCGACGATGCTGTACTGCACATTTCCCTGGAACTCGTCACGGATGAACTTGGCACGGAAATGCGTGCTCCAGTCCTTCAGGATTCGCTGCGGATTCATCAGATTCTGGTCGTCGTCCGGGTCGTATTCGTAAACGGAAACCTCCTTTGCGTCCTTGTCGTAGCTCCAAATCGAAGTCCCGTCGCAATAATACTGCAATCCGGCAAAATTGGTCTTGTACTTGCTGCCCTTGAGGTAGAAGTCGCCCTCGCTGACGCCAAGCGTCTTCTCGTCCTTGGTGGTCTTCAACGTGTAATGGAACTGCATTGTGCCATACTTCTGGTATTGCTGTGAGACCTTCTTCATCAGGTCGTTCGCGCCACCATCTGTATTCTGCGCGGTGACTGCAAACGCCATCACGGCCATTATCATCAAAACTACTAACTTCTTCATTTTATCATTATTTATCGTTACCTTGATTACCAATGTTCAAAAACGTTTAATTTTCATCGTTCATTCAGCATTCAGCATTCATAATTAAAATCACGGTGCCATATTGTAATACTCCTCCAGCATATCGTCCTCCATCTGCGCCAGCGTGGCGTTGACATAGTGCTTCAGCAAGTACTTGTCGCCGTGAGTGTTGCAGATGCGGCGCAGGGCTTCGTTGACCTCGCGGACCGTACCCACGCACTCGAAGGGCTTGATCTTGGAGAGGCCCGACAGCTCGTCGAATGTCTGCTCCAAGGTCGGGTCGTCGAGGAGGTCATGACCGAAAATTTCCTGCAGCTGTACGTCGGGGATGAACGGTGAGAGGATGATGTAGGCGAAGAGGCACTTCGGGCAATGACCGCACCATTTGTTCTCCTTGCTGCCGACGTTGCAGCTCTTGAAGACCGGGAAATATTGCGGGTACTGCGCAAACCGCTCGGCAATCTGCAGCTCGTTGAGCGGGCGTAAATGACTGTAATAGTGGTTGCTGTCGCCCATCCAGTCGTGAACATAGTCGCGGAAATCGGTCTCAAACTCCAACGATTTGGAGTACTGGTGGTTGATGTAGGTACCGGGAATGGTCGGCTCGTTCGCGCTCGACTCGTTCGAAAGGGCCACATCGCGAATGCCCGTGACCGCGCTCAGCAGCACGGAGTAGAAGGCCAGCATCGCGGAGAACGGCGTGTGTCCGTTAAGGAAGCCCTGCGCATTGAGTTCCAGCAGTTTCGGGTCGATTTGGCGGTGCAGGACTAGAATCTGTTCCTTGCGGTCGAAGCCGGCCACACGGGCACAGTCGAGGGTCGCACCACGCGGGTTGATGATGAACGGCACCACCTTGCGGGTGCGTCGCAAATCCTCCAGAGTCACCACGGAATCCTTGCCGCCTCCGATGGGAACAATCACGGAATCAGTGTCTTCCGCCTTCGGGTAGGACAACTCCCCTACCGGCTTCGCGTCATCCGGGAACGCGAAGTTCATGAACTGCAGATGGTCGGTTTCGATGCTGTTCTTGTACATGAACTCGCCGAGTCCGTACCAGTAGAGCTTGCGCCACCACCACTGCTGGTCCTCGTTCAGCGAATAGGGCTTCACCAGGATGGTCGGGCTGCAGTTACACTTCCAGTAGCTGATCAGCTCAATCATGCCGATGTGGAAGATGATGCCATCCAACTGTTTGAGGTCGAAGCTGTTCCAGTCGGGCGTGTGCTCCCCGGCGGACAGCACCATCTTCGGGGAGAACTTAATCTCCTCTCCTATTGAAAAATGGAAAACGAGGTGCAAGTCCCCGTTTTCGATGCCATATTGATACCCCTCGTAGGTGAAAACGGGATATTTTTCTCTTAAATCGTCGAATTTCGCGTTCATTATTACTTCTAATGAGTTAATTACCTGTTTTGAGAATTAGCGGCAAAAGTACGATTTTTTCGTACATAAACGGGATTATGGAACACCTCACATCTCATCTCTTGCGAAATCCAATTTCCAAATTTAACTATTCAATCTCGAATAGTTAAACTAAAAGTCACAATCCGTTGGATTTCAAGAAATAAAAAATTTCAAAAAACTCTTGACAAACAACTACGTTTCGTTGTATATTTGCAGTCTGAAATTCATTAAAACCACAAACAAAATTTTAAAAGTATGGAAATAAAACGATTCGGTTACTATTGGTTGGACACTTGGGTGCTGGCGAACGTGATACAACTGGCCACGCAGGAGTTCTGCATGCGGCATCTCAACCGCAAAAACGACCCCTGCGGTCGTCAATACGACCAGATGACGCAGGCGGCGCGCTCCGTGCCCGCCAACATCGCGGAAGGCGGTTCCAGGCATTACACTTCCCGGGAGACCGAGATGAAACTCACCGACGTGGCTCGCGCAAGCCTCGCCGAGCTGGGCAACGACTATCTGAACTGGCTTCTGTTAGGGGAGAATGTGCCATGGTCAGTGAATTCGGAAGAGCACTTGGCGGTCACGGCAGTCCAGCTTGACCGGCCCACTTACAAAGATGACGTGCAGCATCTGAGCTGCATCCACATTTTGGCGCAGAAGCGGAAATTCGACCAATGGCTTCGTTCTGGGGATTCCATCGTGGAGGCGAACTGCCTGCTGGTCCTTTGCCACCGACTAATCCTGATGCTAAACAAACAGCTGGAGAACTTGCTGACCACTTTCAAGGAGGAAGGTGGCTTCACCGAGACCCTGACTGCCGAACGACTTGCCTACCGCACTGCGCAAAGCATCAAAGCTGATGCGCCGAAATGCCCTAAATGCGGCAAGCCCATGATCAAGCGCGTCGCCAAGAGGGGTCTTAACGCCGGGAACGAGTTCTGGAGCTGCAGCGACTACCCGAGATGCGATGGGACAAGGAATATGTAAGGTCGGGGCAGATCTTGATGTCGGCATGGTGACATGTCAACACGTCGACAGAATAAATGACCCCACCTTACATCTTTTCCGGCACCTCAATTCCTAACAGTCCCATGCCGCTGCGCAGCACGAGCGACACCCAGCGGGAGAGTTTGAGGCGCAGCAGGCGTTTCGCGGCGTCCTCCTCCTTGAAGATTGGGGTGTCCTGGTAGAAGTGGTTGAACTGCTTGGCCAGGTCGTAGCAGTAGTTGGCGATGAGCGCGGGACTGAAGTTGTCGCCGGCCGCCAGCACTGTCTTCGGGTATTGGTACAGCAGGTTTATTAACGTTTTTTCCTCCTCGTTAAGAGAGAGTTGCGGCAACTTGGCGGCGAGGTCGATGCCGCTCTCCACACCTTTGCGCAGCATCGAGCGGATACGGGCGTGCGTGTATTGGATGAACGGCGCCGTGTTGCCGTTGAAGTCGATGGACTCCGCCGGGTTGAAGAGCATGTTTTTGGTCGGATCTACCTTGAGGATGAAGTACTTGAGCGCGCCCAAGCCGATCATTTCGTAGAGTTTGTCGGCCTCCTCGGGGGTGAACTGGAACTTGCCCAGTGCCTCGGTGCTCGTCTTGGCCTCCTCATACATGTCATCCATCAGGTCGTCGGCATCGACCACCGTGCCCTCGCGGGATTTCATCTTGCCTGACGGCAGTTCCACCATCCCGTATGAGAGGTGGTAGATAAAGGCACCGAACGGTTTCTCCAACTTCTTGGACAGCACCAACTTGAGCACATCAAAGTGGTAGTTCTGTTCGTTGCCGACCACGTAGATCATCTTCTGCGGGTGGAACTCCTCGTAACGCAGCTGCGCGGTGCCGAGATCCTGCGTCATATAGACGGACGTGCCGTCCTTGCGCAGCAACACCTTCTCGTCCAAGCCCTCGCCGGTGAGATCGACGCGCACGGAACCATCCTCGTGTTTGTAGAACGCGCCCTTGTCCAAACCTTCCTGCACCAAGCTCTTTCCAAGCAGATAGGTCTGGGACTCATAATATGTCTTGTCGAAGTGGATGCCCAGGCGCTCGTAAGTCTGGTCGAAACCGGCATAGACCCAGCCGTTCATCTTTACCCACAACTCGCGGACCTCTTTATCACCCGCTTCCCATTTGCGCAACATCTCACGAGCTTCCAAAATCAGGGGTGCTTTATCCTTCGCTTCGTCTTCTGTAAGACCTTGTTCCACAAGCTCTTTCTGTTCTTGTTTATAGTGTTTGTCAAAGACAACATAATACTTTCCAACGAGATGGTCGCCCTTCATTCCGGAGCTTTCAGGGGTTTCCCCTTCGCCGTACTTCAGCCACGCGAGCATCGACTTGCAGATGTGGATGCCGCGGTCGTTGACCAAGTTGACCTGTATCACCGGATGACCGCACGCCTTGAGAATCTGCGACACGGAATGACCGAGCAGGTTGTTGCGGATATGTCCGAGGTGCAGCGGTTTGTTGGTGTTCGGCGAGGAATACTCGATGAGCACAGGGGCTTCCTCTTGGGTCGGATTCAACCCATAACCTTCATTGTCAGACTCTTGTTCCAACAAATCCATCCAGAAGTTCTCCTTAATTTGCAGGTTCAGATAACCCTTCACCACATTAAATTCCTGGATACAATCCAGATTCTCAAGCAGTTGCTGCCCGATTTCCGCACCCAATGCGTCGGGCGACTTGCGGGCGACTTTCACCCACGGGAAGACGACCACGGTGAGGTCGCCGGTGAAACCCTTTCGGGTGGGCTGCACGAGGGCGGGATCGGCCTCGATGTCGATGTTATAGAGATGTTTCAGGGCGTTTTGCAACGCAGTGGCGATTTGGGTTTCTAGTTTCATAATGGTTATAGGTTATGGGTTATAGGTTATTGAAGCTGGGGAAACGGAAATGTTTGATGCTGTCTTTTTATACGCAATGTAGAGACGCAATCATTGCGTCT